>LXOW01344207.1_pt1 | contig 15017 bp, 14 predicted proteins | sample 1368591 | NCBI WGS metagenome assembly LXOW01 (sample SAMN04884650, study PRJNA319009) | bovine gut metagenome | isolation source: Cow rumen | host: Bos taurus | place: Italy: Legnaro (PD) | collected 2014-07-09 | reverse complement strand
AGATGTGTATAAGAGACAGCTCCTAAACATGCAATTGTGAAAACAGGGGCTGGCGCCTCGCTTATAGCGGGAACTATTCAATCTACCAGAGAGAACTATTCAATCTGCCAGCGAGAATACCGCTCATTTTTCTTTACAAACGAAAATTGCTCATTCCCCTGCCTTTTTGCGACTATTAAGGGTAACACTTTTTTCCTAGTATGGTAGCAATTTTTCCCATTAAGGGTAGCAATTTTTTCTTCTAATGCCGCTTTTTCAGACTTTGCTTCTGTGTTTGAAAACATTTTACAGCGTTAAAAGTTTAGATATTTAGAGATTTAGTTTTTGGCAGAAGAAGCGCCACTTTTTCCTCAATAAGAAACGCTTATTACATAATAGAAGCCACTCTATTTAGAATAATACACCATCCACAAAAATTCAGGTAATTGTTTGGAAGATTCGCGGATAAATCGTATCTTTGCCGTCAGAAAGCGAAAATATGAAACGATTGATTGTTTGGCTCTTTGTGAGCGTGAGTGTGGTAGGGGCATGGGCACAGGATGTGGAAAGTGCGCTGGCCAAGTTTGACAAGCAACCCGTGGCTGCTACGGCCAACGCGTTTTTCGATGCCCTGCTGAAAGAGGAGTTTATCGACGAGAAGACCACTTTTCCGGCCTCTGCGAGTGCCGATTCGTTGCGCCAGCAGGTGTGGTTCTGGGCAGCGGAATGGCTTTATGACCAGGGGAAATACAAGGAGGCGGAGCAGTATGCCCTCGAGGCCCTGAAGAAATATCACCCCTCGAATCCTGAAAGGGCGGATTGTCTGAATACCTTGGGTTGTATCTACGTGAGACTCAGCGACTTTAAGCAGGCTGCCAACTATTCGCGTCAGAGTGTGGAGGTGGACTTGAAGGGTGGCGACGACGACCGCATCTCGTCGAGCATGAACACGCTGGCAGGCATCTTGATGGCCGGTTATCAGGCCAAGGAGGCCGAGCCGGTGATCCTGCAGGCGCTGGAGCATGCCAACAAGGTGGATAATCCTGGGCGTAAAGCTATCCTCCTGGGTATGGCCTCGGAGATCTATCACACCTTGGGCGATGACAGCAAGGCCCTGCCTTATGCAGAAGAGGCCATCAAGATCGAAGAGCAACTGGGCCGCAAGCCCAAACTCACCATCCGCCTGTCGCAGAAGGGATCGGCACTTTTAGGCCTGCACCGCTATCAGGAGGCCGAGACGCTGTATCGGCAGATCATCCCCGACTTGAAGGAGATGGGCGATTACCATTCGTATGCCATCGCACTGAACCGGTTGGGCATGTCGCTGCTCTGCCAGAAGCGTCAGGCTGAGGCTATACCTTATTATAAAGAGGCGGCTGGCCTGTTTTCGAAGATGGGCGATCTGTATAACGAGATCCATGCGCATCGCGGACTCTATGAGAGTTATTGGGACATCAACCCCGACAGCGCCAAGATAGAGCTCGACTATTTCGACCTGCTGAAGGATTCGCTCTATACCCATGCGACGGCCGATGCCCTGAGCCGCTATAATGCTGAGTTCGGCAACGATCAGCTGATGCAGGAGAACCAAGAGGTGCGCAGTGCCCATAAGCGCACGATCATCATCGCCATCGTGGCCCTGCTGCTGGTGGTGCTGGCCTCGTGGCTCATCATCCGCCGTATGCGCCAACGTGAGCGTGAACGTATCGAGGCGCTGATGAAGGAGATCGAACTCCTTAAGGCAGAATCGAAGCATGAGGATGAACAGAGGGAAGAGGATATTGCGGAGGCAGATAGTAGTGAGGTTTCTGTGGAAAGTCCCGATCGTCTGTTCCTGAAGCGGGTGATCGAAGTGGTGAACGAGGGACTGGCCGACAAGCAATGGAGCGTAGAGGTGGTGGCCTCGAAGCTGAATATGAGCGTTCAGACCTTCCGTCGCAGGCTGATGAGTGCTGCGGGTGAGAGTCCGAAGGCCTTTATCTCGGCTATCCAGATGGAGAAGGCAGGCAAGTTGCTGACAGAACAGACGGATATGCCCATCGTGGATGTGGCCTTTAAGTGTGGTTTCGATGAGGCCAGCAGCTTTACCCACACCTTTAAACGCATTTATGGCATCACGCCCACGCAGTATCGCGAGAATCAGAAATAAGCTGTTTTTTTAGGAGGATGATACGGGAAATCAGGCAGAAATGCCTGATTTTCTGCGTTTTGGAAGAAAAATACAATTTATTGGAAGGTTTTATCAAGCGTCGGAACCTTAAATCCTCGTACCTTTGCACCGTCGAAAAGAACAAATGAAATCGATGGAAGAAATGACTGAGAAGCAACGGGCAGCACGACAGCTCATCACCGAGCATCTGCAATATCTCTCCGACCATGAGAAGATGATCCAGCGCATGGTGGATCGCACATGGCAGGAGATGCTCCCTCAGATAGAACAGACGATCGACCGCAAGATCAGCGAACATATTAATAAGGTATGATATAATTATAAACCATTAAAAAAATCAAAGTTATGAGAAAGAGTCAGATGATTATCAGAGCAATGATGGCCATGGTCATCATGTTCGGAGTTGAGACCACCGCCAGTGCTCAGTTCGGCAGTCTTCTGAAAAAGGCCAAGCAAGCCGTCAAGGACAAAGTGGACAGTGAGGAATACCGGGCTAAGGCCAAGGTGCGCGACAAGGTTGAGGATGCGGAGAACAATGCCGTGAACAAGACCGTGACCAAGACGATTGGTAGTTCTGTAGACGTGGAGAACGACGACTATGGCAGCAATGACTACTATCGTAAGCTGAACGAGGAGGCCGAGCAGGAGAAGAAGGCCAAGGCCGCAGGTAGAAAGACCGTTTCGAAGCCTGCTGAAAAAGTACTGGCTAAGATAGAGCCCGGCGAGCCAGGCGAGGTGACCATCAAGAACCGTAAGACGGGAAAGGTATTGGCTACCTACGACCGCGCAGCCTGCGAACTGAAAATAGCTGGAGGTCCGACATTGCTGTTCCAGACAGACGGAACGGTGGCCGATGCCAATGGTACGAAGTTGGGTAGCATCGACGGTCAAACCCTCACCACGCCACGAGGTGAGCAGATCCGCTGCGATGAAATCGGCATCATGTTCGTGGACAAGAAGAATGTGGGCTCGATACAGAACCAGAAGATGGCAATCCTGGGCGACGGCACGTTTATTGACGCATCGGACAAGATGAATGGTGTGGTACTGGCCTACTTCGTCTTCGGTGTACTGCATTCAAACAAGCAGTTGTTAGGCATCAGGGATGGTTATGAGAAGGCAACGATGACCTATAACCCGACCGATGCGGAGTTCTATGCTCAGGCCAACAAGGAGATTGAGAAGCGTCATGGTTCGTCACGTGGCGAAATGTCATTCCGCAAGGGCGGTAGCATCGTTGGCAGTATGATGGGCGACGGAACGGTTTATGTAGGCGGCTCCATCAAAGGAAAGATGGATGGACAGGGTAATATCTACGTTGGCGGCCATATTGAGGGCACCATCCGTAACAACGAGATTCTGAAGAACGGTCATGTGGTAGGTACGGTCGATGATGACGGTACAGTACGCCTGAATGGCCACATTGTGGGCGGCATCGATCCCAGGACGGGCGATGTGCGCAGGGATGGCTCTATCATCGGTAAGGTCGAGTCGTTGTCAGACTTAAAGAAGGCCGCTGTATTCTATTTCTTCGGTTTTTATTAATTTTTCGATTAAAATCATTGTCGGTTCGAATATAATTCGTATATTTGCATCGTCATTAACCAAATTAAACCATAAAAACAATGAAACAATTAATCAAGAATCGTTGGAAACCGTTTGGCTTGGCTGCATTGATGGCAGTGGGGCTGTTCGGACTGTCCAACAAAGCAGATGCCGCTAAGGTGATGTGCCTGAAGACAAACACAGGCCAGTATATCGAGGTGGTGCGTGTTAGTATGATGGTGGTGGCCGATGGTGCCAGTACCTTTGAGATTGTGGTGAAGGATGGCCTGGGCGCTACGAACGTAGAGAGCATCTCGTTCGAGGCCCATGAGAGCGACATCGACCTGAGCAAGTATCAGGGCGGAAGTTCTGGCGACAACCAGACCATCGACACCTCAAAACCAGTATTCCTTCTCACCAGTACGGGTAAGTACTTCTATATGAAGGACCTGCCGAAACTGAACGCCAAGGAAGGTAGCGACAAGATCGATATCGAGGTAGGCGGACAGACGGAGAAAGATGTGGCTTATGTTTATTTCTATCGTGGACCTGAGGATAACCTGACGGCCATCGACAGAGTGAAGACAGCGCCAGCCGAAGAGAACCTCGTGCTGAGTACCCCCGTAAGTTCTCAGCTGCAGATCTCGGGCTGTGGTGCAGCCACCAAGGCTGTGATCTACTCGACTAACGGTCGGATGATGACGGAAGCCTCAGTGAGCAACGGTGTGACTACCATTAATGTCGAGCAGCTGATTAAGGGTATCTACATTGTAAAGGTAGGTAACAAGGCTCTGAAATTCATCAAGAAATAATCAATCCATTAATAATCAATTAAAGACAAATAATTATGAAAAAGATATTTTGCACATTCGCCTTGGCTATGGTAGCCTTAGGCATGCAGGCTCAGGCCAACCAACAGTACTTCCGCGTAGAGTTCACCGTTCCCATCACGGGCGATAAGGTGCCCATCGGCCAGTCGAACAACAGTGTGGCTGCCACGATGAAGGACGATTACACCTTCTGTAATCCCCAGCACGACTATTTGGATTTCCAGGCCGCCAATCCGATGGGATTCCGCAGCACGACCACTAATATCACAGAGACATCGGCTTTCTATCTGGAAAACGGACGTACCGCCCAGACACCAGGTGTCGTGATGAAATATCCGTATCAGGTAGACCGTATCAAGAAGATTACAGCCTATTCGATTCCTGTAGAGAAGATCACTTGTGACTCGACCACTACCCACGAATATACGCACCATGGTCGTGACGTAAAGCCCGGTGATGGCACTAAGGTGTTCAATGTGGCTGAGTTTACCTTCAACCGTCTGCCTCGCAACGTGGCTGAGTTGAAGACCTTGATTGAGGACGGCAACGGTAATCGTATCGAGGGTATGAAGAACCCGCTCTTCGTGGCCGCATGCCTGGTGGCTGTTTGGCCCCGCATTCTCGATTGCAGCCAGGATTGCCGCGATATGATCGATTATCTCTATGGTAAGCACTATTCACAGCTCAACACCACTGGTATTTCGAATGCCGACTTCCAGGATGTCTGTATCTCTGGGCTGGTTAGTAAGGATGCAGCTGGTGCCTGGCAGTTCAATTCGCTGTTCGGCTATTTCGACGGTGCTACCCCTGGCAACCAGTACAAGCCCAATGGCAGAAGCTATGAATCTGGTCCGTTCAAGGTGCGTGTAGGCTGGCATCCCTCTCAGCCGCTTACGCCTGTAGGCAACTGGGGCGGTAAGAACATGGCCAAGATTTGTCTGTTCCCTAATCCAAGTGCTGCCAGCATTGATGAGATGGGCTTCGAAGATCCTGTCATGCGCTTCATAGAGCTTCGTGAGACTGCTAAGAACGGTTGGTTCGTCAGTGGCAAGGAGAAGGTTGTCACCATGAGTATGAAAGATCAGTTTGATAGTGATTTCTAATCAGTTTTTCGGGCTATCGTTTGTCTAAGTCGCAGAAAAGTTGTAACTTTGCAGCAAATTAGACAAAGGAATGTACGATATTAACAAGATAAGGGCTGATTTCCCCATTCTGTCGAGGGAGGTGTATGGCAAGCCGTTGGTGTATCTCGACAATGCCGCGACCACACAGAAACCGTTGTGTGTGCTGGATGCGATGCGGGATGAGTATCTCAACGTGAATGCCAATGTGCATCGCGGGGTGCATTATCTCTCGCAGCAGGCTACCGACCTGCATGAGGCTGCCCGCGAAAAGGTGCGCCAGTTTATCAATGCCCGCAAGATAGAGGAAATCGTCTTTACACGTGGTACGACAGAAGCCATCAATCTGGTGGCTTCGTCGTTCTGTGAATCGCAGATGCAGGCGGGCGATGAGGTGATTGTCACGGAGATGGAGCATCACTCGAACATCGTCAGCTGGCAACTGCAGGCGATGAAACGGGGGATTGTGGTGAAGCATCTGCCTATTACCGATGATGGCCGTTTGGCATGTTGCGATGACATCGCTACATACATAACCGAGCGCACGAAGTTGATCAGCGTAGCGCATGTGAGCAATGTGCTGGGAACCATCAATCCTGTAGAGCAGATCATCCAGATGGCCCACGCTCATGGTATCCCCGTCTTGGTGGACGGTGCCCAGAGTGCGCCCCATTTCAAGATTGATGTGCAGGCGATGGACTGCGACTTCTTCGCCTTCAGTGGACATAAGATGTATGGGCCTACGGGCATCGGTGTGCTCTATGGCAAGGAGGAATGGCTTGAGAAGCTGCCGCCATATCAGGGTGGGGGCGAGATGATCGACAAGGTGACGTGGGAAAAGACCACTTTCGAACGCCTGCCGTTTAAGTTTGAGGCTGGTACGCCCGATTATGTGGCGACCCACGGACTGGCAAAGGCTATCGACTATATCGACGCCATCGGCTTCGAGGCTATCCAGCAGCATGAGCAGGAACTTACCCGCTATTGCATGGAGCAGCTACAGACCATCCCCGACATGATAATCTACGGTCCTCAGAGCTCAATTGAGCTCAAAGATGCGGTGGTGAGCTTCAACGTGGGGAATATCCATCATCTGGATATGGGCACGCTTTTGGATCGTCTCGGCATCGCTGTCCGCACAGGCCATCATTGCGCCCAGCCGCTGATGGACAGACTTGGGATCTCGGGCACCGTAAGAGCCTCGTTTGCACTTTATAATACGAAGGAGGAAATCGATACGTTAGTGGCAGGTATCCGCAGGGTCAGTCAAATGTTCTGATTATGTTGCTGAATCATTATTACGAAGGGAAGATTGAGGCCGGCTGCGATGAGGCTGGGCGCGGATGTCTGGCAGGCAGCGTGTATGCAGCGGCTGTGATTCTGCCAGAGGACTACCAGAACGAACTGCTGAACGACTCGAAGCAGTTGACTGAGAAGCGGCGTTATGAGTTGCGTGAGATGATTGAGCGCGATGCCGTTGCCTGGGCGGTGGGCATCGTGACGCCTGAGGAGATCGACAAGATTAACATCCTCAATGCTTCGATTCTGGCCATGCATCGGGCGCTCGACCAGCTGAAGGTGCGTCCGGAGGCTGTCATCGTCGATGGCAACCGATTCAAGAAATATAAGGACTTGCCCCATACCACCATCGTGAAGGGTGATGGCAAATACCTCTCGATAGCTGCGGCGAGCATCCTGGCCAAGACCTATCGTGACGACTATATGAACGATCTTGCCAGGGAATATCCCCAATACGACTGGCGCTCAAACAAGGGCTATCCCACAAAGAAGCATCGTGAGGCCATCAGGCAGTATGGCATCACACCCTATCATCGCAAGAGCTACAACCTCTTAGGCGATGGACAACTCTCTCTTGAGTTCACGGATTAAAACCGCATGATGAGGGAAACGGGGAATTGTTATGTTGATGTTGCAAAGATTATCGTTCAATCGAAGGCACAAAGACTTGTATATGCTTTTTTATCATAATAATCCGTAACTATTCACTATTCACCATCCACTATTCACTATTTTTTTGTACCTTTGCACACGAAAAAAAAGTAAAAAGGTTAAAAGGTAAAAAAGTAAAAGGATAAAAAGGAAAAGACAATGGCAAAGAAAGCACTTTTGATGATTCTCGACGGATGGGGAATCGGTAAGCATGGTAAGGGTGACGTGATTTTCAATACGCCCACACCTTATCTCGATCTGTTAACTGCAACTTCAGCTCACTCTCAGCTGGCGGCTTCAGGTGAAGACGTTGGTCTGCCCGACGGTCAGATGGGTAACTCGGAGGTGGGTCACTTGAATATCGGTGCCGGTCGCATCGTGTATCAGGACCTTGTGAAGATCAACCGTGCCTGCAAGGACGGTTCTATCATGGAGAATCCTCAGGTGAAGGCTGCTTACACCTATGCCAAGGAGAACAACAAGAAGCTGCACCTGATGGGTCTGACCTCTGACGGTGGCGTGCATTCTTCTCTCGACCATCTGTTTAAGCTCATCGAGATCGGTAAGGCTTACGGCCTGAAGAACCAGGTGTTTGTCCACTGCTATATGGATGGTCGTGATACTGACCCGAAGAGCGGTAAGGGCTTTATCCAGCAGGTGAGCGATGTGTGTGCTGCCAACGATGCCGCTATTGCATCCATCGTGGGCCGTTTCTACGCCATGGACCGCGATAAGCGCTGGGAGCGCGTGAAGGAGGGTTACGACCTGATCGTCAATGGCACTGGTAAGCAGGCTACGGATATGGTGAAAGCCATGCAGGAGAGCTACGATGAGGGTGTGACCGACGAGTTTATCAAGCCCATTCACAACGCTTCTGTCAATGGTTGTATCGAAGAGGGTGATGTGGTGATCTTCATCAACTTCCGTAACGATCGCGCCAAGGAGATGACCATCGCCCTGACACAGGAGGATATGCCTGAGCAGGGTATGAAGACCATCCCCGGCCTGCAGTACTATTGCATGACACCATACGACGCTAACTTCAAGGGTGTTCACATCCTCTTCCCCAAGGAGAACGTCGAGGACACGCTGGGTGAGTATCTGAGCAAGCTGGGCAAGAAACAGTTGCATACCGCTGAGACAGAGAAGTATGCCCATGTGACCTTCTTCTTCAATGGTGGTCGTGAGGCACCTTACGAGGGTGAGGATCGTATCCTGGTTCCTTCTCCGAAGGTGGCTACCTACGACCTGAAGCCGGAGATGAGTGCTTACGAGGTGAAAGATAAGCTTGTGGCTGCCATCAACGAGGCCAAGTACGATTTCATCGTTGTGAACTTCGCCAATGGTGATATGGTGGGTCATACAGGTATCTACAATGCCATTGCCAAGGCTGTATGGGCTGTCGACAACTGCGTACGTGAGGTGATCGAGGCTGCCAAGGCCAACGACTATGAGGCTATCATCATCGCTGACCACGGTAATGCCGACAACGCCATCAACCCAGATGGTACACCGAATACGGCCCACTCGCTGAACCCGGTGCCGTTTATCTACGTAACGAATAACAATAGCGCTACGGTGAAGGACGGTCGTCTGGCTGACGTGGCTCCCTCCATCCTCCATATCATGGGATTGGAGCAGCCTGCAGACATGACGGGTGAGAATCTGATTACAGATTAATACAATAATAAGTGCCCTCGCTCTTTGCGGGGGCACTGTGTTTTAACTATGGCAGTACAGATAGAGGAATCTTGGAAGGCGCATCTGCAAGGGGAGTTTGAGAAACCTTATTTCACACAACTGACATCAGCTGTGCGACAGGAGTATCAGGCGACCACCTGCTATCCGCCAGGCAAACTGATCTTCAACGCCTTCAACCTCTGCCCCTTTGACAAGGTGAAGGTGGTGATTATCGGCCAGGATCCCTATCACGAGCCAGGACAGGCACATGGACTGAGTTTCTCTGTGCAGGACGGTATCCAGTTTCCGCCTTCGTTGCAGAACATCTTCAAGGAGATTCAGGCCGACCTCGGTACGCCTATACCCGTTTCTGGCAATCTGACACGCTGGGCAGAACAGGGTGTGCTGCTGCTGAATGCCTCGCTCACGGTCAGAGCCCATCAGGCGAACAGTCATTCTACCTTAGGCTGGCAGAAATTCACGGATGCTGCGATCCAGGCTTTGGCTACCCATCGCGAGCATATCGTCTATATGCTATGGGGCGGCTATGCCCGTTCGAAGGCCTATATGATCGACAAGAGCCGTAACCTTGTGCTCGAGAGTGTCCATCCATCGCCTTTGAGTGCCAATCGTGGCGGCTGGTTCGGCCAGCATCAGTTCTCGCGCTGCAATGCCTATCTCCAGGAGAACGGCCAGACGCCCATTGAATGGTAACTATTCACTATTCACTTTTCACCTCTATGACCCTTCCTCCCATTATCCAAGTTGGCGACGTGCTGCTCTCGTCGGAGATCCTGACGGAGAAGTTCTGTTGTGACCTCTCTGTCTGCAAGGGCGAGTGCTGTGTCGAAGGCGACGCAGGTGCGCCTGTCACACTCGATGAAGTCGCGGAAATAGAAGACTGTCTCGATGCGGTATGGGGTGACCTCTCTGCCTCTGCACAGAGCGTCATCGACAAACAAGGCGTGGCCTATACCGATCAGGAGGGCGACCTCGTAACGAGCATCGTCAGGGGAAAAGACTGTGTATTCACCTATTATGGCGATATTGAGGATTGGAATACGCATCTGCCTATTCACAACTGCTGTCTTTGTGCATTGGAAAAGGCTTACAGAGCAGGGAAGACGAAGTTCTGCAAGCCTGTGAGTTGTGCGCTCTATCCCATTCGTGAGAAAAAGCTCAGCGGCGGTCTTGTCGGTCTGAACTATAACCGTTGGGTTGTCTGTAAGATGGCCATTGCCAAAGGCATTCAGGAGCATCTCTATCTGTATCAGTTCCTGCGCGATCCGCTGATCCGGCGATTTGGAGAGGACTGGTATCAGGAATTGCTCGATACCGTGAAAGAACTGAAGGCGCAGGGTTATCTTTAGATGCCTGCGCCTTCAGTCTGTTTTACCACGTTTTGATGTTTTGCGTCTGACCAGCCTTTAGTTTCACGGTCTTCTGCTGACCATTATATAATAAGGTGACGGTGCCGGCCTTCTTGGCCTTGATCTGGCAGTCGCGAACATAGCTGCCTTTCCACTCGAAGGAGACCTCGAAGCCGCCACGGGCACAGAGACCACTCACCTTACCATCCTGCCATGCCTCAGGCAGTGCGGGCAGTAGCTCAATCTTGCCATCGCCACTCTGCATGAGCATCTCGCAGACACCTGCCGTGCCGCCGAAGTTACCATCGATCTGGAAGGGCGGATGGGCATCCATGAGGTTGGGATAGGTACCACCGCTGCGACGGCGGTCAGGACCGCGATACTTGTCAGGTGAGACGTATGTCAGCAGTTTCTGGTAGATATGGTAGGCCTGTTCTGGCTTGTGCAGCCGGGCCCAGAGGTTGATGCGCCAGCCGGTGCTCCAGCCAGTGGTCTTGTCGCCCTTGATTTCCAGTGACCGCTCAGCGGCTTTCTGAAGGGTGGCATCCGTCAGGTGGTTGCCAGGATAGAGGCCGATAAGATGACTCTGGTGGCGATGCTGGAAGTCCCAGTCATCCCAGTCGTAGTACCACTCGTTGATGTCACCCATGTGGCCGATGGTATAGGGGTGCAGACGGGGGAGAGCCTTCTCCATCTCCTTGTTTCTCTCGCCGAGGATCTTGCCAGCGGCGATGGTGTTGATGAAGAGTTCGCGGATGATGGCCATGTCGGCTGTACCACCATAGCAGGTCATGCCATGATAGCCCTTGTCTGTCTTGTATTCATTTTCAGGCGAGGTGCTGGGGGCTGTAATCAGTTCACCAGGTGCCTTGGGATTTTCAATGAGCCATCGCAGGCAGAACTGTGCAGCACCTTTCATCAGCGGATAGGCCACCGTGCGCAGATAGTCCTTGTCCTGTGTAAACTGATAGCGCTCCCACAAGGTATGCACGAGCCAGGCACCGCCGAGGTTCCAGTTGGCCCACTCGGGTTTCTCGTTTTTTTCGCCCACGGGATTGGTCATGGCCCAGATGTCGGAATTGTGGCTTGAGCACCAGCCTTCCTGGATATTGTAGTAGTTCCTGGCGGTGTATTGGCCGTTGGCGGCGAGGCCCTTCACAAAGCCGTCGAGGGGCTGTGCCATCTCAGCCATATTGGCCACGAAGGCTGGCCAGTAGTTTTCCTCAAGGTTGATATTGACGGTGTAGTTGCCACGCCAGGGCGACCAGAGGTGAGGTGTCCAAAGGCCTTGCAGATTGGCGGGCACATTCTCTGTACGCGAAGAGGAGATGAGCAGGTAGCGTCCGAACTGGAAGTAGAGCTCTTCGAGGTAGCGGCTCTTACCGCCCTCGTCGGTATAGGCCTTGAGCAAGGCGTCGGTGGAACCGTCGTAACACGTCGGTGTACCAGAACTGAGGCGGAGTTTCACACGGTCGTAAAAGGTCTTATAGTCTGCGAGGTGGCGGTTGTAGAATTCATCGAAACTGAGATTCTGCGTGTGCCAGATGTCGTTGGCGACATTCTCCAGATAGGGAGCACCCTCGTTGACGGGGTGTTTGTCGAAACCGTTGAAGCTGGTCTCGTTGACGATGTAGATGATAGCTTCCTTAGCATGGGTGATGGTCAGTGAGGAGTCGGCAGCCGAGACCTCACCATCCGTCTTGACATTGAGCATCGTACAGAAGTGGATGCTCTCTTGCGGACTGCCTGTGGCGTGACCTGTCATCGTCAGTTGGGTGGGGATGGCCTTCACCTTATGAGGCACCTGTGCCGTCAGGGCAATGCGGCAATTGATGTCGCCTCGTAACCGGATGGCGATGAGCTTGTCGGGGTTCGAGGCGAAGTATTCGCGCTGGATGGTCCTGCCGTCACGGCTATAGCTGTCCCTGATAATGGCACTGTCGAGGTTGAGGCTGCGGTGGTAGTTGCTGATCTCGCCCAGTCCCAGGTCCTTGATATGTAGCGTGCCGAGGGGTTGGAAATGTTGGGAGTTAGGGCCTTGCACATGCAACTGCAGGGAGTCGGCCAACTGGTAGTCCTCATTGAAGAGGGCCTTACGGATGTCTGGTATCCACTTGTGGGCATCGGCATCGAGGTTACGGTCCACGGGCTTACCCGTCCACAGGGTGATGTCGTTCAGGTAGATGATGTTGTCGTCGGTACCGCCATAGACGAGTGCGCCGAGTTTACCATTACCAATAGGCAACGACTCCTCGAAGTAGGTCGCCGGCTTGTCGTATTGTAACACCATGGGCGCCTGATCACCCGAAGAAGGTTCGCTTTGGGCGCTGATAGCCATCGCAAGAAGCATTAATTTCATCATAATCATTGTTTTTTAGAGTTTCGTTTGCAAAGATACGTTTTTTTTTGTATATTTGCAGCATAAAACTGAAAAAATGAAACTATGCAACCTATAAAAACATTAAACGACATGATTATCTTCCTCCAACAGCGAGGAGATAAGAAGCGTGTAGCCGTGGTTTGTGCCAACGATGCCAGTACCCGTTATGCGGTGGAGAAAGGTCAGGAGATGGGCTTTATCGAACCTATCTATGTGGATGGCGACGATAAGGATGAATGTGCCCGCAGGGCTGTCGCGCTCTGTAAAAGTGGCGAGGCCGACATTCTGATGAAGGGACTCATCAATACCGATGTCATCTTGCGCGCGATATTAGACAAGGAGAACGGCATCATCCGTCCTGGTCATGTATTGACGCACGTGGCGATGGCCGAGATTCCCAAGTACGAGAAACTGCTTTTCTTTACAGATGCAGCAGTCATCCCTGTGCCCACCGAGGCCCAACGGCGTCAGCAGATCCATTATATGAACTACGTCTGTCATGCCTTAGGCATTGAGGAGCCTCGCATCTCACTCATCCATTGTGCGGAGAAGGTGAGTGCCAAGAGCTTCCCCTATACCGTCGACTATCTCGAGATTATCGCCGAGGCTCAGACAGGCAAGTTCGGACGTTGCATCATCGACGGCCCCCTTGACCTGAAGACCTCGCTCGATAGTGTCAGCCTGCGTGAGAAGGGTATCCATAGTGTTATCGACGGACAGGCCGATGCCCTTATCTTCCCGGATATCGTGGCAGGTAATGTCTTCTACAAAACCATTACGCTCTTCGGCTATGCCAAGACGGCGGGCGTACTGCAAGGCACCCAGTGTTGTTGTGTGCTGCCTTCGCGAGCCGACAGTCCTGAGTCGAAGTATTACTCCTTAGCTCTCGCCGCTATATGAAGATACTCGTGATTAATCCTGGGTCTACGTCAACGAAGATGGCCGTCTTTGAGGATGAGACCTCTGTCCTAGTGCGGAATATCGTGCATACCTCGGAGGAACTGGCGGGCTTTGATGATGTCATTGAGCAGCAGGACTACCGAAAACAACTGGTCATCGATGAACTGCACAAGGCGGACTTGCCCTTGGACTTCGATGCGGTGATAGGGCGCGGCGGACTGGTGAAACCTCTGGAGGGCGGTGTCTACGAGATCAACGATCTGATGATTCAGGATACCCATAGCGGCATTGCCTTACATAATCATGCCTGCAACCTCGGCTGTCTGATTGCCCATGAGATTGCGGCTGAGATTCCGGGTTGTCGGTCGTTTATCGCCGATCCTGGTGTTGTCGATGAACTCAACGATTATGCCCGCATCTCCGGTTCTCCGTTGATGAACCGCATCTGTATCTGGCATGCGTTGAACCAGCGTGCCATCGCCCGTCGCTATGCGGCGGAGATAGGCAAGGAGTATGAAGACCTGAACCTGATTATCTGTCACATGGGTGGTGGCATCTCTGTGGCGGCCCATGAAAAGGGTAGGGCGGTCGATGCCAACAATGCCCTGGATGGCGAAGGACCGTTCTCGCCAGAGCGTGCAGGGTCTTTGCCTGCGGCCGACCTGATACGCCTTTGTTTTAGTGGCAAGTACAATGAGAAGCAGTTGTTAAAACGCATCGCGGGAAAGGCTGGCCTGAATGCCCACCTGGGCACGAACGATGTCAAGGAGATCATCCGTCGTATCGAAGACTATGGCGACGAGCATGCCCGACTGATTCTGGATGCGATGATCTATCATGTGGCGAAGAATATCGCGTCTGAGAGTGCTGTGCTTTGTGGTCATATTGATGCCATCCTGCTGACGGGTGGTCTGGCACGTTCGGAATATATCGTCAGTCGTCTGCGTCAGCGCATTGGCTTCCTGGCACCCATCCGTTGCTTCCCTGGCGAGGACGAGATGGAGGCCCTGGCCCTTAATGCCCTCGCCGTGCTTCGTGGCAAGCGGAAAGCGAAAGTCTATGAATAAAATTAATCCCCGCCGATTGGCGGGG
>LXOW01066337.1_pt1 | contig 15017 bp, 12 predicted proteins | sample 1368591 | NCBI WGS metagenome assembly LXOW01 (sample SAMN04884650, study PRJNA319009) | bovine gut metagenome | isolation source: Cow rumen | host: Bos taurus | place: Italy: Legnaro (PD) | collected 2014-07-09 | reverse complement strand
TCGCTGTGGTACATCTTGCTGTTGCCGTTGGCGATAGCGGTGAAATACAAACTCGTCATCGTGAGGCAGAATGCAGCCGTTTCAAAGCGCTGACGGTCCCATAAGGTCTCCATGATATAGAGACGGCTGTTTTCGTCCATAATCTTGGCGGCACGGCTCACAATACTGACGATTTCGTCTTCACCGAAACAATCGAGGAACTGGCTCATCCAAATGGCATCATAGTGCTTGTCTGTCGGGAAGGGCTTCGACGCATCCAAGAGGTTCATGCCGTAGCCGTCGATGCGGTCGGCACCCGGTTTGTCCGCCGTGTTACGACGCATCATTTCCAGCTGTTGAGGCAGGTCCACGATGGTCACCTGAACGTCCTTGTCATACCCTACACACTGCAAAGCCCAGCGGCCAGTGTTGCCACCCACGTCAAGCAAGGTCTTGGGTTTGTTGGCAAACACGATTTCGAGGGCTTGTTGGAACGAGTTGTCGCTGTAGAAATGGTCAAACCCGAACCAGCTTTTTTGCACCTGAGGCGGCAACTGTGAGAGACCTTCATACACGGTAGGCCACGGTCCGAAGTGTTCAAGACCGACAGGACGACCCTCTTTCAGGCTTTCCTCAAGATGGAACCAGCCTTCGTAGTTCACGTCGTGGTTGAACTCAGTGTTGACGTCTGTGGCGTGGTCTGTGATGAAGCACCAACCTGTCTTGCTTAGCGAGTAGCGGTCTGTCTCGGGGTCAATCAGCACCGTGCCAATGCACAGGCTTGCCTCCAGCAACACCTTGGCTGCATAGCTGCTGATATTGGCTTTCTGAGCCAACTCAGCTTCGGTCATGCCGTCGTCGCTGTTGCGCAGCATCTCAAAGATACCGAATTTNNACTCCGCTTTGGTTTGTGCCTCACTAGCTGACAGATGCTCTTTGCTGTATGCCTCTTTTAATGTAGGTGTAAGGTACATATTTAAAAGTTGTTAATTAGATTACTTTAGTTTGGCAATTTTTTCTCCAAGTTCTCCAAATGTGTCGTTGAAAGCTCGATCGGTCGTAGGTGCGGAACCACCGTCGATTTCATCAATATCAACGACCAACAAGGATTCGCCAGTTTTGACATCGGTAACAGTCAAGGTGCCCCAAACACGTATGCAGGGACCGGGAATAAATCCCATTACATTGAAAAACTCATCCACTTTTGTCACTTGGATGGTTATCTTGTAATTTGCCTCAACTTCATTCTTAACGAATTTCAGATCATCATTACGTTCGCTGAACTCCTCAATAAAACCATCGTATGAAATGGTTGTCTTGGTATCAATATCAGTGTATTTTTCAGTCAAAGGCATCTTATCATCGAATGATGCGCCATCATACTTTATTTCCAGAAAGACATTTCCTTCTGCGTTTTTAAAGAACTTTTTATCTCCGCTGATAACTTTGATAGGGTTTCCTGCAATTGCAACTGTAGCAAACAGGGTCACGAATGCCATTAAGAATAATCGTTTCATAGCTGTGTGTTTTTATTGTTGAATTTAGATCTTTTTGATTACCAAAGCACTATTGGTTCCACCAAAACCGAAGGAGTTGGAAAGTATGGTTTTCAGTTCTTTGTTTGTCGTTGTGTTGACGATATTCAGTCCTTTTGAGTATTCATCAGGGTTTTCAAAGTTGATGTTCGGTGCAATGAAGCCGTTTTGCATCATGAGGATGCTGTAGACAATCTCACTGGCACCCGCCATCCAGCACTCATGACCCGTCATGGACTTGGTCGAGGAAATAGGTGTCTGGGTCGTTGCAAAGAGGCGCTTTAGGGCCAAAGCCTCAAACATGTCGCCTTGTGGCGTGGAGGTGGCATGGGCGTTGACATAATCGATGTCATCAGCCTTTACACCTGCTTCATTCATGGCACGGGTCATAGCACGATAGCAGCCATCCTCGCTGGGTTGTGAGATGTGGCTTTCGCCATTCGACGAGAAACCATAACCACAGACCTCTGCCAAGATGGTAGCGCCACGAGCCACGGCGTGGTCGTAGTCCTCAAGCACCAAGGCTGCCGCACCGCCACTGGGCACGAGACCGTCGCGGTCGCGGTCGAAAGGACGCGAGGCTTTGGTCGGCGCATCCATACGCGTCGAGAAGGCGCTGATGCCGTCAAAACTAGCCATAGAGAGGTAGTTGGTTTCCTGTGCTCCTCCACATAATACCATGTCCTGCAAACCATTACGGATGAGCATAGCACCAAAGCCGATGGCGTGGGATCCGCTGGCACAAGCTGCACTGATGGTCATATTAATGCCTTTCAGGTGGAATATGGTGGAAAGGTTCATCGTCACAGTGGAGTTCATCGACTGGAAAATGGCCGATGAGCCGACGAGGGTGGTATCTTTCCTTTCCAAGATGGTCTCATGTGATTCGATGGTTGCCTTAGCCGACGAGTCGTTACCAAACAACACACCTACTTCGTTTTCAAGCAGATAAGCATCGTCGACACCAGCTTGTGCGAAAGCCTCTCGTGTAGCCATGAAAGCATACTCGCCTTCTTCAGCCAAATACATTCTAAGTTTACGGTCAAGGAGACCTTTCAGTTGCGGTTTTTCAACCAAGCCCACCAAAGTGGAACGATAGCCGTATCCAATTCTCTCAGGTTCTATGCCGATACCTGAACGGCCTTCGCGCAATGAGATTGCAACTTCTTCTTTGTTTTTTCCAAGGCAGGACCAAATGCCCATGCCCGTAACTACAACTCTTCTAGTCATATTTAAAAATTTATGTGTATAACCCTCCGTTGATGGAGATTACTTGTCCTGTGATATATGCCGACTCATCAGAGGCGAGGAAGGAGGTCAAGGCGGCCACTTCTTCGGGTTTGCCGAAACGTCCCAGCGGGATGAGTTTCTTCAGCTCGGCTTCATCAAGTTCTTTGGTCATGTCGGAAGCGATGAAACCCGGTGCGATGGCGTTGACGGTCACTTTGCGGGCCGCCACTTCCTGCGCCAAGGCCTTGGTGGCTCCGATAAGAGCGGCTTTGGCAGCGGAATAGTTGGTTTGACCAGGCAGACCTTTCAATCCCGACAGCGAAGCCATGTTGATGATACGGCCGTTGCGGTGCGTCATCATGTCCTTTATCACACGACGTGTGATATAGAAGAAACCGTTCAAGGTGGTGTCCAACACTCCTCTCCATTGGTCTTCCTGCAAGAAAATCATCAAGTTGTCTTGACGAATGCCAGCATTGTTGACCAACACGGAAATGTAGTCGTCAGGGTGTGCCTCCGACCATGAAGTCAAGGCCGTTTCGATGGCTTGCGGGTCGGCGACATTGAATGGCAACAGCTCGCCTGTGCCACCATTTTCTTGAACTTGCTTTAATGTATCTTCTGCGGCTTCTTTGTTCGATTGATAGTTGATGATAACAGCAAAACCATCTTTCGCCAGGCGTATGGCTATGGCTTTGCCCAAACCGCGAGAAGCGCCCGTGATAAGTGCGTATTTCATTATTTTAATTTCAAAGGATTAGTTTTCAGATAGTTCTCTACTTCGGCAATTTCCTTGTAGAACGGCGTGTCCTCAACAAACAGCGGAATGATTTCGCGCACCTTGTCGTACACCTTGCGTGAGGTGGGACTCAGCTTGTCTGCAATCTTCAGGCAATCGGTGGCCTGCGCCAAAGCGATGTATTGGATGGCCATCACCTGGAAGCAGTTCTCCACCACTTGCTTGCAAAGCAGAGCGGTGTTGGTACCCATGCTGACGATGTCCTGATTGTCGTTGTTGTTCGGAATGCTGTGCACATAGTTGGGCATGGCCAAGGTCTGACATTCGGCCGTCGTCGAAGTGGCTGTGAACTGACAAGCTTGCATGCCGTAGTTCAGTCCCAATGTTCCGAGGTTGAGGAACGGCGGCAGGATGCCATTGATGCGGTCGTGGAAGAGGTAGTTCAATTGACGCTCTGCCGTCATGCAAAGGCGTACGAGAGCAATCTTCACCTTGTCTTCCTCCAGCGAGATATAGTCTCCATGGAAATTGCCACCATGGTAGACGTACTCCGTTTCGGGGTCGACGATGGGGTTGTCGCAAGCCGAGTTGAGTTCGTCTTCAAGGATTTGGCGTGTGTATTTCAGCGTGTCGTAGATAGGACCGAGGATTTGCGGCGTGCAGCGTAGGGAATAATAGGCCTGTACCTTATGCTCGAACACCTTTACGTCGGAATGGCCGTAGTCGTAAAGCTCATGGGCACGTTTCTTCAGGCATTGCGAGCCTTCGGAAAGTTCTCTCATGCGGCGTGCCATCACCTGTTGACCTTCGTGACGGCGGCAGTTGTTCTCGCCTTCTGACATGTAGTCGTCGAAAGAAGAGGCGATTTCGTTCATCCATACTGCTGCCAAGGTGGCCCAGTCGAGCAAAGTCTCGGCATGGAACTGGTTAATGACGCTGATTCCTGTCATCACAGAAGTACCATTCGTGATGGAGAGACCCTCACGAATGTGCATCTTCAACGGTGTCAAGCCAAGTTCTTTCATCACTTCGCCGGCATTGCGCCACTCACCTTTGTAGTGGACTTCGCCTTCGCCGATGAGACAAAGGGCGATATGGGCCAATTGCACCAGGTCGCCACTGGCACCCACACTACCGTGCATGGGAATGAAAGGATAAATTTCATGGTTGATGAATTCCACAAGCAGTTTCACCACATCGGTATGCACGCCAGAGCGACATTGCAGCACCGTTCCCAAGCGGGCAATCATGGCCGACTTTACATAGACGTCGCCCAAAGGCTCGCCAGCACCTGTGGAATGACTACGGATGATATTATATTGTAAATCTGTCAGATACTTGTCGTCAACACGCCACTGTGCCATAGGGCCGAAACCCGTATTGATGCCATAGATGACTTTCTCTGCAGCGAATTTCTCCAAGAAACGATAGCATGCCTCTACGCGATCCATCCATGACGAAGAAACCTGTATTCCTTCGCCAGAATAAAGGACTTTTTCGACGTCTTCAAGAGTGATTCTATCTTTAAGTATAATCATACAAATTTCTTTATTATAAAAGAGGGTGCAAAAATAGTAAATTATTTGTTACGGGACTCCTCTTTTTATAAATAGGGGTCTTTATTTTACTAAATGACAACAATCTTGCTACAAAGAAGGTACTTTTAATTTGTCGAATCATTTTTTTACTATCTTTGGCCTCCAAAACCGACAACTTTTTTATGACCGAAGAAAACAGCAAATGGTTGGTCGTCGTTAACCCAAAAGCCTCGGTCGGCAAATCCGGAAAGGACTGGCCGATGATAAGGCAAATCCTTGTCGATGAGGGCATTGAGTTCGACGATATACTGACAGAATATCCCCGACATGCTATTGAAATCGTCCGTAATGCCATCGTTGAAAAAGGCTACCGTAAGTTCATTTCTGTGGGTGGCGACGGTACCAACAACGAGGTCATCAACGGCATTTTTACCCAAGACGTGGTGCCTACCACTGACATCACTATGGCGGCACTTCCCATCGGAACAGGCAATGACTGGCGTCGTACTTTCAACATCCCTTTGGAATATGATGAAGTTGTCAAAATCATCAAGGCAGGACATACTTTTGCACATGATATTGGCAAGTTGACCTACTATGACGACGGCAACTCACGCATTCGATATTTTCTCAATGCCGCCGGAACCGGACTTGACGAGATGGTGTGTCACTCCACCAACCTCATGAAGCAACAAGGTAAAGGAGGCACCATTCGTTATCTGATCAGTTTGGTGAAATGTATATGGACATACAAAGTCACCCGTATCCAACTCACCATCGATGATGAGCTTGTATTCGATGACTATATCCTCAACCTTTCCATCGGCAATGGACGTTATAATGGAGGTGGCATGATGACTATGCCCAATGCTATCCCCGATGATGGTTTGCTTGATGTCACGGTCATCAAAAAAGTCTCCATGTTCAAATTTGCCGCTAACGTAAAAAATGTCTACGACGGTACTTTCATCAATAAAATCGACGAAGTTAAGACTTTCAGAGGAAAGAAAATCCACATTGTGTCCATTCCGCCACATTCGTTAAAGGTGGAAACCGAAGGCGAAAACCTCAACAACTCGCCTTTCGATTTTGAAGTCCTTCCCAAGGCCATTAACATGGTGATTCCAAAGGATCCAAGCCAAACTCCAAAGAAAAAGAAAAGCCGTTTCAAGAAAAAAGCAAAGAAATAATCATCTTAAAAAACAAATATCATGGTAAACATCGATCAAGTCAATTTTGAAAACAAGCGCGTGGTTATCCGCGTCGATTTTAATGTCCCGTTGGACGATAACTTCAACATCACTGACGACACCCGTATGCGTGCCGCCCTGCCGACCATCAACAAGGTTTTGAACGACAAGGGCATGGTCGTGCTGATGTCTCACCTCGGTCGCCCGAAAAAGAACCCCGACCCGAAGTTTTCTATCAAACCGATTATCAAGCATTTGGAAGAACTGCTGGGCCGTCCCGTCCAGTTTGCTGACGACTGCATGAAAGCCTCCGACCAAGTGGCTGCCATGAAACCCGGTGAAGTGCTGGTGCTCGAAAATCTCCGCTTCTATGCTGAGGAAGAAGGCAAACCGCGTGGTATCGAAAAAGGCGAAGAAGGCTACGACGATGCCAAGAAAGCCATCAAGGCCTCGCAGAAGGATTTCACCAAGATGCTGGCCAGCTATGGCGAATATTATATCAACGACGCCTTCGGCACCGCCCACCGCGCCCATGCTTCCACCGCTTTGATTGCCGATTATTTTGATGCCGACCATAAGATGTTTGGCTACCTGATGGGTAAGGAAGTGGCCGCCGTCAACAAGGTGATGAACGAAATCCAACATCCTTTCACCGCCATCATGGGTGGTTCAAAGGTCTCCACCAAGATTGAAATCATCGAGAACCTGCTCACCAAGGTCGACAACCTCATCCTTTGCGGTGGCATGACTTATACTTTCAAGCGTGCCTTGGGTGGCAAGATTGGTAATTCCATCTGCGAAGAGGACAAGCTTGACCTCGCTTTGGATATCCTTGCTAAAGCCAAGGAAAAAGGCGTTAACCTCGTTTTGGCCGTAGATTGCGTAGTGGGCAACAAGTTCGCCAACGACGCTGACACTCAAGTGGTTGACCCGATGGACATTCCCGAAGGTTGGGAAGGCATGGACATTGGCCCGAAGACCCGCGAATTGTTTGCCAATGTCATCAAAGGCTCGAAGACCATTCTTTGGAACGGTCCCTGCGGCGTGTTTGAATTCGACACTTTCGCTATGGGTTCCAAGGCCATTGCCGAGGCCATTGCTGAGGCAACCAAGGACGGTGCCTTCTCGCTCATCGGTGGCGGCGATTCTGTAGCTTGCATCAACAAGTTCGGTTTGGCCGACCAAGTCTCTTACGTTTCCACTGGCGGCGGTGCTCTGCTCGAAGCTATCGAAGGCAAGGAACTGCCTGGTATTGCGGCTATTAAGAAGTGATTTTTGGCTGTTGGCTTTTAGCCGTTAGCTATTAGCTTAGAAGCTGATAAGCTAACGGCTAATTGCTAATAGCTAAAAGCCAAAAACATCATAAACAATACTCAACAATGAAAAAACTCTATTTATTTGTTATTGCTTTAGCTTTCTCATCCATGCTGAACGCACAATGGGTGAGCCCAGGTGATGGCATCACCTATACTTTACCTGATTTAGTGAGTGTTTCTGATGGTGTCGTCACTCAAGAAGGAACCGTATTTTCCATCAATAGTGACCTCACCATTTCCGCAAATGATGTGCTGAAAATTGACCATCAAGTCTCAAGAATCGATGCTGGAAATGTGCTGCTCACCATCAACGGATCCGTAACTTGTACGAATACAGAAAGAGTGAAATTTTACGGCACTCTGACGGAGCATTTCAGCATCAGATTTGAGAATGCTACTGATTGTGAGCTGAAGACCATGTATTTCAGCGATGGCGCAGGCATTCAGGTCATTGATTCTGATGTAAACTTCATCGACTGCAAGTTTGTGTATTTTACCCGTGACTATTGCAGCTCTGCCATTAACTTCATGAACTGCAACCCTTTAATTGAAGACTGCTATTTCCTCCTCAATGAAGGCCCTGCCATCGGCTCTCCTGCTAACGGACAAGGTTCACCAAGAATTTTGAACTGCCAATTCGACTCCAATGTGAATAGCAGCAACAATCCACAAATCAACTTAGGTCCTGGCAGTGAAGACACCATTTTTATTGTCGGTAATGATATCGATGGCACGTATGCCTCATGGCATGCCGGCGGTGTTACAGTTTCCGACCTTATGGGAGTGGGTGCAACCAAAGTGGTCCTCAAAGACAATATCATCAAGGAAGGCCGCTACGGCTACAACCAACAGGGACAAAACATTTCCTCAATGATTATCAACAATCAGTTTATCAACAACAATCATGAGGACAACCCCATTAATGGTGGCAGCGGCATCAGCATTTATGGCTATTCCACCAATTGTAAGGCCATCATCCGTGACAATACCATCACAGGTAATTTATGGGGCATCACCGCTATTTATTTCCACGACATCGACCTTGGTACCGAAGACGATTGGGGCAATAACTTGATTAAAGACAACGGCAATGGTGGCGTGATTTACGACTTATACAACAACTCCAGTTGCGACATCATCGCTGTCGGTAACAACTGGGGCACCAGCAATGCCAATGAAATCGAGGAACATATTTACCATCAATATGACGACCCCGAATTTGGCTTGGTCAATTATATTCCTTTCGTTGATGTGGATGCCGTTGAAGAAGTTATATCTACGGCTGTTGAAGTTGCGCCCAACCCTGTTTTCAACGGCAGTTTCACCCTTACCACAAACGAAGAAACACCTTCCGAACTGATGATATACAACCTTCAGGGACAATGCGTTAAATCGCAAAGCCTGTTAGGCAATACCCATGTCATCCAAGTGGAAGATTTGAGCAGCGGACTTTATTTCATCAACATAAAACAAACCGAAAAAATCATAACTAAAAAACTTATCATTCAATAAACTATGTCCAAAACTATCGTCAACATCATAGACAAAATCAACCCGATGCCGGCTTACCTTTTCACGAAGGAGTATTATGAAGACGGCGACGAGTTGCTTTGCATCTCCACGGCAGAAGACGCCGACAGCATCAATTTGCTTATCCAGCAGCTGAAAATTGATGAATCATTTGTAAAGAGAATCATCATCAACCGCTACCAAGACAATTTTTATGAGCGTATCTGCCGCACCATCAAGAGCAATTTGGTACCGGACCAGCAATATTATCTCAATTTGGCTGGTGGAAACCGTTATATGACCCTGTCGGTGCAGCATGTCTTCGAAGAGTTCAATACCTTGTTTTTCTACACACAAACTCGTGAGAACCAAGTTGTAAAGACCATTTTCGACAACAGCATCTATGATGACGACGATGAAATCTTCCCCATCAAGCACCGTATGTGCTTGAAGGAATATTTCGGCCTCTTTGGATTGCAAAGCGACATTGACGAACCCCGCAAACAAGTGAAGGAAACCGCTTTCTCGCAGCATCTTTTCACCATGTTTTCGCAAAATATGTTCGGCCAAGGCGATTATCAGGTGATGGAGATCCTGCGCCAGAAATACCGCAGTTGGAAGTTCCTCATTATCTCGGAAGTGGAGAACCCGCACAAGGAGTTTATGACACCTATTCCGAATTTGAGCAAGTTCTTGCATTACATCGGCTTCGAACCCGAAAGGCCAGGCTCACTGCAAAGCTATGAAATAGAATACCTTACAGGCGGTTGGTTTGAGGAATATGTCTATGCTTTGATCAAAAACGTGCTGCAACCCGACGACATTGCTATGGGCGTGCATATCTCCAACGGCATCATCAAGCATAATAACGAGCTGGATGTGTGCTTCATGAAAGCCAATAAACTGTTCGTCATCGAGTGCAAGACCGGAGTGACCAGCGAAAGCCTTTACAATGAGATTGTCTATAAGGTCTGCGCATTGAAGGAAGTGCTTTTAGGTACCAGTAATTCCTACATTTTCTCGCTAAAGAAAGACCATAAAGGCTTGTGGAAAAAGACAGCGAAATATATGGGCATCACCTTCTGCGACTGGCTGAACCTTACCAAGCCAGAGAACCTGAAGCACATTCTTAACGAGATGAATAGGATAGCGAAAGAGAAGTAATTTCTATTTTGGCTTTTTGACCTAAAACTATCACCCTATTGTCGTCGAAATGTCCGGCAGGGAAACCAAAGCCAAGGGGATAGTCATATTCTGAAACCACTTCAGCAATCACTTCTTCGACCGTCTGGCCAAAGGGGTGCGTGTTGTCATGGATTTGCGTCAAACCACCAACGATGAGGCCTTTCAGATGCGCTAATTTTCCAGCGCGTTTCAAGGCACGCATCATCCTATCAACGTGATAGATATATTCGTCCACTTCCTCAATGAAAAGGATTTTTCCATCTGTTTCCGGGAAAGTGTTAGAACCCATCATAGACATCAAAACCGACAAATTTCCACCAACAATTTCACCTTCCATTTGCCCTATGCGGTTTTGTGGATGCGCTGGAAATTCATAATGCAAATCCTTGCCTGTCAAGGCATCAAATAAAGACTGTTTGGCTTCTGGAGTCTTGTTGGCGAAATAGAAAGGCATCGATGAATGAAGACTGGGAATACCCAAACGATTCAGTTTGCCATGAAACACTGTTGTGTCACTGAAACCCATGAGCCATTTGGGATGCTGCAAAAATTGGGTGAAATCCAACTTGTCGATGATTCGAATGCTGCCATAACCGCCTCGGGCAAACCAAATGGCATCAATTTGTTCATTATCCAGGTATTCTTGAAACACAGCTGCACGAAAATTATCGTCACCAGCGAAAATATGGTGTTCAGCGAAAAGCCTATCATCGTAAACAGGCTCAAACCCATGTTCTTTCAGCCAATTTATGGCATATTGCATCTCTTCGAGAGTCACCTTGCGTGCTGGAGCGACAATGCCAATTTTTGAACCTGGATGTAAATAAGGTATCTGCTTCATTCTTTGATGATTTCGTTGTCATCCAAAGCCTCACCATCGTATTTTACTTCCTTTCCTTGATCATAAGTGACAGTAAAATACAACTCACCCGTGTCGAGATATTTCTTCCAGTCACCGTGCTTTACGCCAGCGGCGTATTTTTGGATCTCACGCAATCTTCCGTTTTCATAATAGAAGAAATGCTCACCATCGGGATAACCCGCATTGAAAGTGCCTTTAAAAGCTAGTTTGTTATTGTCGTAATACGATACCCACTCCCCTACTTGTTTATCGTTTCGGTACTCGCCTTGGGTGCGCATGTCGCCAATCTCCTCGGTCCATTTGCCATTTTTCATGCCATCGAAATAGGTGCCTGTGACAATGGTGTTGCCTCTTGAGTCATATTCTTTGTAAGGTCCGTTTGGAGTGCCCTTAAAGAACTGTTCTTCAATCTGTTTTTTTCCGTTTTCGTAGTACCAGGTCCAAATGCCGTCAGGCTGACCTTCTTTGTAACAACCTATTTCCTGAACTTGGCCATTATGATAGTAGAACTTCCATTCACCTGAACGTTGACCCTCTACAAAAACACCTTCGGCGCGCAAGGTGCTGTCAGGATAAAACTCCTTGTATAACCCACGTCTTTTGCCGTCTGTGTCAACGATGCCTTGTCCTACCAAAACACCTTTCTGATACGTTTGGGAGTTAAGCACATTGCCTTGTTCGTCGAACTCACGCCAAACACCTTCACGTTTACCATCACGGAAAGAGGCTTCGCGTTTCACTTTGCCGTTGGGATAATATTCATGTTGCACAATGAGCGGCTTCATATCGCTTTCCAACACCTGTTCCAAATCATTGACATATTTGGTGATTTTCTTCAAGTTGCCTTTCTCGTCATATTCCTTATAGAACCCATCACGCATGCCATGGCGATAATAACATTCGGTGCGCACGCTCCAATCATCGAAGAACGTCTTCCAATAACCATGTTTCTTGCCTTCACGGTCATACCTATTAATAGCTTCGCGCGTCATCACAAAGCCTTTTTTATAGGTAATAATTTCACATAACAGTCCAGTGATATCAAAAACGGGCGAGATGCCTTCTTCCACACCGTTTTTGAAGGTGACCGTCTGGATGAGATGCCGCTTCAAGTCGTATCTCTTGCCTTCGCCTTGTCTCACATCATTCACAAAAGGCTCCATGACAATTTCGTCTTTACCAAAGGTAAAGCGAGGACCATTTTTCAAATCCTTCTTGTAGTTGACGATTAAAGAAGTGTCTCCAGCCTCAGAGAAAAACACCCAAGTGCTGTCCAAAAGGAAGTCTGTGCGCTTGCCTATGGACTTCAGCTGACCGCTCTCATAATAGGTCTTCCATAGCCCATCAGGGCGACCATCGCGCAGCATTCCCTCGCTTGCTACCTGACCGCAAGGATAGATAAAAGTCTGGTATCCAGTCTGGGAGAACATCTCATAACTGAAACACAAGACCATGAAAACCAAACATATAACGTTTAATATCCGTTTCATTACGTTGCAAAAATAGGCATTTTAGTTGGATTACAGACACCCATTTTTCAAATCGCAAAATCCGTCCCGAAGTTATCAACACGTCAAATTATCAATATTTCATTTTTTTAGTTTTTAAAGATTAATTTTAAAAGAAATGTACGGATGTTGATATGCTTGTGAATTGGTTGAAAACTTTTCAATAAAGTTCTTGCATTAATGATTTTCAGTTTGAGATGCGCATTTTGGAAAACATCAAAGGTTTCTTTTTCAGACCTATCTACCCTTTTTCACTTATTCGTTGAAAAATAAAAAAATGGCTAAAATGAGTTCGATTTTTTTGAAATGATGTTGAATTTTACCCTTTTTTAGGTTGTTTTCTGTTGATTAAAAAAGGCCTGATTTTTTTACACCCGAGTGAAAAAGTTATCAACAAATTTTCTGTTGATAACTCACAAGTTATTGATTATAAAATACTTATTTCAAAAATATTGACATGGGTTAAGCGGGTAAGTAGTTCAGAAATAGTGGGATATAAAGATGCGGAAAAATGAAAATGCGTAATTTTGCGACATCTTTTATCAACAGCGGAAAAATGGAACACATCATCCCCATTGCGAGCGATCATGGCGGCTTCGAAATGAAGCAATTTTTGATTGAAAAACTGACGGAAGCAGGTTACAAAGTCGAAGATTACGGCTGTTACGGTCCCGAAAGCGTCGACTATCCCGACATGATTCATCCTTTGGCATCGGACATCGAGACGGGAAAATATCCTCTCGGCATCATCCTCTGCGGTAGCGGCAACGGTGCCCAGATGACGGCCAACCATCACCATAATGTGCGTGCTGCCTTATGCTGGAATGTGGAACTGGCTAAGTTGGCCCGTCAGCATAACGATGCCAATATTCTTTCTTTGCCTGGTCGTTTCATCCCCAATGAACTGGCTTGGGAAATGGTGCAAGCGTTCCTGAACACCAATTTTGAAGGTGGCCGCCATAAGAGAAGAGTTGAAAAAATAGAACCCATTGAGAATCATTATGATAAGTGACCCTAAAACCGTATTTGAAGAAAGCTGTGCCTTAGCTTTTGACGATGAGCATTGGCAGAAGATGAATTATAGCACAAGTTGCTTTGAGCACAACTTTGCTAAAGGCAAGGAAAACTACCGCAACCTTGACTTAGAAAAGCAGCGTGCCTATACGTTGCGCAACAAGTCGCTTTTAGGTTTGGAAAAGTTGTTAGTCGACTTTGAGACGCACTTTACTGAAAACGGCGGCAAAGTACTATGGGCACGCAATGCCGATGATGCCCTGACCATGATTTTCGACCTTATATGCAAAGAAAGAGCCGATGCCATCATGCGTTCAAATTCCACTGTCCTTGATGAAATTGAGCTCAATGGCTTCTTGGAGCGCAAGAATATCCGCGTTGTGGAAACGGAAATAGCTCGTTTTGTGTTGCATAAGGCACAGAAGAAATCCTATCATCCCCTTGCGCCTTCTCTGCATCTTTCAAAGGAAGAAAGCAATGCTATCCTAACTTCAGCTTACAAATTGAAACCCGATAGTTCAGCTAAACAAATGATCAACTTTGTGCGACACGAGGTTGGTATTGAGTCTCAAAATGTGCCTATTTGTATCACAGGAGCCAACTTTCTCCTTTCAGATTCAGGAGGCGTAGTGCTTACTGAGAATGAAGGTAATATAATGAAATCCACTTCAATGGCAAAAGTTCACATCGTAGTGGCTGGCATCGCCAAAGTGATTCCCAACATCGATGATTTGAGTGTCTTATTGCCTTTGTTGTCACTGCATTCCTCGGGTCAGAGCGTGGCAGCTTGCAATAGCATTACTTTCGGTCCGTCCACAACAGGCAATGGTCCCGAACAGATGTATGTCATCCTGCTCGACAACAACCGTTCAAAAATGCTGTCGCAAGAACAGCAGCGCAAAGTAATGTCGTGCATCCATTGTGGGGCATGCATTAGTGTGTGTCCAGTCTATAAGAACATTGGTGGGTATTCTTACGGTACCAAGTATATCGGTCCTGTGGGCACAGTGATGACACCGTTGATGTGGGGCATGGAAGATTACAATTACCTAAACTCGGCCTGTGCATTATGCGGCAAATGTATCGAAATCTGTCCCATGAAGATTCCGTTGGACGACTTGATCATAGAGAACCGTCATTTGGCTATGACCGAAAAAACGGGCAATACCAAGTATGATGCTTTGGTAAAAGCCATGATTTGGCATTGCAAGTCGCGGAAAAAAATGAATGGTCCATTGTTTTTAAAGAAGTTAGAATTGAAGCGTCTCTTGGGACCGCTTTATGGCGACCGTCCCATGCCGGAGTTTGCCTCCAAGTCGTTCAGCCAGCAGTGGAAAGAGAGGAATCTGTAATTCCAAGCAGAAAGTATTATAAAAAACCCCGCCGCAAAAAAACATGCGGCGGGGAAAAAT
>LXOW01420551.1_pt1 | contig 15018 bp, 12 predicted proteins | sample 1368591 | NCBI WGS metagenome assembly LXOW01 (sample SAMN04884650, study PRJNA319009) | bovine gut metagenome | isolation source: Cow rumen | host: Bos taurus | place: Italy: Legnaro (PD) | collected 2014-07-09 | reverse complement strand
GTTGCATGAGGGGTTCGCGCTCGTTTTCGACACGGTTATCGAGGACGGCATCCTTGAGGTATTGTTTCAGGACGCCCACCTCACGAGAGGGTTTCAAGTGGAAGAGTTCCATAATCTCGTTGCCATCGATCACGGGCTGCAGCAAGCGTACATAGTCTTTCTCTTTCAGGTCGGTGAGTTTTTCGCGCACCATACGGAAGTTCTCGAGGAACATTTTCTTCCTCACCTCATTCTTCGAGGTGATGTCGGCCTCACAGAGTGTCATCAAGTCATCGATGTCCTCGCCCGCATCGTTCAGCAAGCGACGCACAGCACTGTCAGTCACAACATCGTCGGCTATGACAATGGGCCGCATGTGGAGGTCGACGAGCTTCTGCACATATTTCATCTTCATATCGAGGGGCAGCATGAGACGACGGAAAATCTGGGGCACCATCTTCGCACCTATTATATTATGATTGTGGAAGGTCCAGCCGATGGCAGGATCCCAGCGTTTCGACTTCGTCTTGCCCACATCGTGGAGGATAGCCGCCCACCGCAGCCAGAGACTGTCTGACTTGGAAGCCACATTATCCAGCACCTCCAACGTGTGATAGAAATTGTTCTTATGCGCGCGTCCGTTTTTCTGTTCAACGATATCGAGGGCGGCGAGTTCAGGCAGGATAATCTGCAACAGACCGCAACGCTGCAGGTCGACGAAGCCTTTGGAGGGCACAGGCGAAAGGATGATCTTGTTGAGTTCGTCCTTGATACGCTCACCACTCACAATCTTAATTCTGTCGGCCATACGCTCCAAGGCCACAAACGTTTCATCCTCGATCTGGAAATTCAACTGTGTGGCGAAACGGATACAGCGCATCATGCGCAGGGGATCGTCGGAAAAGGTGATATCGGGCTCTAAGGGCGTTGCGATGATACCGTCCTCAAGATCAGCCAAGCCATTAAAGGGGTCGACGAGTTCACCGAAGCGGTTCTTGTTCAGGCAGATCGCCATCGCATTGATGGTAAAGTCGCGACGGTTCTGATCGTCTTCGAGGGTACCGTCTTCAACGATGGGCTTTCGGGAATCGTGGCTGTAGCTTTCCTTCCGTGCCCCCACGAACTCCACTTCGTACTCCTTTCCCTTTTGGTGGAATTTCACCTGCGCCGTACCGAAGTTGCGGAATACGGAAAGGTGCGCCTTATGGCCCAGCATCCGCTTCAACTCCTCCGCGACCTTGATGCCGCTGCCCACCACAACAACGTCGATATCGTTGGAAGGACGTTCGAGGAAGATGTCACGCACGTAGCCTCCTACCACGTAGCATTCCACCCCGAGACGGTCTGCCGCCTCACTGATCTGATGAAACAACGCCTGGTCTAAAATAGCTGCTAACTCCTCGTCAGTATATAATTTCATTAGTTCTTTTTCACAAATTTGCTGCAAAGATACAAAATAATTCATAATTCATAATGCATAATTAATAATATTTTTGTAATTTTGCACCGAAATACGAGAAATATGGCAATTAGAAGACTAGTTTTGAGCGCACTGACCGCCCTGTTGCTCGTGTCGTGTGGTGAGAATGAAGCCCAGAAACAGGCCGAGGAGATGCTCGAAAAGGCAGGCACCTGCTACGAGCAAGGGCAATATGACAAGGCGTTGACGGTGATCGACAGCCTGCGTAAGGTATTCCCCAATGCCATCGACACCCGCAAGAAGGCTCTCAAGCTCTATCAGGACATCGAGTTGAAGAAGACCCAGCAGGAGTTGACGATGACCGACAGTCTGTTGCAGGCCGTGAACCACGACTATGCTTACCAGCAGGAGAAGGTGGAACGCGACAAAGCGGCCTTGCGTGCCACGCCCGAGGAGCTGACGATGCTCACGCTCACCCGTATGAAGCGCGATTCGCTGCGCACGCAGTACGAGGTGCTCGGTGCGAAAATCCGTTATATACACAAGAAACAAAAGGAGATGAATTAACCATGGACCGATTTGAGAAGACGAACCAAGAGTTTGAACAGGCCATCGCTGAGTGCCGTGCCCTGTTTGAGAAGAAGCTCCACGACTACAAAGCCTCGTGGCGCATCCTGCGTCCCACGGCCCTCACCGACCAGCTCTTCATCAAGGCCAAGCGCATCCGTTCGCTTGAGATCAAGCAGGAGTCGTTGGTGGGCGAAGGCATCCGGCCCGAGTTCATCGCCCTTATCAACTATGGTATCGTGGGCCTCATCCAGCTCTATAAGGGCTTTGCCGACATCGTCGACATCACCAACGACGAGGCCATGCGCCTCTACGACCAGTATGCCCATGAGGCACTGGAACTGATGAAGCGCAAGAACCATGACTACGACGAGGCCTGGCGCTCAATGCGCGTCAGCTCGTATACCGACTTCATCCTCACGAAAATAGAACGTATCAAGGAGATCGAGAACCTTGGAGGCGACACGCTCGTGTCTGAGGGTATCGACGCCAACTATATGGATATCATCAACTACGCGGTCTTTGGAATGATAAAACTGGCATGAGGAAGATCCTTGTCAACATCGCCCGATTGCTGCTCGCCCTGACATTCATCCTGTCGGGATTCGTCAAGGCAGTAGACCCGTTGGGCACGCAATACAAGATCAACGACTACCTCGGCGCCCTGCACCTGCGCGAACTGGTGCCCGACTTTGTGACACTCTCCGCCTCCGTCCTGCTGTCGGCAGCGGAATTCGTCATCGGCATCTGCCTGTTCTTTGCCATCCGGCGACGACTGGTGTCGCGGGTTACCCTCTGTGTGATGGTCGTCATGACACTCATCACCTTGTGGCTCGCCATCGACGACCCCGTGAGCGACTGCGGCTGTTTCGGCGATGCCCTGGTGCTCACAAACTGGCAGACATTCTGGAAGAATGTGGTGCTACTCATAGCGGCAATCATCATCTGCTGGCGTCCACTCGACATGGCACGTATGATCAGTCGTAGCAACCAGTGGATCGTGTTCAACTACGCGGCCCTGTTCATCCTGTTCATCGCAGGCTACTGCCTCTACGACCTGCCCATGTTCGACTTCCGCCCCTATCATGTGGGAGCCAACATACCGCAGGGCATGGAAATACCGGAAGGTGCCCCGCAGCCACAGTTCGAAACCACCTTCATCATGGAGAAGGACGGACAGCAGCAGACGTTCACCGTCGACAACTACCCCGACTCCACCTGGACCTTCATCGACTCGAAGACCATCCAGACGGCTGAAGGCTATGTGCCGCCCATCCACGATTTCACCATCGAGACGGAGGATGGCGACATCACCGACGAGGTGCTCGAAAACGAGGGCTACACCTTCCTGCTCATATCCCCGCATCTGGAAAATGCCGACGACAGCTACTTCGACCGCATCAACCAGGTGTATGAATACTGTCAGGACAATGGCTATCCCTTCTACTGCCTCACTGCCAGCACCGACAAGGCCAGGAGTCGTTGGCGCGACATGACAGGGGCCGAATACCCCTTCTGCACCACCGACGAGACCACGCTGAAGACGATGATCCGCAGCAATCCCGGTCTGATGCTCCTGCACAAGGGCACCGTGATCCGCAAGTGGAGCCACAACAGTCTGCCTAATGAGCAGCAGCTTACGCAGCGTCTTGAAGACAGCGTGACAGGCCAGATGCCCAGCGACAGCGTACCAGGCAAGATTGCCAAACTGCTGCTGTGGTTTGTGCTGCCCCTCGTGCTGCTCACCATCGCCGACCGTCTCTGGGCCTGGACACAATGGCTCAGGAAAAAGAAAAAGAAGAAAAAGTTAAACCCTTTAAAAAATAAAAAAAGTATGAGAAAGAAAATCGTAGCCGGCAACTGGAAGATGAACATGAATCTCCAGGACGGCATTGCTCTTGCGAAAGAGCTCAATGAGACACTGAAAGCTGACAAACCCAACTGTGGCGTTGTCATCTGCACACCGTTCATCCACCTGGCAAGCATTGCCCAGTTCCTCGACCAGGACATCATTGGTCTGGGTGCTGAGAACTGCGCCGACAAGGAGAAGGGCGCCTTCACCGGTGAGGTAAGCGCTGAGATGGTGAAGTCGACAGGTGCACAGTACGTGATCCTCGGCCACAGCGAGCGTCGTGAGTACTATAAGGAGACTCCCGAGATCCTGAAGGAGAAGGTGATCCTCGCCCAGAAGAACGACCTGAAGGTGATCTTCTGCATCGGTGAGAGCAAGGAAGAGCGTGAGGCTGGCAAGCAGAACGAGGTGGTAAAGGCCGAGCTCGAGGGTTCAGTCTTCAACCTCTCTGAGGAAGACTTCCGTAAGATCGTCATCGCCTACGAGCCCATCTGGGCCATCGGTACCGGTCTCACCGCTACTGCTGAGCAGGCTGAGGAGATCCACGCCTATATCCGTAGCATCATCGCCGAGAAGTACGGCCAGGCAGTTGCCGACGATACCACTATTCTCTATGGTGGTAGCTGCAAGGCATCAAACGCTCCTGAGCTGTTTGCCAAGCCCGACATCGACGGAGGCCTGATTGGCGGTGCTTCGCTGAAGGCAGCCGACTTCAAGGGTATCATTGACGCCTGGAAGAAGTGAAACGGCTTATAACCATAGCAATTCTGTGTGTTGGCTGCGCGGCAGCCAACGCACAGACTTTCACCCAAAGGCTCCAGAAGAGCAATGCCGGTGAGGGAAAGGTGACCGTCACACAGTCGAAGGAGATCGACGACCTCGTCAACGGTCCGCAGGATGTGGTCACCCCTGTCAAGCAGACCACTCAAAGCAATCAGACGAATCAAGGTAATCAGACGACACCGACCACTCAGAAATCCCTCGATCCCCAGAAGCAGACCGAGGAAAAAGAGAAGTCTCAGCAGCCGGAGCGTCCGCAGATCACATCACAGCCAGAGCTGATTCCCGACACCACCTTCACCACCGAGCCACGCAAGAAAGTGCTCAAGGGCTACAAGGTGAACGGTTACCGTGTGCAGGTCTTCGCTGGCGGCAACTCGCGCGACGCCCGTGTCAAAGCCGAGCGTACGGGTCGTGAGATCAACGCCCTCTTCCCAGGTGAACCCGTCTATGTGCACTTCTACTCCCCACGATGGATCTGTCGCATGGGCAACTACCGTACCTACGAGGAGGCCCACCAGATACTCAACGCCGTGAAGAAACTCGGCTACCAGTCGGCCATCATCGTCAAGGGAAAGATCACCGTGCCGTATCTCAATCCCACCCCGCAAACCACAACAACCGACAACCCATGAACCCGGAAACAGAATACCGCGACGGTTTAGAGCAGCTGGCCCAGCACTATCGTGAGATCCTCACCCTGCTGGGAGAAGACCCCGAGCGTGAGGGTCTTGAGAAGACGCCCATGCGCGTGGCCAAGGCCATGCAGGTGCTCACCCGCGGCTACCAGATGGATGCCCATGAAGTATTACAACAGGCCCTCTTCAAGGAGGATTACTCCCAGATGGTCATCGTCAAGGACATCGACTTCTTCTCGCTCTGCGAGCACCACATGATACCTTTCTACGGCAAGGTGCATGTGGCCTATATCCCCAATGGCTACATCACGGGACTTTCGAAAATCGCCCGTGTGGTCGACATATACAGCCACCGCCTGCAGGTGCAGGAGCGTATGACACTCCAGATCAAGGAGTGTATCCAGCAGACCCTCAAGCCTTTAGGCGTGATGGTGGTGGTCGAGGCCCGACACATGTGTATGCAGATGCGGGGGGTGGAGAAACAGAACAGCATCACCACCACCAGCGACTTCTGCGGTGCCTTCAACCAGGCCAAGACCCGTCAGGAATTTATGAACTTAATTCACAACAATAAAATTTAAAACAATCAAGATTATGGATCAGACAAGCAACGGAGGTTACAAGAAAACCGAAACGCCTTTCCAGGCCTTTTACCACAGCTGCCTTGGCAAACTCGTCATCTTTGGCGGTATTCTGGTAGTTCTCTTCATCGTGGGCCTCATGACAAAACCCACACAGCAAGAGATGGAAATGGAGATGGTCGACAACATTTTACAGTGTATCCAGGCCAACGACAGCATCCAAGGCGATGACATCGACGACCAGGTGAACAATTTGAACAGCGTGTTCAGCAGAGCCGACACCGCCAAGATCAACAAAGAGTTGCTGGCATCGCTGAAGAAGAACAACCGTTTGGAGATCTACAACCACTCCTTCTTCCGCACAGCCTACATCCTCAACAACATCTATCCGCAGGGTGTGCGCGTGGGCTTCGGTATGTTCGGTATCGTCTATCCCACAGTCATCTACAAGGATCTGCTCCTGAACGTGGGCCCCATGCAGAAGAACTACAAGGACGGTGTCATCCGCAGCACGATCGTCAAACCTGCCGATCTGGGCACCAATCCCGCTGTGAAGCCCTTCCACTATCAGGGCGACCCCGACCAGTAAGCTTACATTTATGAACATCCTCGTTTCGCAAGAAATAGCGAGCGTCTGCCCTGGCTTCGTAGGAGCCGCGGTAGACGCTCATGTGGTTAATACCCCCTACTGCGCAGAACTGTGGCAGGAGATCCATACCCTCGAAACGCGCCTGCGCCTGGAACTCTCCACCGAGAGCCTCAAGGAGCAGTCGGGCATCGCTGCCACCCGTCGTGTCTACAAGGCCTGCGGCAAGGATCCCTCACGCTACCGGCCTGCCAGCGAACAGCTCATCCGACGTATGCTGCAGGGCAAGGAACTCTATCAGATCGACACGCTCGTCGACCTGGTGAACCTCGCCTCCATCGCCTTCGGCTACAGCATCGGCGGTTTCGATGCCGACCATTTCGTGGGCGACACGCTCACCTTGGGCATCGGACGCGAGGGAGAGCCCTATGAGGGCATCGGTCGCGGACCACTGAACATTGCCGGACTGCCCGTCTACCGCGATGCCGAAGGCGGCGTGGGTACACCCACCAGCGACCACGAGCGCACCAAGATCACCCTCGCCACCACCCATCTCGTGGTGCTCATCAACGGCTACGACGGCAACCGCGAGCGGGTCGTCGCCAATGCTGAGTTTATCCGCGACCTACTCCGCAAATACTGTCAGAGCGACGGCGGCACCATCACCATCTACCCATAGAACCCATTAATCCCCAACATCATCAATGAAAAAACTAAGCCTCATACTCATTACCCTGCTGACGATGCTCTCAACAGCATCGGCTCAGGAAAACAAGGAAATCATCCGTACCACCTCCGGCCTCGTGAGCGGCATCATGCAGGAGGGCACAATGGCCTGGCTGGGCATCCCCTATGCCAAGGTGGAGCGTTTCATGCCCCCGCAGCCTGTCAAGAAATGGAAGAGCGTGCGGAAGTGCGACAAATGGGGCCCGATGACCATGCAGCAGCAGAACCGCCCGATGACCGAAGAGCAGATGTCGGAAAACTGTTGTGTGCTCAACGTGTGGACCACCGATGTGAAAGCCCGTAAGCCCGTCATGTTCTGGCTCCACGGTGGCGGTTTCGACAGCGGTACCTCCGAGTGGGATCCGGGCATGTGTCTGGCTAAGAAGGATGTCGTTGTGGTGAGCATCAACCACCGTCTGAACATCCTCGGTTTCCTCGACCTCTCCACCTGCGGCAAGAAATACAAATACTCCGGCAATGTGGGTATGCTCGATGCCGTACAGGCCCTCGAATGGGTGCGCGACAACATCGCCAAGTTCGGTGGCGACCCCGATAACGTCACCATCTTCGGCGAGTCAGGCGGTGGCGGTAAGGTGGGCACGCTGATGTGCATGCCCAAGGCCAAGGGTCTCTTCCACAAGGCCATCATCATGAGCGGCACCATCCTCAATGTCAACACCAAGGCCATGACCGAAGAGTTGGGCGAGGCTGTGCTCAAGGAACTGGGCATCGACAAGAAACATGTCGACAAGCTCAACAGCGTGTCCTATAACGACCTCTATGCCGCCGGACAGCGCGCGATGGCCGCCAGTATCGGCACCCGTCGTCCTGGCACCCCGATGATGTGGGGCTTCGGACCGACGCCCGATGGTGAGGTGCTGCTGCAACAACCCTTCCAGCCCGCCTTCGCCAGTATCAGCGACGACATACCCCTCATGATCGGCACCACCTTCAACGAACTGCAGCGTTCACGCTATAGCCAGAAAGTTTCCTTCGATCAGGCCCGCACCGAACTGCAACGCACCTTCGGCGACGAGACCGATGCCTACATCAGCGCCTTCATGGAGACCTATCCCGACAAGACGCTCGGACGGTTGCCACAGGATCTGCTGTGCATCGACTGGCTCTTCCGTCCCAAGACCCTTATTACGACCGACGCCATCGGTGGCAAGCGCAAGGCTGACACCTATGTCTATATGTACACCGTCGACGAATCCGACAATCGCGGTGACAAAGGCTCTGCCCACGGTTCCGAACTGAAATACTGCTTCGACGTGCTGCACCATTACACCAATCAACTGTCACAGTCGTGCATCGAAAGTAACAAGCAGTGGGCAACGCTCCTGAGCGATGTCTGGGCAAAGTTCGCGCACGACGGCAATCCCAATAGTGCCGCACTCCCAGACTGGCATCCCTACACCCAGGAGAACGGCGAATTGTTGGAGTTCGGTGGCAATAAGCCCACCATCCGCAACAACCACGACCGCCGTTTGGAGGAAATCATCAACCGCCACTGCTTCAAGCAGCTCGACGAATTTAATGCTGTGAACCAACGAAAATAATAACGTAATACGACGCCTATGAATTCATTGATTAATCGCATCCTGCAGGACGGCCAATGTCTGAAGGGTGGTATTCTGAAAGTTGACAGGTTTATTAACCACCAGATGGACCCCTACCTGATGAAACAGGTGGCAGTAGAGATAATGAACCGCTTTGCAGAGGCGCGGCCAACGAAGATCCTTACCGTCGAGGCCTCGGGCATCGCACCCGCTGTGATGCTGGGTTATACGATGGAGCTGCCCGTGGTGTTTGCCAAGAAGAAAGAACCTTCAACGATGAGCGACTTTCTGGCGACAAAGGTACGCTCGTTTACCAAGCAGAACGAATACACGCTGATTATCAGTCGTGAGTATCTGACGGCCAACGACCGCGTGCTGTTTATCGACGATTTCCTGGCGTTCGGCAATGCGGGTCTGGGCATTCTCGACCTCTGCCGTCAGGCCGGTGCCGAGATTGTAGGCATGGGCTTCATCATCGAGAAGGAATTCCAAGGCGGCCGAAAGGTGCTGACGGAGGCTGGCGTGAAGCATATCGAGTCGCTGGCCATCATCGAGTCGCTTGACAACAACCAGATCAAGGTGAAAGGTGTCAACATCAGAAAGATGAATATCTATGAGGAGGCGAGCCGCTGTCTGCTGTGCCAGGACGCCCCTTGTACCAAAGCCTGCAAACATGGCGACCCCGCACGCGCCATCCGCGCCATCCGCTTCGACAACCACAAGCCAGCCCTGCGCTGGGTGAAGGACTGCACCGACGGCGACCTGGAGCGCGCAGAGCAGGCCTGTATCCACTACAACTGGCCCATCCGCATCAAGAAGATGATGCGCAGCATCCATCCCGATGACGTCGACGACAGCCACTATCCTTCGCTCGACATCGATTTCTGTGGCATCCCCTGTGAGAATCCTTTCTTCCTTGCCTCATCAGCCGTATGCACCAACTACGAGATGGTGGCCCGCGCCTTCGAGGCTGGCTGGGCGGGCGTCTTCTACAAGACCATCTGCATGCAGGAGATCAAGGAGGTGTCGCCACGCTTCGACGCCATGCACAACAACGCCACCCACGGCGACTTCTACGGCTTCCGCAACATGGAACAGCTGAGCGAGAACCCTGTGGAGATGGACTTCGACATCCTGCACCGCCTGAAGCAGAACTATCCCTCGAAGGTGGTCATCGCCTCGATCATGGGACAGAAGGAGGAAGAGTGGATCGCGCTGGCGAAGATGGCCGAGGAGGCCGGCTGCGACGCCATAGAGCTGAACTTCTTGTGTCCGCAGATGAAGCACAAAGGCATGGGCAGCGACGTGGGCCAGAGTCCTGAGCTCGTCAGGGAATTCACCGCCTGTGTGAAAAAGAGCGTGAAGATACCTGTCATTTCAAAGATGACGCCCAACATCACTCATATCACAGAGCCTGCCATCGCCTGTGTAGAGGCCGGTGCCGATGCTATATCAGCCATCAACACCATCAAGTCGGTGACGATGGACGCCGATGCCGAGGTAGCCGGACAGCGCACCATCTCGGGCTACTCTGGACGTGCCGTGCGCCCCATCGCCCTGCGCCATATCCTGGAACTTGCACAGATGCCCAAGAAGACAGAGCTGAGTGGCATCGGCGGTATCGAGACATGGCGCGACGCATTGGAGTTTATCCAGCTGGGCTGCAACAACGTACAGGTGTGCACGGCCGTGATGCAGTATGGTTATCGCATCATCGACGACCTCATCCTGGGTCTGCAGCGCTATATGGCCAAACGCGGTGTCAGCCAGCTGCAAGACCTCGTAGGCGAGGAGCTGCCGAAGTTCCTGAAGCCCGACCATCTGGATCGTGACACCATCATCTATCCGAAGTTCGACAAGGAGCTGTGCGTAGGTTGCGGACGCTGTGAGATATCGTGCAGCGACGGCGGACATCAGGCCATCGTCTTCGACCATGAGACCCGTCGCCCCCGTCTCGTAGGCACCAAGTGTGTAGGTTGCCACCTCTGTCGTCTGGTCTGTCCAGCAGGCGCCATCGGCCTGACAAAGCGTGTTATGAAGAAAAATCCAATCAAGCCACACCCTTAAGAATGTGGCTTGATCATTTTTATTAACGGCAGTCGAAGAGCCCAATTTACGTCTCATGGATGCAAAGGTACTAACTTCTTCGCAAAAACAAGAATGTTTTCAACTGGCTTTTCGGACTGAGCCAGAAAAGGCACCCTTTCGGATGCCTTTTCTTGTTTTGGTCGGGATTACTGCACTTTAATACCCTTCATAATTATTCTTTACGATTGGTCTTTTATACGCTTGATAATCAATCCGAAATCCTTATAATACAAGGGATTCCTGAACGAAAATACACATTTTTTCGGTCTTAAAAAAATGTAACAGAAAAGAACATTTGGGAATTGGAATTAGGTCATGTTGTGCAAGTTTTCTAAATTTGCACAACCGATTTATTAGTTCATTAACAAAAAAATTCTATTCGATATGGCATCAGTAAAAGCATTTATCAGAGTATCTTCGAGCAAGAAAAAGATCGAAAAAGAAGTGGCCGTTCGTTTCAGAGTCAGCGACGGACGGAAAATCCAATTGTTCTACAAGTCTGACATACTTGTTGACCCTGTAGTATGGGATGCAAAAAGAGAATGTATTAAAGCCAAGGTTCTATTTAAGACTATTGAAAGAGTCTTATTCGATGAATCTATCAGGAGAATGAAGACCACTCTTGAAACTGTATATCAAGAGGCAGAAGACAAGGACACGCTGACAAGCGAAAGCTTTGAGCAACTAGTTGATATGAAATTGCATCCTGAAAACTATAAAGCAGAAAAAGAAACAAGAGACCGTGACTTCTTCAATCAGTTTGAGTATTTTCTTCAAGTTAAGAATTATCCGGAAAGCGATAATAAGAACTATGTAACAATGATTAGGATGCTGAAACGATTCCAACTGTACAAGACAATTACGAATGGCGCAGAATGGAAACTCGATTTCGACACAATTAATGTTGAGACCATTCGTGAGATTGAGGACTTTATCCGTAACGAGTATAAGATAGTAAAACATAAGGTCTATAGTGTTATATATCAAGAGATACCTGAAGGAAGAACACCTCAGCTCAGAGGAGAAAATACAATAGCCAAGCTCATGAAGCGATTCCGCACATTCATTAAATGGGCAATGAAGGAGCAGCTTATCAGTTCAGACCCATATGCAGGCTATGAGCAGAAATCCCCTGTCTATGGTACACCTTATTATATAACTATTGAAGAGCGAACCAAGATATACGAAACAAACTTGCACGATGCCTGGGAGAAATTGCCGGAAGAAAAAAAGACAGACATCAAGGAATCATCGATTCCACAAATGGAAAAGCAACGTGACATCTTTATTTTCCAATGTATGATTGGATGTCGTGTGGGAGATCTTATTAACTTCACCAAAAGTAACCTCATAAACGGAAAGATCAGCTACATTCCACATAAGACCAGCCATGATCGTCTGGATTCTATTGAGGTTCCACTAAATGAAACGGCGAAGGCCATATTGAAGCGATATGCAGACAAGAATTCAACAGACCAGAGATTGCTCCCATTCATATCAGCCCAAAAATACAATGACTTTATTAAAGACATCTTCCTTTTGTGTGGCATAACCCGAATTGTTACAGTGTGGAATTCGACAACAGGGAAAGAGGAGCAACATCCGCTAAACGAACTAGCAAGCAGCCATCTGGCACGAAGGACATTTATTGGAAATCTCTATAAAAAGGTACAGGATCCCAATTTGATAGGCAAACTCTCTGGTCACAAAGAAGGTTCCAAGGCATTTTTGAGGTATCGTGCTATAGACGATGAGATGAAACAAAACTTAGTGAACATGCTTGAATAAAAGATCAATCTTGGTTACACATAACAGCCTGCACATCATAGATGACAATTTGTATATTTGAGTAAAACCATGTATCTTTGTAACTACAGTTTAACAAGTAATAGTTATGATAGAAAGAGAATCAGCAATTCAAGACATTCTTGAAAAAAGAGGTGGTACATTACTTCTTATCAGTGCAGACGATTTGAAGAAGACCATTAAGGAAACAGTGAGTGAAGCCAGGCGCATATTAGAGTCTGAAGTCGTAAACGGAAAAGGAGAATTCCTGCTAACTTCAAATGAAGTTCTGGATAGACTATCCATCAGCAGAAAGACTCTTTATAACTGGGAGCATAAAAACTATCTGCTTCCAATCGATGTCGGTGGAAAGAAGAGGTACAAGTTATCAGACATCAATGCTATTCTAAATAATGCGAGGCAAACGAACTTGGACAGATAGACTGAATTATGATCCCAATAAAGACGGGCGGCATGGTTTTGCCGCCTGTTTTTTATCCCAGAAATGAGGTTTTGACGACCAGGACAAAGTTCATTCGCAATAGGACAACATCAGCTCAAAATAATAATTTAACAAATTTTACACAAAGCCGATTTCGCCAAAGGAAATGGGATTTTTTACACAAAAACGATATTGATACGATTTAGAATTTTGATGACCTCAAATAAGAACGAATCTCACCTCATTCATTTTCCAAGGAATTCTTTAGCCAGTGCATTGACAGCGTCTGCATCAACCGGTGTCAGAACAATTTCCTCTGGTTTCAAATCCAACAGGAACTGCATATAGTTTGGCAGCGTCAGAATCTGGCCGTCTCTGCCTACGTTATAGTCGCCAAACTTGATGATCTGATTGACATGATACTTCTCTGGATGATTCAGTACGGTCTTCGCACTCTTCGCCTTTGCCGATTTCGCCTTTACCTCCAGCGGTACACATTCACCGTTCATTCGTACCAAGAAGTCCAACTCCAAGCCGGAGTCCTTCTGGAAATAGTATAGCTTCTGCTGCTTTTTATGAAGCGTGTCGGCCATCAGATTCTCATAGATGGCTCCTTTGAAGCCTCCCAGATTACCTTGAAGGATGTCAGTGCGAGTTCCAGGCCCCAGCATTTCTATGAGCAGTCCAATATCGGCCATATATACCTTGAACACATTATCCTTCGCATTACCCTCCATCGGCAGGCCAGTGATATCGGTGTTATAACAGCGGCAGGCGATGTCGGCATCCTCCAGCCATTGCAGCGAACCCAAATAGGTCTCGCTCCGGCCTCCTGGCTTCACCAGACTATACTGATACTTCTTATTCTCTTTGGCCAGTTGTTTGGGGATCGCGCCGAAACACTCACGAATGTGAGGCTTGTCCTTGTCAGGGGCATACTTCACCATATCATCGCGATATTCCTTCAGAATAGCCTGATGCGCCTTGCTCACCTCGTTCATGTTATTCGTCTGCAGGAAGGCATTGATAGGTTCAGGCAGTCCACCGATGGCTACGTATAGGTTCAGCAGGTTCTTCATTGCCACATGAATGCCTGCGGGAACGGGAGTTTCTTCACGATAGCACCTTTGCAAAGCCTCGATTACCTCTACGCGCATGCCGTTTGCCCAAAGGAACTCCTCAAAGTCCAGCGGGTACATCTCTATAATGTCCTCCGAACCCACAGGAACGGAATTGATTCCCGGCTCTTTCTGACCCCTCAGCTGCCTGTGTCGCTTTTTCTTCTCGTCTCCATAGCCCTGTACACCAAGTAGCGACCCTGTGGCTATCACGTCGAAGCGTCCATCCTCTTTGAAGAACTTAAGCGATGTCCGCGCTTCAGGGCATTCCTGAATCTCGTCGAAGATGAAACAGGTATCACCAGGAGTGAACGTAACGTCCTGGATCTGTGCTGACAGATTGAGCAGGATGGTATCCACATCTTTTGAACCGGAGAATGCACTGATGCGCTCCGGCTGCTTGATAAAATTGATATAGACCACCGTCTTGTAATGCTCTTCGGCAAAGTGCTGCGCAATAAAAGTCTTGCCGCACTGACGGATGCCCATAATCACCAACGGCTTGTGTCCCGAGGTATTTTTCCACTTGGCTAAAGTGCCTTCAATTTTCCTTCTCAGCATTTTTTCAAACGAATTTTTGCTGCAAATATACACTTTTTCCAACGAATAATCACCATTTTGTGACATTTTTTCGAAGGAAACACTTAAAACAATTCCAAAAATCAACATAAAAGGTGATTCTTTCGCTTAACTTCTTGGCAATATCAACTTATTTAATTATTTTTGCAGCATGAAAGCGAACAAGATACTTAATGGGATTAGAAAAGATATATCCCCAGAAATGAAGCAACAGGTAGAACTGTCGGTGGCCATAGCCAACCGTATCTACGAGATCCTTAATATCAAAGGTATGACACAGAAAGATCTGGCTCAGCGTCTTGGTAAGACTGAGAC
>LXOW01377176.1_pt1 | contig 15019 bp, 14 predicted proteins | sample 1368591 | NCBI WGS metagenome assembly LXOW01 (sample SAMN04884650, study PRJNA319009) | bovine gut metagenome | isolation source: Cow rumen | host: Bos taurus | place: Italy: Legnaro (PD) | collected 2014-07-09 | reverse complement strand
CCCTTCTTGGGGAGATACTTGAAGACGCGGATCTTCTTGCCCTTGCCGTTCTTGACGACCTTCGCCGCGACGCTCGCGCCCTCCACGGTGGGAGCGCCGAACTTCGTGTTGTCCCCGTCGACGACGGCGAGAACCTGATCGAAGGTCACCTCGTCGCCCGCCTCGACGGGCAGCTTCTCGATAAACAGAGTGTCGCCCTCTGCGACGCTGTACTGCTTACCGCCGGTAACGATGATAGCCTGCATGTGTTGCACCTCTTTCCTTTATTACGGACTCGCTCTCGGGGGCGGCCGGCACATCGGTTTTTGATCGCCGACGCTTTCTGCCCATTCAAAGCGGCTTTCCTAGTATAACGATGCAAAACCTCTTTGTCAAGCGATTTTTCTGCGTTTTTCACGAATATTTTCAGCCGTGATGCGTCACCTTGCCCAAATCTCCGGCGCGCCTTGCGTAGGAGATAGCGTCCGCGCCGAATTTCGCGCGGATGCGCGCCATAGCGTCCTCCACGGCCTCCTGCTTTTCCAGAACAGCGCCGGGGCCGCCGAGCAGATCGAGCTGCTCGTAGGTCTCCTGCCGGTCGGTGAGGTAGATCGCCGTCACGGACAGCAGCCGCACGGGCGTCGGCGGCTTCCAGACGCCGCGAAGCAGTTCGAGCGCCGCCTCTTCGATCTCGCGCATCAGACGTGTGGAGTGGGGCAGCGTCTTCTGCCGGGAGAGATTGTTGAATTTGTTGTCCCGAAGCCCGACCTGTACGCCGCCGCAGTAGAGCCCGTGCCGCCGCAGGCGCATCGCCACAGAGTCTGAGAGCAGGGCTATGCCGTCGCGCAGCTCGTCCCACTTCGTGAGGTCGCGGGGGAAGGTCGTCGAGTTGCCGACGGATTTGACCGGCTCCCGCGCGTCGGCGGCGCGCACGGGCGCGTCGTCCAGACCGTTGGCATAGCGGTGGAGCTGGAGGCCCAGTTTGCCCATCAGCGTTTCAAGCATCTCCTCCTTGCAGGCCGCAAGCTCTCCGATGGTACGGACGCCATAGCGTCCCAGCTGCTCCTCCGCGGCGTGCCCGACGAAAAGCAGACTGCTCACGGGCAGCGGCCAGACGATCTCCCGCCAGTTGTCGGGCGGGATGACGGTGGTGGCGTCCGGCTTCTTATAGTCGCTGCCGAGCTTGGCGAACACCTTGTTGAATGAAACGCCGACCGAGATCGTCAGCCCCAGCTCGCTGCGGATGCGCTCGCGCAGCGCGTCGGCGAGCGCCTTTGCGTCCCCGCCGAAGAGATGGAGCGAGCCGGTGACGTCCAGCCAGCTCTCGTCGATGCCGAAGGGCTCCACCAGATCGGTGTACTCGTAGTAGATGGCATTGATCCGCCGGGAGTATTCGGCGTAGCGCTCGTGGTGCGGCGGCAGCAGCACCAGCCCGGGGCACTTGCGCTTCGCCTGCCAGATCGTCTCCGCCGTCCGCACGCCGCGCTGCTTTGCCGGCTCGTTTTTGGCAAGGATGACGCCGTGGCGCTGCTCGGGATCGCCGCAGACCGCGACGGGCACGTTCCGCAGCTCCGGCCGCGACAGCAGCTCGACGCTGGCGAAAAAGCAGTTCAGATCGCAGTGGAAGATCACGCGAGGCACAGACGTCACCCCCTTTCATAATAAGTATAGCATATATGTTCGATTTGCGCAAGAGCCGGGAGCAAGGAACGCGCCCCAACAAAACGGCGAAAGCTCTTGCTTTATGTCTTTTGAACGATTATAATGAATACATTACAGGCATGAATGCACATGCCGGGATGAGAAAAGGGGAGCCTGCTCATGAGAACGGATCGTAAGCTGAACATGACGATGCTCTGTGATTTTTACGAGCTGACCATGGCCAACGGCTATTTTGAGAGCGGTCAGGCCGATCGCATCACGTATTTCGACGTGTTTTTCCGCTCGGTCCCCGACAAGGGCGGCTTTGCCATCGCGGCGGGACTGGAGCAGCTGATCGACTACATTGAGGATCTGCACTTCACGGAGGAGGACATCGAATACCTCCGCGGCAGGAAGCTGTTCAGCGAGGAATTCCTCGACTACCTGCGCGATTTCAAATTCACCGGCGACATCTGGGCGATCCCGGAGGGTACGCCCGTCTTCCCGCGCGAGCCGCTGGTCACGGTGCGCGCCCGCGCCATTGAGGCGCAGATCATCGAGACCTTTGCGCTGCTGACCGTCAACCACCAGAGCCTGATCGCCACGAAGGCGAACCGCATCGTTCGTGCCGCACAGGGGAAGGCGGTCATGGAGTTCGGCTCCCGCCGCGCGCAGGGCAGCGCCGCCGCCATCGATGGCGCGCGCGCCGCGTACATCGCGGGCTGCGTCGGAACGGCGTGCACGATCTCTGACCAGCTCTACGGCACGCCCGCGCTCGGCACGATGGCGCACGCGTGGGTGCAGATGTTCGACAGCGAGTACGAAGCGTTCAAGACCTACTGCGAACTCTACCCCACGAACGCGACGCTGCTGGTGGACACCTACAATACGCTCAAGTCCGGCATCCCGAACGCCATCCGCGTGTTCAACGAGGTGCTCAGACCCAAGGGTATCACCAAGTGCGGCATCCGCCTCGACTCCGGCGACATTGCATATCTCACGCGCGAAGCGCGTAAAATGCTCGACGAAGCGGGCTGGGAGACCTGTGCGATCACGGTTTCCAACTCGCTGGACGAGTATCTGATCCGCGACCTGTGGATCCAGGGCGCGCAGATCGACGCCTTCGGCGTGGGCGAGCGGCTGATCACCGCCAGGAGCGAGCCGGTCTTCGGCGGCGTCTACAAGCTGGTCGCCGTGGAGGACAAAGACGGCAAGGTGATCCCCAAGATCAAGATCAGCGAGAACGTCGGCAAGATCACCATTCCGCACTTCAAGAAGCTCTACCGCTTCATCGGCCGCGACACCGGCAAGGCGATCGCCGACTACCTGACCGTCTACGACGAGACCGTGGACGACAGCGACACGCTGGAGATCTTCGATCCCGAGGCGACGTGGAAGCGCAAGACGGTCTACGACTTCGAGGCGCGCGAGCTGCAGGCGCCGATCTACCGGAACGGCAAGCTGGTCTATGAGCGTCCGTCGCTGGAGGAGATCAGGAAGTACTGCGCCGAGCAGGTTGACACGCTCTGGGACGAGTACAAGCGCTTTGAGAACCCGCAGACCTATAAGGTCGACCTCTCGCAGAAGCTCTACGACATCCGCAGCGAGCTGCTGCACGAGAACAGCGGTTATTGAGAGAACAAAGAGGAGAAGGAGGAGCACATGGAGAGGATCGGAGTGCAGCAACGGGGAGAGCGCCGCATCGCAGCGGCGCTGCGCATCGCGCTCGTCGTGCTCCTGCTGGCGCTGCAGGTCGCCTTCGTTGTGCTCCTTGCCTACCTCCTGCGGCAGTATGCCGCCATCGTGTACGCGGCATTGCAGATCGTCGGGCTGGCGGTCGCGATCGGGATCTACAGCCGGCGCGGCGACGCGATGTATAAGTTCTCCTGGATCATCCTGATCCTCGCCGTGCCGGTCGTCGGCCTGATCCTCTATCTGCTCTGGGGTCAGGGCGCGGCGAGACGGCGCATCCTGCGGATCACCCGCCGTCCCGGCGAGGAACCGGAGAGCGTGCGTATGCGCGGCGAGCTGAACGCCGACCGTCTGGCGCGCGCGATGCCCGTCTGGGCGCGACTCTCGAACAGCCTGTGCCGCCGCGGCTTCGCGGTGTATCAGAACACCGAGGCGGTCTACTTTTCCGAGGGCAGGGCGTTTCTGGACGATCTGCTGAAAAAGTGCGCGGAGGCGGAGCGGTTCATCTTCCTTGAGTACTTTATCCTCGCCGAGGGGCAGATCTGGGAGCGTTTGCGCACAGTGCTGTGCGAGCGCGCCCGCGCCGGCGTGGAGGTCAAGATCCTCTTCGACGACTTCGGCAACATCAAGCGCTTCCGCGGCGAGACGATCGAGGCGCTGCGCGAGGCGGGCGTCGAGGTCATGGTCTTCAACCCGGTGCACCGCTACGTCAACCGGCTCTATTTCAACTACCGCGACCACCGCAAGATCGCCTGCGTGGACGGCGACTTCGCATGGACGGGCGGCGTCAACGTCGGCGACGAGTATGCGAATCTCGTGGCGCGCTTCGGCTACTGGAAGGACAGCGGCGTGCGTCTGGCTGGCGAAGGCGCATGGGGCCTGACGGCGGCGTTTCTTGACATGTGGAGCTTCCTCTCCGGGGAGCTGCATCACGAGCGCGACTACTACCGCCCCCACGGCGACGTCCGCGCGGACGGCTGGTGCCAGGTCTTCACGGACGGCCCGCTCAACAATCCCGACAACCCGGCAGAGGACGCATACCTTCAGATGATTGCGAACGCGCGCCGCTTTCTCTATATCACGACGCCGTATTTCATCCCGGACGCCGAGACGCTGCGCGCCCTGTGCATCGCGGGCGACGGCGGCGTGGACGTGCGGCTGATGCTGCCGGCCGTTCCCGACCACCGCTATACCGATCTCGTGGCGGAGTCCTATTTCGGCGAGCTGCTGGAGCACGGCGTAAAGGTCTACCGGTATACGCCGGGCTTCCTGCATCAGAAGTGCGTCATGGTGGACCGCGAGACGGCGATGATCGGCTCGGTGAACATGGATTACCGCAGCTTCCAGCTGCACTTTGAATGCGGCGCGCTGCTGTACGGCTCGCCCGCCGTGGAGCAGCTGCTGGAGGATCTGGATGCCGTCGCGGAGCAGAGCCATCTCGTCACGATGGAGGAGTGGAAGCAGCGCAGGTGGTATCGCCGCCTGGCCGAGCCGATCCTGCGGATCTTCGCGATCTGGATGTGAGGGAAAATGCGCCGGGTGCCCCGGAGCCTTTTTGCCCCGGGGCACCGCTGCGTTCGGACGGCGGTTTGTCAGCATTTTTTGCGCGCGGGCAAAAAACTGAAAAATAGTTCTTGACAAATCGGAAACTGTCTGTATAATAATCATGTTCGCAAGCGAACAGATAGCGGGTTTGTGTAATGGTAGCACACCGGACTCTGACTCCGTTTGTGAGGGTTCGAATCCTTCACCCGCTGCCAAAGAAAGCTCTGAAATCGTTATGGTTTCGGAGCTTTTCTTTGTATTATTGCAACTATTTGATTGCAAAATTGGCCTTTGATCTTTGCTTACCCCTTTCGTTACCCTTACGGATTATTCTCTGGATAATCATTTGACAGTATTATGACCTCGGAGGTTGCGCGCGTAATGAACAACGAGCGGATCGCATACTGCGGGGTGGACTGCTCCGTATGCGCCGACTACACCGGCGGCAAATGTCCGGGCTGCCGGCGGACGGAGTGGAAGGCGGGGGACGAGTGCCTGCCGGTCGCGTGCTGCCGGTGAAAAGGGATTGGCTTCTGTGGGGAATGCGCAGTGTTTCCCTGCGCGGACATGAGCGCGTTCTGCCGGGAGTCCGAGAGCGCGGGTACAGGGAGTTGAAGGAGGTTTTGAAATGCTCAAACAGGAATGGATCAGAGCGACGGAGGAGTTTCTGCTCCGGAAGCTGGATACGGGAGTTTACCTCGCCGCGCGTCCGGACCAGAAGGCCTATCGCATCGAGCACACCTATCGCGTGGCAAACATCGGGCGGGAGATCGCTCGGCGGGAGGGCTTCGACGAGACCGAGATGGTGATCGCCTGCCTGCTCCACGACATTTCGTACTGCGAGGAGTTCGGCGAGAACGGCTGGCGGGAGCACGGACGGCGTTCCGCGCAGATCGCGCGTCCGTTTCTGACGGAGCTCGGGCTGCCGGAGGACCGGATCGGCGATATCTGCTACGGAATCGCGATCCACGTGGACGACGAGGCGGATTTTGCGGGCGAGCGGACGGCGTTTGCGCTGTCCGTCGGCGACGCGGACAACATCGACCGCTTTGACGTGTACCGCATCCATGAGGCGCTCAGCGGAGACGACTTTTTGAAGAAAAGCCTGCCGGAGCGGCTGGAATACACCGAAAAACGGCTTGCCCNNCGCAGTGTTTCCCTGCGCGGACATGAGCGCGTTCTGCCGGGAGTCCGAGAGCCACGAGCGCGCGTATGCGCGGATGTTATCCCTGCGCGGGGAAGGAGGAGTCCGATGAAAAAAGTCAGGATCACGGTGATGAAGATCGCGCGCTATCCCGATCTGATCGAGAAATACGAAAACCCCATCGAACACGCCTGCGATATGAAGCTCGGGCAGAGCTTCGTCGCCAACGGCTGGGAGAGACCGGAGGGCTTCTGCGCCAGCGCGTGGGACAGCGTTTCCGCTTTTGTCATGGCGCTCGCCCACGGGGGCGGGGATTTCTACGACGGCTGGATGAAGGATCCGAAGTCCGCCATGATCTCCTGCAACGACGGGTTCCGCCCCGTCAGCTTTCTGCTGGAGACGCTGGAGGAGGACGCGGACTGACGGCTCTACGCTGCGTAGGTAGCGTTTTTGCCGCGCATGTGGTAGGCTTGCGCCGTAAGGAGGCGAAGACGATGGACCGATATGTGACGGGGGACGTGATCCGCAGACTGCGCGAGGCGCGGAAGATGACGCAGGAGGAGTTGGCGGCAAAGCTCTGCGTCAGCGGCAAGGCGGTGAGCAAGTGGGAGACCGGGAGAGGATATCCCGACATCTGCCTGCTCGAGCCGATAGCGGAGGCGCTGGGCATCTCCGTGGCCGAGCTGCTGTCCGGCGCGTGTGTTCAGAACAGAAACCGATCCTCCGATATGCTCCGGAGCAGATTTTACGTCTGCCCGGTCTGCGGCAACGTGATCCGGACGGTCGGCGAGGCGGTGGTCAGCTGCTGCGGCGTCACGCTGCCGCCGCAGGAGTCGGAGCCGGCGGACGAAGCGCATCTGCTGCGCGTGGAGCCGGTGGAGGACGAGTACTACGTTTGGATCGATCACCCCATGACGAGGGAGCACTATATCTCCTTTCTTGCCGCGGCGTCGGACGGGGGCATACAGTTCGTCAAGCTGTATCCGGAAGGAGCTGCCGAAGCAAGATTCAAACGGAGCGGCGTGAGGAATCTGTACGCTTACTGCAACCGACACGGGCTGTTCCGGGTGAGAGTATAGCGCACGCTGCAGGCAAAAAGCCTTGAAACCGATTGGTTTCAAGGCTTTTCTCGTTGTTTGATCAAAACAGCCGCAGCAGAAGCTCCGCCGCAAACACGGTCAGGCAGCATGACACTGCGACGGGGAAGAGCCCCGCGCCGAGCCAGGCCAGCATGACGCCGACGACCAGCGCCGCAGCGCCGGCGAGGGGGTGCTGCGCGGCCTGAACGATGGCGGGGAAGGTCATCACCNNGGTCATCACCGCCAGCGTGACGTAGGGGACGTAGTAGAGGAACGAGCGCAGGAAGCGGTTTGTGATCTGCTTCCGGATGAGCGTCAGCGGCAGGGTGCGGATCAGAAAGCTCACGCCCGCCGCGACGAGGATGTAGACGTAGATGCTGCGCGTCACGCGGCGTCGCCCCCTTTCGCGGTCTCATCCGGAACGGGGCGCAGCAGCGCCGCCGCCGCGGAGATGGCGACGGTGAGGACGATGGTCTTCATCCCGCTCGACAGCCCGCTCACCAGCGGCAGCACCGAGAAGACGAAGCTGCACGCGAACGAGACGGCGACCAGCACGGCCACGACGCGGTCGCGCCGCGCGGGCGGGATGATGATGGCGAGGAACATGCCGTAGATCGCGACGCTCAGCGCGCTGACGACGTTTGCCGGCAGGATGTTGCCCGCGACGATGCCGCTCGCCGTGCCGGACGCCCACATCACGTTCGCGATCAGAAACGCGCTGTAGAGATAGGCGGGGCGCACCCAGCCTCCGTACGCGATACCGAGACCGAAGATCTCGTCCGTGATGCAGTAACCGATCAGCGTGCGGTGGAGCATGCCGGTCTCCGGCGAGACCTTCTGGCTCAGCGCCGCGCTCATCAGCAGATAGCGCATGTTCGTGATGAAGATGACGGCGGCGACCTCCCAGTACGCGGCGTTCGCCGCGATGAGAGAGAAGAGCGCGTATTCGCCGGCGGAGGCGTGGTTCAGAAGGCTGGCGACGAAGCCCTGCACGGGGTTCAGACCCGACGCTCTGGCGGTGATGCCCAGCGAGAATGCTACGGCAAAGTAGCCGAGGCCGATGGGCAGGCCGTCCCGCAGACCGCGCAGGATCACGCGGCGCAGATCGGAAGAAGGCATGGAAAACCTCCGGTGAAAGGATCAGTCGACGTGAATGACGGACTGCGCCAGATCGTCCGGCGTCACGTTGACGTTGTGATAGCGCTCGCGCCGCTGCGTGACCGCGCCGAGGGAGATGGCCTCCTGCGGGCAGTACTGCAGGCAGGCGAGGCACTGCAGGCAGTCCGTGCCGAACTGCGGGCGCTTGTCGACGATGCGCACGTTGCCCTTCGGGCAGACCTTGACGCAGGTGCCGCAGCCGATGCAGAGACTGCTGACGGCAAATTGCTCCGCCTTCTTCTTCGATAGCTTCGGCCAGGCCTTGCTTTCGATGACGTTGAGCTTGTTCGCCCTGGGGCGCTTCTCGCTCTTGGCGAGCGCCTTGACGCTGCGGCCGATGCGCTTCGCCTCGCGCTCGGAGCGGTCCTGCGCCGCCGCTGCGGAGAGCGGGGGATTCATCAGCGTGTGCGGGAACAGCCAGATGCAGGAGCACTGGTGCGTCAGAACCTCCCAGTAGTCAAGCGGGAAGATGCTGTTCACGATCGAAAGCCCTGTGCCGGGATAGGCGGCGCAGGAGCAGACGGCAAAGGTGTAGACGGTGGGATCGAAGCGGATGCTCCGCAGCGACTCCTCCACGCCGCCGGGCAGACCGCCGGCGTAGCAGGGGAAGACGAAGCCGAGACGCTTGGCATGCCGCACGTCCGTGATCTCAGGGGCGCGGCGCATCATGATGATGTCCGTGTCGCCCAGCTCGCGGGCGATGTTCTTCGCAATATCGAGGCAGTTTCCGGTGCCGGAGAAGCAATAGATGACGTTTTCGCTCATGGTACAGTCCTCCCGTGTAAAGTTCAAATTAATATTATATGCTGCGCAGCGCGATCTTGCAAGAGCGTGCGTCAGATTTTTCGCAGCAGCGCCGCCATGTCCTCCGGCAGCGGCGCGGTGAAGTGCAGCGCCTCGCCGGTGACCGGCTGCGTGAACCAGAGCTCGTGGGAGTGCAGCGCCGGGCGCCCGATCAGCGCCGGATCCTCCGTGCCGTAGAGCCAGTCGCCGGCGAGCGGGAAACCCAGCGCCGCCATGTGGACGCGAAGCTGATGCGTGCGCCCCGTCTGAGGCGCGAGCCGCAGAAACGAAAACGCGTCGCTCTGTGCAAGCACCTCGTATTCCGTGCGCGAGGGCAGACCGTCCTGGCGCACACAGCGGCGGACGATGGAACCGTCGGCGCGCCCGATCGGAAGATCGATCACGCCGTGCTGCGGCGTTACGCGGCCGACCGCCACGGCGCGGTATTCGCGGCGCAGACCGTCCGTGTGCAGCGCGACGCGCAGCCGGTCGTGGATGTAGCCGTTTTTTGCGGCGATGAAGAGCCCGCTCGTGCCCTTGTCCAGACGGCTGACGAAGTGCGCGGCGCTGCCGTCGCCGAGATAAGTTGCCAGCGCGGAAGCCATGTCGGGCGCGTCGGGAACGGCACGGCGCGGGTGCATGGCGACGTTTGCCGGCTTGTTGATCACCAGCAGATCGTCGTCCTCATAAACGACGTCGGGCACAAGCGCGCAGGGGGCAAGCTCCGGCGCGGCGCGGCGCTCGCCGAGCGTGACCGTCACCGTGTCGCCCGTGCGGACGACGGCGTTGACGTGCACGGGCGCGCCGTTGAGGAGGATCGCGTTCTCGCGCCATTTGAGACTCTTGAGCAGGGTATAGGACAGCCGCAGCTCGCCGCGCAGCACGGCGCGCAGGGAAGCGCCGTCCCGCTCCGCCGGGACGATGTAGGTCAACGCACGCACAGGATCACCGCCTCTCATTGGAAAAGAGTATAGCACTTTTCGGAAAGATGTGGTATACTATCTTGACATCTTAACAGATAATTTGATCGCAGCGGTCAAAAGGAGCTTCTATGAACGAAAAACGCACGATCTGCCTGCTCAACGACTCGTTTCCGCCCGTGATCGACGGCGTGGCGAACGCGGTGGTGAACTATGCAAAGAACATCGAAGCAAACCACGGACACGCCGTGGTGGCGACGCCGAGCGTGCCCGGTACGTCGGACGAGGGCTATTCATTCCCCGTCATCCGCTACCCCAGTATCGACACGCGCAAGCTGGTCGGCTATGTGGCCGGCTATCCCTTCTCGCCGGAGACGGTGCGCCGGCTGCAGGACGAGCATACGGAGCTGCTGCACACGCATTGCCCCGCTGCCTCCGCGATCCTGGCGCGCTCGCTGCGCGAGGTGCTGGACACGCCGCTGGTGCTGACCTACCATACCAAGTTTGACATCGACATCGCCAAGGCCATCAAGGGCCGCCTCCTGCAGGAAGGAGCGATCCGCGCGCTGGTGCAGAATATCTCTGCCTGCGACGAGGTCTGGGTCGTCAGCGAGGGCGCGGGACAGAACCTGCGCAGCCTCGGCTATGAGGGCGAGTATCTGGTGATGCAGAACGGCGTGGACGTGCCGCGCGGTACGGTGCCGGACGATCAGGTCAGACAGATTACAGAGGGATATGACCTGCCGGAAGGCGTGCCGATGTTCCTCTTTGTCGGGCGTCTGATGTGGTACAAGGGCCTGCGCATCATCCTCGACGCGCTTGCAGCGCTGCGGGAGCGGGGGACCGCGTTCCGCATGGTCTTCGTCGGCGACGGCGCGGACGGCCGCGAGGTACGCGAAACGGCGCACGCGCTGGGCTTGGACGACTGCTGCTTTTTTACCGGCGCGATCTCCGACCGGGAGCAGATCCGCGCGTGGTACACCCGCGCCGACCTCTTCCTGTTTCCGTCCACGTTCGACACCAACGGCCTCGTCGTGCGCGAGGCGGCGGCCAGCGCCACGCCGACGGTCATGGTCGCCGGTTCCTGCGCCGCCGAGGGCGTGACCGACGGACAGAACGGCTTTTTCATCGAGGAGAACGCAGTATCGCTCGCGGCGAAGTTAACGGAGCTCTGCGCGGAGCCGGAGGCGATGCGCCGCGTGGGTGAGGCCGCGCAGCGCGAGCTCTACCTTTCCTGGGAGGACGCGGTGGCGCGCGCGTATGCGCGCTACGAGACCGTCATCGACAACTACCGGAGCGGGAAATATCCGAAGCATACCCGGCCGATGGACGATTTCCTCACCTCGCAGGGCGAGCTGATGGACACCTTTGCCTACATCGAAACGATGGGCGACGAGCTGCGCAGTGATTTCGAGGCGGATCGGGAGGAACTGCGCGCCCGCTTCCAGGCAGGACAGGAGGAGATCCGCGCCTATCTGCGCGGCAGGGAGGAGCGGCTGCGTGAGCATCGCGAGCGCCTCCGCGCGGAGCAGGCAAAGCTTAACGAACAGATGGACGCCATCTGGGAGAAGATGGACCGCTATCTGTGAGAGCGAGCGGAACGGAAGAGGATTTCGTATGAGTGAGCTGATCCATTCCATAGAAGCGGTGATGATCATCCTGCTTCTGACCGCCACCGGCTATTTCTGCGCGGCGGCCGGCTGGCTGAACAAACAGGCCAAGGCGTTCCTCAGCAAATTCTTGATGACGCTTGCAGTCCCGTTCATGTGCATATACGGGCTGCGCACGCATCTTTCCCGGGAACTGCTGGATCGTGCGGGGGTCATGCTGCTGATCCCGCTGCTGTGCATCAGCGCCTGCTTTGCAGTCTCGTTTGCCGTCGGGAAGCTCCTGAAGCTGCCGAGAAGGTCTCTGGGCGTTTTCATGATGCTGTGCGGACTGTCGAACACGCTGTTCATCGGCTATCCCATGTGTGTCGAGCTGTTCGGCGACGATGCGATCCCATATGTGATGATCTACTATATGGTCAGCACGACGTTTACGCAGGCGGTCGGCACGTCGCTCGTCCGATGGAGCGGGGAATCGGTTCCGTTTTCCGCGAAAATGCTGCTCCGCTTTCTGAAGGCACCGCCGGTGCTGGGTATCCTGCTCGGCATCGCGATCGTCGCGTTCGATATCCCGCTCCCGTCGCTCCTGATGTCGTACGGCAAGTACATGAATCAGGTCGTCACGCCGCTCGGCCTGCTGATCACAGGGGAGATCATCCATGAGATCGGGCTGAAGAACCTTCGCGTCAACGTCAACACGGCGATCGTCCTCGCCTTCCGGTTTCTCCTTGCGCCCGTCCTATGCTATGCGCTCTGCGCCGCCTTCGGCGTCGCCGGACTGCCGCGCGGTGTGTTTGTCATTCAGGCCGCCATGCCGGTCGTCACGCTGACGGTCGTGGCCGCCTCGGAGTACGGAGCGGACGAGGAGCTGGCCGCGCAGAGCGCCGCCGTGACCACGATCGGTTCCTTCGTTGCGATCCCGCTTCTGATGCTGGCATTGTAAGGGGACTGTGCTTATGAACGAATTTCTGAGGACCTGTCTGATCGTCTGTCCGCTCGTCTTTCTGGCGGGCTTTGTAGACTCCGTCGCCGGGGGCGGCGGCATCATCTCCATTCCGGCCTATCTGCTCGCGGGTCTGCCCGCGCACGTGGCGGCGGGGACGAACAAGGTCGTCAACGGCACCGGGGCAATCATCTCAAGCACGAAATACGTCCGCAGCGGCAAGGTGGAGCTGCGCCCCGTGCTTTTTGCCGCCATCGCCGCGTTGATCGGCTCCTCGGCGGGAACTTCTCTGGCGACGCTGCTGCCCGAGAAAACGCTGAAGCTGATCCTGGTCCTGATCCTGCCGGTCATCGCGGTGTTCCTGCTGCTCAGAAAGGACTTCGGGGCAGAGAAGGCGGCGAAGCCCTCCGGGCATTCGCGGAGGTGGAACGACCTTGCGGCGGTCGTGATCGGCCTGTTGCTGGGCTGCTATGACGGGCTGGTCGGGCCCGGGACCGGCACGTTCCTGATCATGTGCTTCACTGCGTTTCTTGCGATGGATCTGGTCACCGCCGCGGGCAGCGCGCGGGTGACGAATCTGGCCTCCAACTTTGCGGCAGCGGTCGTGTGGATCATCAGCGGCAGCGTCCTGTGGAAGCTGGTGCTGCCCGCCGCCCTGTGCAGCATTCTCGGCAACTACTGCGGCGCGCGCTTCGCCATCCGCGGAGGCACCAAGAATGTGCGTATGGTGATGTTCCTCGTGCTTGCGCTTCTGTTTGCAAAGATGCTCTACGACTCACTTTCCGGCGCATCTCCGCTGTAAAACAGAAAAGCGGCGTGGTCTCATCGGAGACTGCGCCGCTTTTCTGCGCGTATTGCATTATCGGTTCAGATAGTTCTCGCATACTGCGGCGGCCTCAGCGGCGAGGCGCTCCTCCTCAACGCCGGCAAGCCGCCCGTGCTCGACGGTGACGCGCCCGTTCACGACGGTATAATCCACCGCGCCGCGCACGCCGACGGTGGCGAGCACGGACTTCGGATCGTACAGCGCGCCCGTCAGCTCCAGCCGCCGCGCGTCGATCAGGAACAGGTCGCAGCACGCGCCGACGGCGAGATGGCCGATGTCGTCGCGCCCCAGAAGCCGCGCGCTGCCGCGCGTCGCCATTTTGAGGACGTCATAGCCTGAAGGAGCGTCCTTGCTCGCGTGGAGCCGGTGCAGCAGAAACGCCGTGCGCAGCTCCTCCATCAGGCTGGAACCGTCGTTGGAGGCGGAGCCGTCCACCGCCAGACCGACGGGCATGCCGAGGCGCAGCATGTCCGGTACGCGCGCCACGCCGGAGGCGAGCTTCATGTTGGAGACGGGACAGTGGGCAATACCTGTGCCCGTCTCGGCGAGCAGGCGCAGCTCCTCGTCGTTGAAGTGGATGCCGTGGGCGAACCACACGTCGCCGCCCAGCCAGCCGAGGCGTTCCATGTACGCCAGCGGACGCACACCCTCACGCGCGAGCATGTAGTTTTCCTCGTCCTTCGTTTCGCACAGGTGCGTGTGCAGGCGGACGCCAAGCTGCCGTGCCAGCACCGCGCTCTCACGCAGCAGATCGGCGGAGACGGAGAACGGCGAGCAGGGCGCGAGCGCGACGCGGTGCATCGCGTAAGGCTTCGGATCGTGGAAGCGCGCAACGGCGTCGGCGGAGTCGCGCAGGATCTCGTCCACCGTCTGCACGACGCTGTCCGGCGGCAGGCCTCCGTCCTTCACGGAGAGATCCATGCTGCCGCGGGAGGCGTGGAAGCGTATGCCGAGCGTGTCCGCCGCCGCGAACTGCGCGCCGAGCAGGTCGCCGCTGCCGCGCGGGAAGACGTAGTGATGGTCGAAGCAGGTCGTGCAGCCGTGCTTCATCAGTTCGCCGAAGCCGACGAGGGAGGAGAGCCGCACAACGTCCTCGTCGAGGTTCTTCCAGATCTCATACAGCGTTTTCAGCCAGTCGAACAGCTCCATGTTCTGCACCTCCGGCAGATTGCGGGAGAAGATCTGATAGAGGTGGTGGTGCGTGTTGACAAGCCCCGGATAGCAGAGCATATGCGACGCGTCGAGCGTGCGCTCCGCCGTCTGAGACAGGGAGGAGCCGATCGCGCGGATGACGCCGTCTTCCGCGTAGAGGTCGACGTTTTTGTAGACCGTGTCCGCATCGTCACAGGAGACGAGCGTTTTGATGTTTTTGATGAGCAGAGTGGACATGAATCGATCCTCCTGAACAAAAAGAGCGGCAGCGCCGCTCTTTTTGTTATCGTTCTTCTCGGAAGTAACTGAGGCCGAGGCTTGCCGGCGGCTGATTCTCACGCTTTTTGCGCAGTGAGACGATGATCAGCACGACCAGCGTGATGAGGTAGGGCAGCATCTTGAACAGCTCCAGCGTCCGGCGGGAGAGGCCGGGGATGTAGAGGTACGCCCAGTACACGAAGCCGAAGAGGTAGGAGCCCCAGATCGCGTTGATCGGCTTCCAGGTGGCGAAGATGACCAGCGCGACGGCCAGCCAGCCGAGGCCTTCGAT
>LXOW01275421.1_pt1 | contig 15019 bp, 14 predicted proteins | sample 1368591 | NCBI WGS metagenome assembly LXOW01 (sample SAMN04884650, study PRJNA319009) | bovine gut metagenome | isolation source: Cow rumen | host: Bos taurus | place: Italy: Legnaro (PD) | collected 2014-07-09 | reverse complement strand
TCCACCACCGTGCCCGTAGGCAGAGGATTCTTGGTGAAAGCCAACACGGAGGGGCAGAGCGTCACACTCAATCCGCAACAGCGCGGCGCAAGCACGAGCCAAGATGCCTATATCTGCCTCAGTATCGACGGTGACAAGACCTACATCAAGCTGAGCGAAGGCGTCAGCATGCCTCGTATTGACCTTAACGGACGCCGTTCTGCCTTCTATGCACTTCACCACAAAAAAGCCTATACAATGCTGGTTCGCAATGCCGCCGACCAAATCGACCTTTGCTACGATGCCCATCATTCGGGGCAGAAGACCCTCAACGTAGACCTCCAAGGACAAGCACTGGACTATCTGCACCTTGTGGACCACATGACTGGCGCCGATGTCAACCTGTTGGAAACGTCCTCCTATTCGTTTTGCGTCTCGCCCTCCGATTTCGCCTTGCGTTTCGAGCTTCGTTTTGCCCCGCCATCCGGCAGTCACCCGACGATAGAGCACTTTGCCCATTACGCGAACGGTAACATCGTTCTTGATTACGATGGAGCTACCACCCTGCAGGTGTTCGACCTATTGGGACGCATCGTGGAAAAAGACCAGCTCACCCCAGGCATCTATCTGTTACGCCTGATTACAGTCGACGCTGTATATGTACAAAAAATTGTGGTGGAATAAATAGTAAGTATATTTACTGTCCGCATCTTTCCTTTTCGTATCTTTGCCGCAAATTCTAACAAAGATGAGCGACAAAATGAACTTTATTCCCACAAAATACCAGCTACAAACCGTTGCAACAGAGCACGTTTTTATTGACGAAGGATGGACCCTCGACGACAAGCAATGCGAGCAGCCGAGCATGGTGCGCCCCATATATGAAAGCAAGCAACTGCAAGTGAAGGAAGGCAAGGACTGGGGTCTCTACCGTTATGCCGACTGGCTTCCCATCAAGACCACGTTGCAAAACCCCACGGAGCCTATCACCTATAAAAGCAAAGGACTTGCTGAACGACTTGGACTGAACAACTTGTACATCACCTTTAATGGATGGTGGCCTGAACGCGGTGCCCACATGACGACCTGTTCGTTCAAGGAGATGGAAGCCTATTCTGTATGTGCACGCATGGGCGAAGACGAGAAGGACAAAGTCCTTGTAGTAGCCTCCGCCGGCAACACGGCACGCGCTTTCGCCAAAGTGTGCTCCGACAACCACATCAAGCTACTGCTCTGCGTCCCCCAAGACAACATCAAAGCCTTGTGGTTCGACAAGCCCTTGAATCCCTGTGTGAAACTCATCACCACTGCCTCTGGCAGCGACTATTTCGATGCCATTAACCTTTCGAATATGGTCTGTGCTTCAGAGGGGTACCTTGCCGAAGGCGGAGCAAAGAATATAGCACGTCGCGACGGGATGGGTACCACGATGATGTCGGCCACTACCTTCATTGGACGCACCCCCGACTTCTACTTCCAAGCTGTAGGTAGCGGAACAGGAGCTATAGCCGCTTGGGAAGCCAACCTGCGTTTCATCGGAGACGGACGGTACGGTACCCACAAAGCCCGCCTCATCGTGTCGCAAAACAAGCCCTTCGTACCAATGTACGAAGCTTGGCGAGCCAACTCGCGGGCACTCTTGCCATACGACGCCGACCAAGCCCGCAAGGACGCAGCTGAGATATGNNCTGAAAGACACCCACGGCGACATCCTCGCCGTCAGCAACGACGAAGCCAACGCAGCCAAAGCCCTATTTGAGCAAACCGAAGGCATCGACATCTATCATGCCGCCGCTGTAGCCACCGCCTCGTTGCAACAAGCTGTCGCCCAAGGCATCGTCAAAGCCGACGACGTGGTCATGCTCAACATCACGGGAGGAGGAGAAAAACGCTTCCAAGCCGAACACGAGTTGCACTACCTGCAACCCAGCCATATTTTCGCGATTGACTTCACGAAAGAAGAAGTGGAAAAGGTGTTGGCTACATTGCACTATTGAAATAATCAAATACCACCTGTGCCTTAGCGGGGCCTATGATTTCTGAAAGGCGTTCCAAGGAAGCCTCCTTGATGCCTTTTACCGATTTCAATTCTAACAGCAACTTCTCAGCCGTCTTCTTCCCCACCCCTTTGATTTCGGCCAACTCGGAGTGCATAAAACCCTTCTCAAACTTCTTCCTGTGGAAGGAGATGGCAAATCTATGCACCTCGTCTTGAATATGCGCCAACAGGCGGAACACCTCCGAATTGGGCTTCAAACCCACCACTCGAGGCGGAAATCCAAACAATAGCTCATTGGTACGATGCCTGTCGTCCTTTGCCAGACCAGCTATGGGAATATTGACCTTCAACTCGTCTTCAAGCACCTGACGCACCACCTCCATCTGACCCTTGCCACCGTCCGTAATAATGAGATTGGGTAGGGGCTTGCCCTCTTCAATCAAGCGGGAATACCGACGCCTCACCACCTCTTTCATCGAAGCGTAGTCATCAGGACCTTCCACCGTCTTAATGTTGAAATGCCGATAGCCTGCCTTGTTGGGTTTACCTTTGACGAACTGAACCATACCCGCCACAGCATAGTCACCTTGAAAGTTGGAATTGTCGAAACACTCAATCACTTCGGGCAATTCATCCAGCTGCAAAGCCTCCTTCAGGCTGTTCAGGACTCGTTTTTGATGCCGCTCAGGGTCAACCAAGGACCGCTGCTTCTCCAAGTCGATTCGGTATTGCATGGCATTGCGGCGCGAGAGGTCAAGCAGCTTCAGCTTGTCACCACGCTGCGGGACAGTCACCGACACCTCATCGATGGAAAAGTCGAGCTTCAAAGGAACGATAATCTCATCGGCAGGCGCATCAAACCGCTGGCGCAACTCAGTGATAGCCAGCAGTAGAAGTTCCTCAGGTGCTTCTTCCAACTTCCGTTTCATCTCGAAACTATGCGACTGCACCACAGCCCCGTCGACCACCTTCATGAAATTGACAAAGAAAGCCTCGCCATCGTCAACAAAGGAATATACCTCCACGTTATGAATCGTTGCGCTAACCACCGTCGAGCGGCTACGGTAGTTCTCCAACAGGTCATATTTCTCCTTGACGAGTTGCGCCTCTTCAAACTCCATGCGCGAGGCAAAGTCCATCATCTGGGTCTTCAGTCCGCGCAAAACGCTCTGCACGTTGCCCCTGATGATTTCCCTGATTTCAGCAATCATGGCGTTGTAGTCGTCTTTCGTGACCTTCCCTTCGCATGGAGCATTGCATTTGTGGATATGGAAGTCAAGACAGACCTTGTATTTCCCTTTCTCAACACCTATTTCGGTCAAAGGAGTGCGGCACGAGCGGATTTTATAAACTTGGGTAAGCAAATCCAGTAAGATATGGGCTGTACGCACCGAGGGATAAGGGCCAAAGTAATCAGAGCCGTCGTTCACCTTGCGTCGGGTGAGAAACACACGAGGGAAGGCCTCCTTCTTGATGCAGATCCAAGGGTAGGTCTTGTCGTCCTTGAGCATGATGTTGTAGCGCGGCTTGTACTGCTTAATCATCGTGTTTTCAAGCAGCAAAGCCTCTGATTCTGAGTCGACGATGCTGTATTCCAGGTCGGCAATCTTGCTGACGAGGACCCGTGTCTTGCCGAATTGTTCCTTGCTGAAATAACTGCTGACGCGGCGTTTCAGGTTTTTTGCCTTACCGACGTAGATGAGTTCCCCCTGCTTGTCAAAATAGCGGTACACGCCAGGCTTGTTAGGTAGCGCGGCGAGTTTTTGTTTCACTATGTCGGGAAGATCAGACATTTTTCTTCATGTGATCCCAGCCTTGAGCCTTAATCGGGATGACGTGGTTATCAGGGGTAATCATTTCCGCCACGCCAACGTTATCAGTCATATAACCGATAACCGTCACATCAGCCGACAGGGTTTGAATCTTTTCGTAATCCTTCTGGTCAATGGTGAAGAGTAGTTCGTAGTCCTCGCCACCACTCAATGCAGCCACCGAAGGCACTATCTGGAACTCCTTGGCCATCTTATCCGTAGTCGGGTCGATGGGAATGCGTTCCTCATACAATTGACAGCCCACTCCCGACTCCTTGCAGAGATGCAGAATTTCGGAAGCCAAACCATCAGAAATGTCAATCATTGAGGTAGGCTTGATACCAATTTTCTTCAGCTGCTCCACGACGTCCTTGCGGGCCTCGGGCTTCAGCTGACGTTCCAGTACGTAATCCAGCCCCTGAAGTTTGGGTTGCATATTAGGATTAGCGAGAAACTCAACCTTCTCACGCTCTAAGATAAGCAGACCGATGTATGCACCTCCCAAATCACCCGATACACACAGCAGGTCATTCTTCTTGGCTCCGCTGCGATAGACGATATCCTCTTCCTTCGCCATACCGATGACGGTAATGGAGATGACAAGCCCCGTCTTGCTGCTGGTGGTATCGCCACCCACCATATCGACATGATAACGCTCGCAGGCCAAGCGGATACCGGCATACAACTCGTCCAATGCCTCCACCGTAAAGCGGCTCGAAACACCCAGGCCCACTACAATCTGCGTAGGAGTGCCATTCATCGCATAGATATCAGAGAAATTGCTGACAGCGGCTTTGTAGCCCAGATGCTTCAGCGGGCAGTAAGTCAAGTCGAAGTGGATGCCCTCAATGAGCATATCCACCGAGACAAGGGTACGCATCCCCTCGTGATTGATAACTGCGGCATCGTCGCCTACACCTTTCAGCGAACTCGTATTACGCAAAGGAAAATCAGTAGTCAGCTGGTCAATGAGGCCGAATTCACCAAGTTCGTCCAACTGGGTCAAGGGTTTGGAAGTGTTTTCTTGTTCCATGATGAGGATTGTTGTATTATGGCGTAGGGCTGCCATATTCTGACAGCCCTACAGCCCTTGTTTTCTTATCGTTGTGGTCCCACTAGGGCTTGAACCTAGGACCTACTGATTATGAGTCAGTTGCTCTAACCAACTGCGCTATGGGACCGCAAAAAAGCAAGCCAAATATGCAAATATTCGCCTTTTTTCTTGCTTTTTGCGCTGCAAATTTACAACTTTGCAGCGAATTAGACTGCAATTTTTCTCAAAAATGAACGCAAAAATCAAAAACATCATCTTCGACCTCGGTGGCGTCATCCTCGACATCGACGAAAACATTGTATATAAAGAACTCGAAAAACTCGGCATCAACACCTTAGAACTTGCTCGTTCAAAGGAGTTTATGGAAATCATGAGCAAATTCGACACGGGCATTTACACCGCCCCGACCTTCCGCAAGAAAACCAAGGCTCTGCTCGGATTGGAGAAGATGACCGACAAGCGCTTCGACGATATCTGGAACGCGATGCTCTTAGACATCCCCCGCGAGCGCATCGAAGCCATCGAGAAGGTGAAGAAACACTACAAGATTTTCCTGATGAGCAACACCAACGTGATTCACTACGACCTGTATATCCGTGACCTGCAACTCCGCTTCGGCTACAATGAATTTGACGAACTGTTCCATAAGTCTTACTTCTCCTTTGCCGAACATCTCGAGAAGCCAAACCCACGTTTCTTTGAGCTCATCCTCGACCATGAAGGCCTACTCCCCGAGGAGACCCTCTTCATCGATGACACCGCTGCCAACATCAAGGCAGCCCAGTCGCTTGGCATCCATACGTATCATATCCGTCGCGACGAGCTGGTGCGCAACTTGTTTGAGAATGGTGTGCTAAAGGATGGCCTTGTTTAACTGTAGCTTTTGGCTATTGGACATAGTAATCAAGAATATCATCTAATATACCGTAAACCTCCTCCACCGACAAAGTTCCCATTAACTTCATCTTAAACGGCTTGAAGTTCGGCAAGCCTTTGAAATACGAGGCCCAGTGCTTGCGGATTTCCAGCAGGGCAATATGTTCGCCTTTCCAGGCAATGGAACGTTCCAACTGTATTTTACTAATCCGAACCCTCTCAGCCACATCAGGCAGAGGCAATTCCTCTCCTGTCTCCAAATAGTGACGAATCTGACTGAATATCCAAGGATTCCCGTAGGTAGCCCTGCCTATCATCAGACCGTCTACGCCGAAGGTGTCCTTATTATACCTCGCTGAAGGTCCGTCCACCACGTCGCCATTGCCAATGATGGGGATGTGCATACGTGGGTTGTTCTTCACAGCACCGATAAGGGTCCAGTCAGCAGGCTCGCTGTATTTCGTGGTGCGAAGACGCCCGTGAATGGTTAATGCTACAATACCTACATCCTGCAAGCGTTCAGCGATGTCCACAATGTCTTTATGTTGTTCATCGTAGCCCAAGCGTGTCTTTACTGTTACAGGCGTCTGTACCGCCTCCACCACCGCCTTGGTAATGGCCACCATCTTGGGGATGTCGTTCATGATGCCCGAACCGGCCCCCTTTGAAGCCACCTTCTTCACCGGACAGCCGAAGTTGATGTCGATGATGTCGGGATGGGCTGTTTCGGCATAACGGGCCGCTTCCACCATAGGCTCGACGGCGTTACCAAAAATCTGAATGCCCACGGGCCGCTCCATCTCCTCGAAGTCGAGTTTCTTGATGCTCTTCACGGCATCGCGAATCAGCCCGTCAGCGGAGATGAACTCCGAATAGACCACATCCGCACCCATCATCTTGCAAACATAACGGAAAGGCGGGTCGGAGACGTCCTCCATCGGGGCGAGCAGTAACGGATAATGATTGAATTCGAGGTGAGCAAGTTTATACATTTATTCTTTTTTTTTCAGCGCAAAAGTACAAAATCCGTATCTTTGCAACAAATTTATTCATGGTGCACGAAAACTATTTCGTCGAAAACCTCAAGCATTCCACAGGGATGCGTGTTTTCTTCTTCGCTATCATCTTCTTGGTCTGCACCCTAATAGGTGCTGCCGTCACCTCAATAATGGCCTTTGGAGGCGATTTGATGCTGAAATGGGCACAGGGCATCGGCTCGCTGATGATGTTTGTCGCGCCGCCTATCATCTATTATTGCCTCACGCGCAAAGAGGGTCCCATGAAGGCTTTGGGCTTCCGTAAGATAGCCTCACCTATATTGTTCTTCGAGGTAATCAGCATCTTGTTGGTATTCATCTCATTACCCTTTACCAACCTTTTGACCTCCTGGAATGAAGACATGCAACTTGGTGGGCCTTTGGAAATCCTTCAGACGTGGATGAGGACCTTGGAGGACTCGGCAGCAGCCATCACCGAACGGATGCTCAATGTCAACAGCACGGGTGGCCTGCTGCTCAACCTGATGGTGATAGCCTTGATTCCTGCCCTCGGCGAGGAACTTACCTTCAGAGGTGTGGTGCAACAGGGGATGACACACCGGTTGAAAAACCCTCATCTGGCTATCATCCTATCCGCCGCCGTCTTCTCGTTCATCCATTTCCAGTTCTTCGGCTTCCTTCCGCGTATGTTCCTCGGCATCCTCTTGGGTTATATGTTCTACATCACTGACTCGCTGTGGACCAGCATCCTAATGCATTTCCTCAACAACGGCACAGCCGTGGTGTTATATTACTTGAACAACATCGGAGTTGCACACATCGATGTAGAGCATTTCGGCGCGATGCAAGACACTTGGATAGTCGTGCTCAGTGGCGTACTTGTCGCAGGGTTTATCCTATGGGCCTGGCATGAGCGCAAATGCAAGATGCTTTTGGTCGCCTTGTGTGAATGCGATGGCGAAAGTTGTAGCTGTACCTGGAACAAAAAAAGAAGATTCAGCCTTTGACCTGCTGCCCTATGCACCACTTACTAAGAGCAAAAAAATTGGCGGCCATTTGCATAGCCGCCAATTTTCTTTTTTAGAACAAACCTAACATCAGTTTTCCAACGCGCTACCCTTGAGGGTCGTATAGTTGATACGGAAGGCACCCACCTTACGAAGCTCTTGCTTCACGTCGGTGACGACACCCATACGGGTATCTTTGTGCACCTTCAGGGCGGTGGTCAGCAAGGGACGGTCGGCCTCGCTGCGCGAGTCACGTTCCTTTTGAATCCAGTCGGCAATGTCAGCCGTACGTGCAAAAGCGTCGTCCAACTGGATACGCGACTCGGTACCGAGTTTGGTATCCTTAGGCGGACCGATGTAGACGGAGCACACCAATGACTTATGTTCGAGCTTTTGAATCTCGGTAGCTTTAGGCATAGCGTTCTTCACTTTCAGTTCGACATCACGCATAGTAGTGGTAATCATGAAGAAGAATATCAACATGTAGACGATGTCGGGCAACGATGAGGTGCTCACTTGCGGCACTTCCTTTTTACCTTCTTTTCTGAATTTTCCCATAGTGGTATCCTCCTTTAGTTATTACCGTAAACAACAGGTTCGGCCTCGCTGACACGGACTGGTACCGCGTCGTTGACGGCTTTGGTTTGATCTTCATTGAGTTGGTCCATGTGCTTGTGGAATTTCGCCATAGCCATTTCGTCGCGCAGTTCGGTGAAAGCGCGGGCCAACTCATTCTGCACACTGATATACATAGCATACGAAGTACCGCGGTCGTTCTGCAAAGAGATCACGCCCTTCGACATGAGCACGTCGCCCACCAAATCGAAGTGCTTGGTCTCCACTTCAGGTGCTGTCTCGTCGTTAGGACGGGGCGTCATGAAGCGCTTGGCTTCGTCCTTCAACAACGAGATGTCAGAGGGACGGCCATTGACCAGCAGTTTATCGCTCTTATTTACCATTACGTTCATCACGTTCCTTTCCTTGACCTTCACGTCCTCGTCGTTTTGCTCGACAGGGGGAGGCAGACGACGGGTGATACCGTAGTCAACGTCCATAGAGGTCGTCATCAGGAAGAAACACAATAGCAAGAAAGCTATGTCAGCCTGCGAACTAGAATTGATTTCTGGAGTTTTTCTGGCCATGATGAATCGATTTTACTTTTTAACAGCCTTGTAAATGACTGAGAACAGGATGGAAAGAATGGCGACCACAAGAGTGATATAGAAGAAGTTAAGGCCAAATTCGACCCAACCGTGCGTCTTACCTGAATAGGTAATATCGTTAGAGGCGGCGTAAGGAATATCGAAATAGCCCTTTGCCATAACGTAGGCTACAATAGCAATGATGGCAACGCCGACAGAGAGGCCAATCAAAGTCTTGGCATTGACACCTTTGACAATGCCAGTAAAGATAGCCGAAATCACTGCGAACACGATGCCCAGGATAATCAGAATGTAGCCCCAATTCAGGTACATATCGGCTTGAGGCGTGGGAAGACCCGCGTCGAAGTCAGGCTTGATGTTACCGACAACGAGATAATACATAACCGCGATGACGACCGTAATCAGAGCCAGAACGCCGAAAGCCCATTTTGAGATATTTGCAAGCTTACCGTTCATGATTATCAATGTTTATTTGTTGTTGTACTTGGCGAGGATGTCCATGAACGAGATGGAAGCGTTTTCCATATCGTTGACGATGCTTTCGATTTTGGAAGCGATGAAGTTGAAGAAGATTTGAAGGATAATGGCTGCAATCAGACCGAACACGGTGGTCAACAGAGCGACCTTCATACCAGAGGCAACGATGGTGGGGCTCATATCACCAGCGGCGGCGATGTCGTCGAAGGCCTGAATCATACCGATAACAGTACCCATGAAACCGAACATAGGAGCCAAGCTGATGCAGAGGCCGATCCAGCTAAGACCGCTTTCGAGCTTACCGCCAGCGACGCTGCCGTAGGAGACGATGCTCTTCTCGACTTCGTCAAGCGACTGACCGTCTTGGTAACGGATGAGACCTTGCGTGAAGATGCTGGCAACAGGACCGCGAGTGTTTTTGCAGAGCTGCTTGGCACCTTCCACATCGTGATTCTTCATCTTGGCTTCAATGCCTTGCAACAGCTTCTCGGAATTGGCGGTGGCAAGGGTCAGATAGATGATTCTCTCAATGGAGATAGCCATACCGATAAGCAGGATGACCAACACGATACCCATGAAACCAGGGCCGCCATCGATGAACTGCTTCTTGATGGACTCACGGAAAGTGACAGGGGCTTCTGCTTGTTGTTGAGCGGGAGCCATTTGTTCTTCGACCACCTCGGGAGCGGAGGTCTCTTCTTGAGCAACAACCTGCTCGGTCTGCTCAGTTTGCGCTTGCTCTTCTTGTTGAGCAAAGACGAGATTGCTGATGCCAAAGGTGAACAGGCCAGCAACCATGAGGAAAGCAATTAATTTTTTCATAGTGTGATTAAATGATTTTGATTATACTTTGTGTTTTTCTACTGATTCAAATCAATGCTTTTCTGCGGAGAGAGCGGGATTCGAACCCGCGGTACCCTTTTGGAGTACACACACTTTCCAGGCGTGCTCCTTAAACCACTCGGACATCTCTCCTTTCGATGCCTCTCCCCCACTGCCCAACATCGGAAAATCGTTGCCAAAAGTACAACATTTTTTCAATCGGCTGACAAAATAATTGCATTTTTATTGAAATATTTTTTCAACTGACTGAAACATAGCATCAAACCGTCATCTCGCCTCGTATGGAAATGGGGAGAATCTGGCGGATTCGTTCGATGGGCAAATCCAAGCCAAGGAGATACATCAGCTTGGCCACAGCCGCCTCGGTGGTCATATCGTAACCACTCAGCACTCCGATACGAGCCATGTCAAGACTGGTCTCATAACGTCCCATCTCCACCGAACCAGCCTTGCATTGCGTGATGTTGAGTATCACCAACCCTCCGTCAATGGCTTGCTTAAGTGCATCGAGGAACCACTTGGCGGTGGTGGCGTTGCCCGACCCGAAGGTCTCAAGAACGAGGCCTTTCAATCCAGGAGTCTTCAACACATGACGGACGAAATCCTCGGAGATACCAGGGAAGAGCTTGAGAATGCCAACGTTACGATCCATCTCGGTGTGTACCTTCAGCTTCTTGAAGTTGGGCTTCAGTATGCGGTCTTTATTATATTTAATGTGTATGCCCACATCAGCGAGGTTGGGATAGTTGGACGAGATGAAGGCGTTGAAATTCTCGGCATTGAACTTGGTGGCGCGGTTACCCCTCAGCAGTTGGTTCTGGAAGAAGATGCTCACCTCAGGAACGACAGGGGTGTCGTCGTCCTTGGCTGCGGCAATCTCGACAGCGGCGAGGAAGTTCTCGCGTCCGTCGCTGCGCACCATACCCATTGGAAGCTGAGAACCCGTGAGCACGACCGGCTTGTTGAGGTTCTCTAACATGAAACTCAAGGCCGAAGCGGTGTAGGCCATCGTGTCGGAACCGTGCAGCACCACGAAACCGTCGTAATGCTCATACTGTTCCTCAATCTTCGAGGCGAGACGCACCCAGAAGTCAGGCGACATATTGGAAGAGTCAATCAGTGGATCAAAGCTATAGAAGTCAATCTGATAGCCGAAGTTGCGCAGCACGGGGAGATGCGCGTAGATGTTGTCGAAGTCGAAAGGCACGAGGGCACCTGTGACGGGGTCCTGCATCATGCCTATGGTGCCACCGGTGTATAGCACCAATATGGATATTTCTTCGTTGCTTTGCATAGTTGGTTTCGTTGTGTGTTTTTTTGCGACGGCAAAAGTACGACTTTTTTTTGTTCAGTAGCACGGCGCGCTGACTCGCGTCATACGGATTTACATGAAGCTGCTGCCTCCGATGAACTGGCGCAGCATGGATGTGGCTGGTATCTCCTTGTCGGAGACGGGGGTGAAATAATGCAAAAAACGAATGAGGCGGTGGGCCTCTGTGTATTCGGGGCAGTTGTGCGGCACGGTGGCCAAGATGCTTTCAGCATGGTTGCGCATCACGGCAAACTCAAGCAAGTAAGCCGAATTGAACATCACGTCAGCATTCTCCTGATAAGGGTTAATCCATCGTTCTTCGGCAGCACATACGCTGGGCCACTGGCTGATGGTTTGTCGCGCGGTGAAGGCACCTTTGTTGCTGTCGCGCACGATACGGCGCAAGAGTCGGTTATCGTCGGTGGGGATGATATTGTGGTCGTCCAAGGCTGTACTCGTCAACGTGGAGATGAAGATGCGGAACTTGGCTGACTCGGGGATTTGCTCGGTCAGCATGGGATTGAGGGCGTGGATGCCTTCAAGCAGCAACACCGAGCCTTCTTTCAGTTGCAGTTTTTTGCCTTTGTACTTGCGCTCGCCTGTGACGAAGTTGTATTCAGGCACTTCTATCTCCTCGCCGTTCAGTAGGGCGATGAGGTCGCGCTCCAAGGCGACATGATCCACCGTCTCGAAGTTGTCGAAGTCGTAGGTGCCGTCAGGCAGCTTGGGGGTATCGACACGGTTGACGAAATAATCGTCTGTAGAGAAGGAGACCGGCTTGAGTCCACAAGCCTTCAGTTGTATGCTGACGCGGCTGCAGAACGTGGTCTTGCCGCTGCTGCTCGGTCCTGTGATCAGCACAAGACGGACAGGAGTATCGCTATGGTAGCGTCTGTCAATTTCCTCAGCGATCTGCACAATCTTCTTCTCCTGCAAGGCCTCAGCCACCTGTACCAACTCGCGCGCCTTCCCGCTTTGACAAGCCAGATTGACATCGCCTACGGTGCTCAGACCCATGATTTCGTTCCATTTCAGGCTCTCCGAGAACACTTCGAAGGTCTTGGGCTGATCTTGCATCTCGGCCAGCCGATCGGGGCACTCACAATCGGGGATGCGCATCAGGATACCGTCGCGGTAGGCCTCAATGTCCCACACACTCAGATAGCCTGTGGAAGGCACCAGACGCCCGTAATAGTAGTCGGCGGTATCATCCAAGGTATAATAATCGGTATAGACGCGGCCGCTGGTCTCCAAAAGTTTAACCTTGTCCTCCTGTCCCAACCCGTTGAACAATCGGATAGCGTCGTCAATACGCGCCTCGTGGCGATGAAACTGGATGTCGTCGGCAACGATAGCACGCATCCTCACCCTGAGGGCGGCAATGTCGTTGGCATCGAGACTCTGTCCATCGCTTTTGTGAATGCGGCAATAAAACCCTTTCGAGATTGGATGCTCCATATTGAGCTTGCTGCCTGGGAACAAATCCTGGGCGGCCTTGTAGAGCAAGAAGCACAGCGACCGGACATACACGTGACGCGCCGTATGGTGACGCACATCAAGAAACTCGACATCGCGGCTGTTGTACACGCGGAACTTCAAGCCCTGTGAGACATTGTTGACCTTAGCAGAGACAATGGGATAGGGCTTTTCAAAGTCGAACTCTGAGAGGATGTCAAGCAACGTCAGGCCTTCGGGAAACTCCTTGGTGGTATGGGTATTGAGACAGAAGATTTGTATCATGGAATGCAAATAATAAGAATCACTCAAAAAGCTGGTTTTGAATTCTGTTGATGCCGTCAACGGCCAGCTGATAGTTAGGATAGCTCTTCAGGATGTTTTTGTAAATCTCTTCGGCTTGAATGTATTTGCCCATCTGCTCCAAAACACGGCCCTTGTTGTAATAGGCATCAAGATAGTCGGGTTTGGCGGCCAAAGCACGGTCAAAGTAATCCAAGGCGACCTCGTTGTTCTCCAAATACACAAAGTTGACATAGCCGATATTATAAAGCACAATGGCATTGTTAGGCTGCATCATCAGCAGGGTGTCGTAGTGGCGTACCGCCTCTTCCGGTCCACCGTGACTTTGCAGATAGAGTGCCAGCTCGTAGCGTGCAGTGGCGTTGTCCGGAAACTGCTGCTGTGCTTTACGGATATAGTCGAGGGCGTAAGGCGGCTGCTGAACGGCATAGATACGGCAAATCTGCTCCACCGGATCGTAGAAACTGTTGTCCTGCTCAGAGGCAATCTGAAAGTTCTTCAGCGCGTTAACGGTATCCTGCTGCGCGATGATAAAATACATTCCTTTTACGAAATACGCGCGAGGATTATAGGTCGATAGTCCCAGAGCCTTGTCGATATAGGCCCACGACAGCTGGAAGTTCTGCTGCAACAGGTTCAGCTCCGCCATCTTCACCAAGGGGCGTGCATCCTGTGGGTCAACCTCTGCGGCTTTGTTGAGGGTGACGTTGATATTGCTCTCGTCGCCCAAGGCATAGTACAAATCTGCCAGTAGCAGATAGGTGTCCACACTGTTGGGGTCGAGGCTCAACGACTTGTTGATGTCCATCATGGCGGCTCCGATTTGCTCGTTGGCGAAATAGACGCGTGCCCGATTTCGATACAAGACAGGGTTGGTGCTATCAGCAGCGATGGAGTCGTTGTACCGCTGGATGGCTTCATTGATGGTCACCGCAGCCTGTGATTCCTGTGTTGTGGATTCGTTTTCCGGTTTCGGCGTATTGTCGCAGGCGAACAGGGCGAGCAAGAGGCCAAGGAATAGAATGCTTTTCTTCATTATCAATTATATTACCAATAGTTTACTGCTATTCCTCGGCATTCTCCAGTGCCTCGAAAATCTTAGCGGAGAGTTCCTCGTCGAGTTCGGGATTGTCCTCAATGAGTTTCTTCACCGAGTCGCGTCCTTGTGCCAGCTTGGAGTCACCATAGCTGAACCACGAACCGCTCTTTTTGATGATGCCCATCTCGACACCGAGGTCGACAATCTCGCCTGAACGCGAGATGCCCTCGCCATAGAGGATGTCGAACTCAGCCTTGCGGAACGGCGGAGCCACCTTGTTCTTGACGACCTTCACCTTGACGCGGCTGCCTTGCACATTCTCGCCGTCCTTGATTTGGCTGATCTTGCGGATGTCGATACGCACCGAGCTGTAGAACTTCAAGGCGTTGCCGCCCGTAGTGGTCTCGGGGTTGCCGAACATCACGCCTATCTTCTCACGCAGCTGGTTGATGAAAATACAGACGCAACCTGTCTTATTAATGGTGGCGGTGAGTTTACGCATTGCCTGGCTCATCAGGCGGGCTTGCAACCCCACCTTGCTGTCGCCCATCTCGCCTTCAATCTCACTCTTCGGAGTCAATGCTGCCACCGAGTCGACGACGAGGACATCTATGGCACCTGAACGGATAAGGTTTTCGGCAATCTCAAGAGCCTGCTCGCCGTAGTCGGGCTGCGAGATGAGGAGGTTCTCCACATCCACACC
>LXOW01444991.1_pt1 | contig 15025 bp, 16 predicted proteins | sample 1368591 | NCBI WGS metagenome assembly LXOW01 (sample SAMN04884650, study PRJNA319009) | bovine gut metagenome | isolation source: Cow rumen | host: Bos taurus | place: Italy: Legnaro (PD) | collected 2014-07-09 | reverse complement strand
GGCAGACACAAGGCATAAATATTCTCACCTTATTCCAGATGAAGAAGATGAAGGAAAGAAAATTGCTATAGGTGATGAACTTTTCCGACTCACGCAGAAAGCGAAAATACTCCTATCGTGCTGCCTACTTGACCTGCTAGGATTCTCACACAGCGATATTGATGTGTGTTTTGCCAGCTCTTCTTTAAAGTTCCTAATTGACAGAATAGATTTTGAAGAATCAGATTAACCANNAATCAGATTAACCAAGAAACAATAGAATATCATGGATAAGCAGAAATACAACAACTATCCGCTAGCAATCAGCCAGATATTGGGGTTGATTGAGGCCGACGACATCACCATCCCAGAAATACAGCGTCCGTTTGTCTGGCGCAAGTCACAGGTGCGCGATTTGATGGATTCATTGTATAAAGGTTATCCTACAGGATATATCATCATCTGGAAGAACCCATCAGTGAAGCTGAAAAACGGCACCCTGTCGGAGGGAAAGAAGGTGCTCATTGACGGCCAGCAGCGCATTACGGCTCTGATGACAGCCATCGCCGGTAAGAATATCGTGTTTGACGACTACAGCGAAGGTCGCGTGAAGATTGCTTTCGACCCGTTTGCTGCCCTCTCCGGTAGCCCTGATGCGGAACTGTTTGCTGTCCAAACGCCTGCACACCTCAAAAGCAAGAGGTGGATTCCCGATATTGCAGAGCTGTTTAAGCCGGATTTTTCCAGTTTTAAGTTCATAAATCAATATGTTGCTGACAATCCAGAGATGGATCAGGAAGAGTTGCACAAGACTTTGGAAAGCCTGAAGAACCTCCAGCATTGTAATATTGGTGTGATAGAATTGGATGCATCGCTTGATATTGACGTCGTGACGGATATTTTCATCCGTATCAACTCCAAGGGTACGGCTCTTAGTCAGGGCGACTTCGTTATGTCCAAGATCGCCGCAGACGAAGTGCACGGCGGCAATACACTCCGCAAGGTTATCGACTATTTCGCCCACCTCTGCAAGGACGGCACCTTCTATAACAAGATTAAGGAGAAAGACCAGGCGTTCGCCACTTCCGAATATCTAGGCAGGTTGGAATGGCTCAAAGATGACAAGGAAACCGTCTATGACCCCGAGTGCGACGATGTGCTTCGTGTAGCATTCATGCACCGTTGCAAGAGGGCAAAACTTGCCGATCTTGTGGCGATGCTCTCGGGACGTGATTTTGAAACCCGCGAATTCAATGAGGAGATTGTCGAAGCAACCTACAAGGAACTCGAGGCTGGCGTGCAAAACGTCATCAAAGGGTATAACTTCACTCAGTTTATGCTGGCCATCCGTTCGGCAGGCTTCACCTCCAAGAAACTTGTGAATTCCGTGATGGCCATCGACTTTGCGTATGCCGTGTATCTGTTGTTGCAAGAGTCAAAGGAGGTACCTGTGGATGAAATCAAGAGTCTTGTCCAGCGCTGGTATGTCCTTTCTGTCTTGACGGGTCGCTACAGCGCATCACCGGAATCTGCGTTTGCAAAAGATATTCGGGCGATTGGCGAGAATGGAGTCAAGGCTACGCTGAAGGCCATAGAGGACGCAACGTTGTCGGATGCCTTCTGGAACGTTCAGTTGAACCAGAACCTGACCTTCGTTTCTTCTATCAACCCAACTTATCAGGTGTTCCTTGCTGCGCAGAACTTCTTCAAGAAAGACTCCCTGTTGTCTCATATTCCTGTAGGTGAATTGGTGAATCTGGGTGGAGACATCCACCACATCTTCCCCAAGCAGTATCTCGTGGATAACGGATTCGACAAGCACGAATACAACCAGGTGGCCAACTATGCCTATCTGGATACCCCGCTCAACATAAAGATTGGCAAGAAAGCCCCCAAAGAATATCTGAACGAAGCCCTCGATGCCATAAACGGAACAGCCGAAACATCGTTCAAAGCCATCAAGAGCAAAGAGGAATTCCTGCAGAACCTGGAAGACAACTGCATTCCTGTGGGCATCCTTGATATGGATCACACCCAATACCTATCTTTCCTTGAAGCCCGACGCGAAAAGATGACAGGACTCATCAAACAATACTATTATAGTTTGTAAGGAACCCAGGAGCTGGTACATGTTCCACACCAATAGCGAGAATATATCAGGTGACACATTTTCGGTTTTTGGATACTAATAAGATGTAGGATGGAAGATGGAAGATGGAAGATGGAAGATGGAAGATGGAAGATGGAAGATGGAATATTGAATTGGAGATATAGTTATGGAAGAAAACAAGATTGTCATATACAAAGACGGGGGTGACAGGGGACAGGCACCTGTCCCACGCCAATAGTGAGAATATATCAGGTGACACATTTTCGGTTTTTGGATACTAATGAGATTGAAGAAGTAAGATGTATGATGGAAGATGTGATAATAATACAAAGAATCAAAACGTTAGAATAATATATGGCAAACAATTTAACTACAGCAAATAGTTTATTGCAAACCGAGGATTCGGAATATGTGAGACTTGTCTCACTAATTTCAGGTGTATGGGAAAAGGCAAAAGGAAAGGCAGCACTTGCTGTTAATACAGAGTTGCTTGATGCCAACTGGCAAACAGGCAGATACATTGTTGAATTTGAGCAGCATGGTAATGTCAAGGCTGATTATGGAAAACAACTCTTGACAAATCTATCAAGAGACCTTACCAGGCTTCGAGGAAAAGGGTATTCTCGCTCCAACCTATTTAACATGAGGCTTTTCTATGTTCGATTCCCAAAAATCCAAACAGTGTCTGGACAATTGACATGGAGCCATTATTTGGAGTTGCTCAAATGTGACGACTCTAAGGGACAAGGGGACAGGCACCTGTCCCACACCAATAGTAAGGAGAATATCAGGTGACACATTTTCGGTTTTTGGATACTATTAGAGATTTTTCCACCCCGCCAACAGAATATGTGAGAAATGTGCAACCTGCAGGGCATCTGCCGACTGGTGCAGGGACAGAAGATCGACGAGGTCATCAGCCGTCTGGACGGCATACGCTGCGGCGACAAATACACCTCCTGCCCCGACCAGCTCTGCCGCGCGTTGGAACAACTGAAAAATCAATAATATCAACATGAGAACCATCGAAGTTGTAGCGGCCATCATTCATGACGCTGAGGGGCGAATTTTTGCTACGCAGCGGGGGTATGGTGAGTGGGAAGGCTGGTGGGAGTTCCCGGGCGGGAAGATGGAAAGTGGCGAGGAACGCGAGGAGGCTCTGCGGCGCGAGATCTGGGAGGAGCTGGAGACGCGGATTGCCATTGAGCGACTGGTGACGACGGTGGAGTATGACTACCCGAAGTTCCATCTGACGATGCATTGCTTCTGGTGCCATGTCGAGCAGGGTGCGCTGACGCTGAAGGAGCATGAGGCGGCGCGATGGCTCGGCAAGGAGGAGCTGGACAGCGTGCGCTGGCTGCCCGCCGACTGGGATGTGGTGGAGCTATTGAAGATGATGTAAGACGGGCGATGAATGATGTAATAATGAATGGAATAGCAACGTTATATACATAATACCATCTATTTATAGCAAAGCAACACCATGAAACACATTCAATATCCAACACAGGGAACCTGCTCGGTGCTGATCGATGTGACAGCCGACGAGAACGACGTCATTCAAGAGGTCTCTTTCCTGGGTGGCTGCAACGGAAATCTGCAGGGCATCTGCCGTCTGGTGCAGGGACAAAAGATTGACGAGGTCATCAGCCGTCTGGACGGCATACGCTGCGGCAACAAATACACCTCCTGCCCCGACCAGCTCTGCCGCGCCCTGGAACAACTGAAACAAGTCAACGCTTGAATCGTTCAAATACTTGACGCAATGATTATGAGAAGACTACTTCTACCGATAACCGCCATCCTACTGCTGGTCGCTTGCGGCGACACGGAGAAGCGGCTGGCGGAACGCGCCGCGGAGCTGTGCCAGTACATCCCCGACCATGAGCTGCTGGAGGCATCGCGCGACTATATGACGGCGGACTTCTATGCCGTGCTGGACACGATGTTCAACCAGTTGCCAGCACATGAAGCCATGGACCACGAGTGGCTCTACTATTTCGTGACGGGCAACGGTGGCACGATGGCCAACTACGAGGTGGTCGGCGTGGAACAGACCGACAAAAGCCATGCGGTGGCGACCATCCGCGTGCGCCAAGTATGGGTGGACGGCTCTTTTGACACCGCGACCGATATCGAAGAGCACAAGCTCTATATGGAGAAGGTGGACGGTCGATGGCTGATGTCCGACTTCGACGGGCACAAGGCCGACTGCATCCGTCATATCGCCATTAGTCGAGACGAACAGGCGAAGCGTGACGCCATCAGCAACTACCTGGTGAACGAAATCGGCAGCCAGTATCGCAAAGGAGAGGTGTGCATCCCCACCCTGATGATGGTCTATGAGGACTCACTCCAAGTATGGGGCGACTTCTGGGTGTTTTGGTATGACATGGCTGGCGACACGCTAAAATGTGTTTCCGGCGGCAACCACAGCGGACGGATAACGCTCAGCCAGGAGTGCGGCCGCTACGCCGTGACTGCCTTCGAGCAGACCGCGGACGGCGCCGGCAACGAGGCCAGCGCCCGCCGCATCTTCGGCGAACACTATGACGTTTACCAAAACATGCACGCCAACGAGGCCGTGCGAGAGGCCGTGCGCAAGGAGCAGCTGCAGGAATATGCAAAGCGCTACAACCTGAATGTCCACTACTACCAAGACTACGGCTGGCCCGCGGTGGAACTATAAATTTGACAATTAACACTTGAAACAATCATAATGAAACGTACTATTCTTTTTATCGCCCTGTCGGCACTGCTGATGGCCGGATGTCACCAAAAAGCAAATGAAGAAAAATCCTTCAACATCCACAACCGTAACGGTGAAAAATGTTACCAGCTGACCTTCAGCGAAGAGCAGGGACCTTGGGGCAACACCGTGGAAATGGTGGTATCCTACATGGTGGCATGGCCCGACGAAGGGTGCTTGCCCCCTGCAGCGGAACGGGAGCTGCAGTACTTCTACTTCGGCGACAGCACCAACACGTTTGAGGTGGCAGCCAAAGGCTGGCTGGAAAAAACGTTCTTTTATGACAACGAGGAAGAATACGAGAAAGCGCCCATCGATCAGGTCGACGACGAGAGCGATTTCTGCTACGTCACGCTCGAAAGCGAGTGCGCACGCGACAGCCAGCTGGTTACCTTTCTCGCCTTACGCGAGAGTCTCATCGCCGGTGCCGCCCACGGCATGCATTCAGCAGACTACCTGACCTTTGACCTTGAGACGGGTCGCTCCGTCCATCTGGCCGACCTCGTCAGCGACACCACCCTACTCTGTGAAGCCATTGCACACGCCATCCAGGACCTGGAGGTCAACAAGGGTATGCGGGACTGCCTCTTCGATGAGTTCCGCGATGTGGAGCGCATGCCCATGCCGCACAACTTCACCATCGACAGCGACCGCAACTTTATCACCGTCTACTACGCTTTGTATGAGATAGCCCCCTACGCCTGCGGCATCCAGGAGGTCACCCTCCCCATCTTCTGGCTCTCCAAGCACGTCGCCCTCACCCCCTATGCAAAACGGCTCTTCGGACCGGGCTGCTCGTTGTAGCCAATAATACGTGACCAGCGGTTAGTAAAAAAACTAAAAACTAAAAACTAAAAAAAGCAGCTAGCGGTTAGCAGTTAGACATAAATTGTGTAGACGTTTAGATATTAAGATGATAAGTTCACAATTTCACACTTCCACAACTTCACGACTTCACGATTCACCATATAGCATTCACCATGATAAACCAAATTGTAGCATACAACAAGGAATTCGTGGCCAATAAGGGCTACGAACAGTACCGCACGGACAAGTACCCCGACAAGAAGTTGGCGGTGCTGTCGTGTATGGACACACGACTTACCGAGTTGCTGCCGGCGGCGCTGGGACTGCGCAACGGCGACGCCAAAATCATCAAGAACGCCGGCGGACTGGTCATCTCGGCCTTCGACTCGGCCATGCGCAGCCTCATCGTGGCCATCTACGAGCTGGGCGTGAAGCACGTGATGGTGGTGGCGCACTCGCACTGCGGCGCCTGCCACATGAGCTACAGCCACTTCCACGACGAGATGCTGGCCCGCGGCGTGACGGAGCAGACGCTCGACACCATCCGCAAGTGCGGCATCGACCTCAACCACTGGCTCGAAGGCTTCAAGGACACTCCCGAATCGGTGCGACGCACTGTGGAAACCATCCGCACCCACCCGCTGGTACCCAAAGACATCGAAGTGCGCGGCTTCATCATCGACTCGGAGACGGGAGCTCTTGAAGAGATAAAGTGACTGCGTGAATAGTGGGGAGTGAAGGAGGGAGTGAAAGAGAAGTGATGGGGGGAGTAGATGGGGACAAATGATCTGCGCTAACTGCTAATCATTTTTTAGTTTTTAGTTTTAATTAACCGCTAACACCATGAATATCAAACAAACACTTGCGTTCATTCTGATTTGCTTGGCTGTCGTCGTTGCTCCCAGCACCACAACGGCACAAAACACCTTTACGCAAGCCGAATCTACGACACTGCGCAGTCCCGACGGGCGGTTGGAGCTGCGCTTTGAACTGAAGGACAACGTGCCCTATTACAGCCTTTACCGCGACGGCAAAGACGCCTCCGGTCTCCCGGATAATTCTCAATTCTCAACTCCCAATTCTCAATTAAAATACAATCCTTATTCCTACACCATCACCCAAAAGAAAGTCACCGCCAAGACCACCCTCAAACTCCGCATGGCGCCTTGCGGCGGATTCGCCGTCTCAATCCGTGAAATAAGATGAAACGAATCCTGCTCATATTACTATTTTTCAATTTTCAATTCGCAATTCTCAATTCTGCTTCGGCGCAGGAGTTGGGTCTGATAGATCGCCCAAATGACTTCATCGGCTGCCAAACCGATAGCGGATGGGCCGAGTCACCCATGCTGCGGGAACACTTCGAGATGGAGCACATTCCAAAGCATGGAGTGTATCTGGAAGTCACTTCGCTTGGATACCATGAGGTGTATGTCAATGGGAAGAAAGTAGGTGACCGAGTGATGCAGCCCGCCGTGTCGCAACTCAACAAGCGGGCGCTGGCGGTGGAATACGACATAAAGGAATATATCCATGAGGGCGAGAATGAGAGAGCGCACCGTCGAGGCTGGCAAATGGGAGTTTAATATGTAATAGAACAAGTTATTATGAAACGATTGACAATTCTTTGGTTTATCACCTTAGCCTTGGGACTAGCTGCGCAAGCGCAGGAGTTAAAGGTCATCTCCTTCAACATCCGCTACAACTCGTGGAACAACATCGACGGCGAGAACGGCTGGCCCAACCGCAAGGCCGCAGTGGTGAAGATGATACTTGAGGAACGCCCCGCCGCCATAGGTCTGCAGGAGGCGCTGATCGACCAGTTGCAGTACCTCGACAGCAACCTGTCCGGCTATCGCCGCATCGGCGTGGGTCGCGACGACGGCCGCGAGGCCGGCGAATTCATGGCCATCTACTACGACACGAATCGCTTGTCGGCCGACATGGAGTTGTGCACGACCCTATGGCTGAGCGAGACCCCGTGGAAAGCCAGCAAAGGATGGGATGCCGCCTGCTACCGCACGGTGACATACGCTTTTTTCACCGACAAGAAAAGTGGCCATTCGTTCAGCTATTTCAACACCCACCTCGACCACAGGGGAGCCGTGGCACGCGCCGAGTCGGCCAAGTATATCGCCCAGCTTGTCGAAGAAACCGACGGTTTTCCCGTCATCGTGGGCGGCGACATGAACTCCACCATCGAGGATACCATCTTCCGTGCCTTCTACACCGTCGGACTGCAGCCCGCCCGCGAGCTGACAGCCGTCACCAGCCACCAAGACACCTACAACGCTTATGGCAAAGACAAGTCCTCCCTGATCGACCACTTCTTTGTCAGCGGCTTAAAGATAGAATCATTCCGCACTCTCGACGGCGACTACGGCGTACCCTATATCTCCGACCACTACCCGATAGAAATAGTGATAAAACTACAGTAATCTTAAAAAAAGGTGTAGCGATACATTATCGCAAATATTGAATATCAAACTCATAAGTACGTTAAACTTTAAACGTTAAACATTAAACGTTACATAACGAATTAACACATATCTCCCCTATCGGCCCGCTCGTGCTGCACAGCAATGGGTCGGCACTGACAGCATTGCGTTTTGTCGACATGCCGACAGTCAATCTGCCTGTCTGGCCAACCGATGTCGACGACTGCGATGAATGCCTTCGGGCCACTTGTCGCTGGCTGGATGCTTATTTTGCCTGCAGCATCCCGTCCACTTTGCCACCACTGCAGCCCCACGGCACCCCGTTCCAGCAAGCCGTATGGCGCGAGTTGCTGACCATTCCATATGGAGCCACTGCCACCTATGGCGACATCGCTCGACGCATAGGCTGCCGTTCCGCACAAGCCGTAGGACAAGCCATCGGGCGCAACCCCATCGCCCTCCTCATCCCCTGCCACCGTGTTGTAGGCAGCAACGGCACCCTAACCGGCTACGCCTACGGAATCGAAAGAAAACAATGGCTCCTGCAACTCGAGAAAAAGAGCCTCCCCACTTTTTCCATTTGAAAAAGATAGCCGACATCTGCGAACGCAAAGGACCGCTGGTCATCAGCGACGAGATACACGCAGACCTCACACTGCCCGGACACCAGCATGTGAGCTACAGCACGGTGAGCGCGGCGGCGGCACACCACAGTCTCACCTTCATGGCGCCCAGCAAGACCTTCAACATCGCTGGACTGGGCAGCTCGGTGTGCCACATAGCCAACCCCGAGTTGCGCCAACGCTTCTTCGGCTGGCTGGATGCGCTGGGCGTGGCGGGCGGCAACATCTTCGCCTTCACCGCCGCCGAAGCGGCATTCACCCACGGTGAGGAATGGCTCGGCCAGATGCTCGACTACCTGAAGGGGAATGTGGCGGCACTGGAGGCATTCCTCCAATCCAGGATGCCCAAGGTGAAAGTCGTGCTGCCCGAAGCCTCCTATCTCGCCTGGCTGGACTTCAGCGACTACGGCCTCACTCATGAGGAACTGAAAACGAGGCTCGTCGACACCGCCCATGTCGCCCTGAACGACGGCACGACCTTCGGCGTGTCTGAAAACGAAGAAGCCACTAAGCCCTATCAGTGCTGTTTCCGCATCAACCTCGGCTGTCCGAAATCCATCCTCCTCGACACCCTGGAACGCATTGCCACGGCTCTTCAACGGAGATAACTAAACATCTTCGCGCTTCTTGCTTTTGTTGACGATGGCCACGCCGGTGAAGACCAGTGCGGCGGCGAGGGCTTTGGTGACGGTGAGCCGGTCGGTGCCGGCGACGATGGCCAGCAAAATGGCGATGATAGGCTGCAGGTAGCCATACATGCTCACCAGCGTGGGACGGATGCGTGCCTGTCCGAAAGGCAGAAACAGGTAGGCCACAAAGGTGGCGAAGAAAATCAGAAACGCGATCTCCCACCAGACAGTGGCACTGATCTCAGCGAAATGGGTCGTGGGCAGCTGTGGCAACGCGAGCGGCAGCGACAGCAAGAATGAGAAGAGGAAGATCCACCGCATGAGCGTCACCACCGAGTAGCGCGCGATGAGCGGCCGGCAGGTGCCGAGATAGAGGGCGAAGACCGTACAGTTGAGTATACAAAAGAGGAGTCCCAGCGGCGTGGTCTCGGTGGCGCCGCCCGACTGTGCGTTGCTCTGCAGGATGATCCACAGCACGCCGACAAAACTCACCATCACGCCCAGCACCTTCTTCCACGTGATGGGCTCGCGCAAGAAAATCGAGGCGAAAATCATGGTGAGGATGGGCGTGATGGTGGTAATGATGGAGACGTCGACCGGCGTGGTGCGCGCCACAGCATTGAGAAAAGTGATCTGCGGCAGCACGATGCCGATGACGGCGGCACCCAGCATCTTCAGCAGGTCGATCTTCGGCACCCGCTCGCGGGGTGTGAAGAGCGACAGCAGCCAGAAGAGCGCTGCCGTCACCAACACACGCATGGTGAGCAACATCGTGGGCGTCAGGTCACACTGCTGTGTGATGTCGCGGCATATCACAATGTTGAGACCAAAGATGATATAGGTGCCGGCAACGGCCAGATGTCCGAGAGTGGTGCGCAAAAGATAAACTAAAAACTAAAAATTAGTGACAAGGGACCACTGACCACTAACTACTTGCTATTTACTTCAAACTGCGGAGGATTTCCAGGGTCTGGTTCCAGAACATCTGCACGGTCTTGATCTCGATGCGCTCGTCGGGACTGTGGACGCCGCGCAGTGTGGGACCGTAGGAGATCATATCCATGCGCGGGTACTTCTCACCGATGAGGCCACACTCCAAGCCGGCGTGGATGGCGCGCACCACAGGCTCCTTGCTGTACATGCGGCGATAGACCTCCACCGCCACCTGCAGCACACGGCTGTCGGGGTTGGGCGTCCAGCCCGGGTAGCCGTCGCCATGCGACACATGGGCACCTATCATGCGGAAGGTCGCCTCAATCTTCTGTGCGGCGGCATACTTGGCGCTCTCCACGGAGCTACGCTGACTGGTGGCGATATGGATCTGCTTGTCGTCCATCTTGATGGAAGCCAGGTTGGTCGACGTCTCAACAAAGTTGGGTATCTCGCGGCTCATAGCCAGCACACCGTGTGCGCAGGCGAAGAGACTATTGAGCAGGTTGTATTGCGTCTGACGGTCGATGAGACAGGTCGGCATGGCGATGGGTTCGAGGGTCACCTGCAGCCCCGGCTCGGTGCTGCGGAACTCAAACTTCAGATGCTCGGCGAAATCAGCCACCAGCGACTGCCACTCCTTGTCGGAAGCCTCGGCCACCACGATGTCGGCCCACGCCTCACGGGCGATGGCGTTGCGCAGGTTGCCGCCGTCGATGCGGGCGATGCCGATCTGGCACTTCTCGGTACCGTTCCAGAGGATGCGCGTGAGCATCTTATTGGCGTTGCCGAGACCTTTGTTGATATCGTCGCCGCTGTGGCCGCCACGCAGGCCGCTCACCTTGACACGGTAGGCCTTCTCACCTGCCGGAACGGGACGCGTGGTGTAGTCGATGGCCACCGTGGTGTCGATGCCACCGGCGCAGCCGATGCAGTACTCGCCCTCGTCCTCGTCGTCGAAATTGAGCAGGATATCGCTCTGCAGCCAATCCGTAGAGAGACCGCCGGCACCGGTCAAACCCGTCTCCTCGTCCACCGTGAAGAGCGCCTCCAGCGGACCATGCTCCAGGGTGTTGTCGTCGAGGATAGCCAGAATGGCCGCCACACCGATGCCGTCGTCGGCTCCCAGCGTGGTACCGTTGGCGGTGAGCCACTCGCCGTCGAGCTGCGGCTCGATGGGGTCGGTCATAAAGTCAAACACCTTGTCGCCGTTCTTCTCGCACACCATGTCCATGTGCGCCTGGAGACAGACCCGTGCCGACTGCTCGAAGCCCTTGCTGGCAGGCTTGCGGATGAGGACATTGCCCAGCGCGTCGCTGAGGGTCTCGAGACCACGGGAGCGGCCAAACTCCTGAAGATAGGCCGAGATGCGTTCCTCATGTTTCGACGGACGCGGTATCTGCATAATTTCACCAAAGAAGCGCCACACAGGGGCAGGCTGAAGGTTGGAAAGAAGTGGGTTCATAATATTGGGAATGCGTTAATGTGTTAATACGTTAGTGGGAAGTTTTGAAAAACGGAAGTACAAAGATACGCATTTTAGAGGAATATATTATTATAATCTGTTTTCAAGATTATTTGTATCTTTGACTTTTGAAAACGAAGAGACAGTTTCATGGAACAACAAGAACAAAACATTGGCGGGGTGCCGCCGACAAGCAATAAGGAGAAGTGGCTGAAGGGTTTGACCATTGCCGGATATGCCTGTAGCGGACTGACAGTGGTGGGTTTCATCGTGCTGGTATGCGCAGTCGTCGGGGATTGGAGCAAAGCCGTCGAAATCATCACGCTGCCGATTGTCTTCTTTTCGCTGCTGATGAGCGTGGCTGGCATCGCCGCCTCGCTGATTGGCAAACGGTGGCTGCTGGCTGGCGGAGGCTGTGGTTGCCTTGTGCTGACGCTGATTATCGGATTCCTTGCCGCCATCCTCGTCGGAGTGGGACAACACCACCCGCCAAAGCGGTTAGACCTCGACACCTGCATAGTGGAGGTGGAGGAATGGGACACCGGTATGGTGGCAAATGAAAATTGGGACCCTGAAGAACAAAATTAGTTTTTTCTTTCGCGGAAAGTTTGTATCTTTGCAAATCTATTAACCCCAAAAACACAAAAAAAATGGCTTACAAAATTACCGACACTTGCGTTGCTTGTGGTACCTGCGCTGGCGAATGCCCCGTTGGAGCTATTTCCGAAGGCGACATCTACAAGATTGATGCTGATCAGTGCGTGAGCTGCGGCACCTGCGCCGACGCTTGCCCCACGGGTGCTATCGTCGAAGGCTAATCGACAGCATATCCCAAAAGAAAAAAAACGGCTGCATCCTCTCGGATGCAGCCGTTTTTCTTATCGGCACTGGTAGCCCACAATCTCAACCCGTCGCTCCCGTGCCATCTCGACACTGAAGACTGGGTCCACCCTACCCTTGAGCGTGGCGGCGGTCTGACTGCCATAGGGCAACACCTGAACCTGCAGCTGACCGCTGTCCAGATAGCGCGACAGCACGCCTCCCTTCCATTGACGCAACTGATTGACTACGCTGGCGATACGTCGCGCAGAAAGGTGCATATTGTAGGAACCCGTGTGGGGCGTACTGGCATAGCCCTGCAGCGTCACCTCCACCTTGCGACCCGCCTCCAGGTCGTCACGCATATACTCCATCAGCTGTTCGAAGCGGTCGCAGTTGTAGCGTGCCTCATCGAAAAACGACTCCACCTGCCAACGTGTCGCACTGTCGGCGGCAGCGATATATTCTTCGCGCCGAAACATATAGCGGTTGTAGGTCTGGAAATAGGTCTGCTCCGTTGTGTCGCTCCAACTGCCCGCATCGGGCTGGTCGTTGTGGAAGAAGAGAACGATTGATTGCGTGAATGAGGGTGTATGCGATTGTGTGGGTGGTGTGGGTTCAGGGTTAGAGGGTTGGAGGGTTAGAGGGCTGGAGGGTTCAGGGGTTGGAGGGTTGTCTTCTTCTTTTTTATCGGGGAGGAGACGCCAGCGATAGAGGTCGTTACAGCAGGAGCTGTCGGTCTCGAACATCGAATCCTCGCGGTTGGAGGAGAGGAAGCCCCAGCATCCGCAGGCGGTGCCAACGGTGAAGTAGAGGTCGTTGTATTTGCTGTTTATCGGCGCTGGCAACGGCTTGGGTCGCTGCCAAGCGTCGCGGTCGCCAGTGGAACGGTAGATGTCGTAGCCGCCCATCCCATCAGTGCGGTCACTGCTGAAATAAAGGGTACGGCTGGTCGTGTCATAGAACGGCGTCAACTCGTCGGAGGCACTGTTGACCGGCGCGCCCAGGTTGACACAGCGTCCTGCAACCTCGTCGCGCACCACGACATACCAGATATCCAAGCCACCCAGTCCGCCTGGTCGGTCGGAGACAAAATAGAGCAATGTGCTGCCATCGGGCTGATAGCCCACGGTGGGATGGGTGTTGGTGTAGCCTGCCAGATTCACGTCGCCACCCAGCCGACGACCGCGCTGCCAGCGACCGTTGCGTCGCTGCGCCATCCACACCGCGCACTGGATAGCACCCGTATCGTCGGCCTCGCACAGCGTATAGAAAAGACGGTCATGCTGAGCATCATAGGCGGCGTTGCCCGTGTGGGTACGCTTGTTGTTGATGGGCCAGGTACAGTTGCGGCCACGGCCCGTGCGTCCCAACGAATCCACCGACGCCAAACGCAGCTGCATCAAATCCTTATCGCCGATGCCATGCGAAGCATAGAGCAGCAGCGTGTCGTCCAGCACCACCGCCCCCGTCTCGCTGCCCACCGTATTGACCTTCGTGCTGAGGTGCGACACATCGTACCGCTGCGCGAAAGAGAGAATGGGCAAGAGGCAAAAAACAAAAATGAGAAGTGAGACGAAGCGAGACATAAGAAATAATGAGCGGTATATTATAGGTCTTATTGGACTTATTAGTCTAATTGGTCCAATTGGACTTATTGGTCTAATTGGTCTAATTTGTCTAATGGGTCTAATTTGTCTTATTTTATTGTACTACATGATTGGACAGGGAAGTGCCTTGCGGCGTTTCTTTTGTGATTTGACAAAGCGGTAGCCCACACCCAGCTCCACTGCGCCGTAGCCCGACGAAGCATCGGAGAGAGAAGAGGTGTTGGCATCGTAGCAGAAGATGACCTGCAGGGCGTTGTACTCCGCCATCACCGAGATGATGGCCGCGTCGGCATGACGCAAAGCGAGGCCAGCCCCAAGCAGCAGATGGTGACGGTCGTCATCGCCAAGCAGCCAACGCACATCGGCGCCGTAGCACAACTCGTTGTTGCCCTGCTGCCGTTGCACCTGCAGCACTGGCGACAACAGCCAGTGGTCGCCCAGCATACGTCCCCAGCGTGCCGACAGCAGCCAGCGCTGTGCCAGCCGACTGTCGTCGCCTTCGAGCAGCGCCAGCGACGGTTGATTGAGGTTGTGCGCCGCCAGTCCCACCCGCAGCCACCAGCCGTCGTCGGGCTCACACGACCAGGCTACGCCGGCACCCACTGTTAGGTAGCGACGGTGTTGCTGGTCCAACGTCTCCCCCTCGTCGTAGAGGGTGACCTGCGACACATCGTAGCCCAGCTGGTGGTAGCCCAGCGAGACACCCAGCGACAGATGGTGCACGCCACTCCAGTCGAGGGTGCGGTTGTAGGCCGCCATCGCCTCGACCGACGTGGTGCCGTAGTCCAACGTGCCCGCCTTGTCGCGATAGAACCTGCCGCCCAATCCCAGACCGTTGCGGCGGTAGCGGTCGCGCAGCACCAGAC
>LXOW01286902.1_pt2 | contig 15027 bp, 15 predicted proteins | sample 1368591 | NCBI WGS metagenome assembly LXOW01 (sample SAMN04884650, study PRJNA319009) | bovine gut metagenome | isolation source: Cow rumen | host: Bos taurus | place: Italy: Legnaro (PD) | collected 2014-07-09 | reverse complement strand
CCTTAGTAGATCGCTATGCAGGTCGTGTCATCTTCCCCTGGCTCAACGTCAGCGGCAAGGTGGTGGCCTTTGGCGGACGACTGTTGGATGCGCGCACCAAAGGCGTTCAGCAGAAATACGTCAACTCCCCCGACTCCGAGATCTACCACAAGGATCACGAACTCTACGGCCTCTATCAGGCGAAGAAAGCCATCGCCAAGGAAGACCGCGTCTATATGGTCGAGGGCTATACCGACGTGATAGCCATGCACCAGAGCGGCATCGAGAATGTGGTGGCCAATAGCGGTACGGCACTCTCCGTCTATCAGATCAAACTGCTCCGTCGCTTCACGCAGAACATCACCTTATTATATGATGGCGACGAGGCAGGTATCCATGCGGCTATGCGAGGCACCGACATGCTGCTGGCCGAGGGTATGAACATTAAGGTGCTGCTGTTGCCCGATGGCGACGACCCCGACTCCTTTGCCAAGAAGCACTCCTCACAAGAGCTCAAAGACTATATTGAGCACAATCAGACGGACTTCATCACCTTCAAGACGCGTCTGACGGTGGAGAACGTCACCGACCCCGTGAAGCGCTCCGAGGCCATCAGCGGTATCGTGAAGAGCATCTCCGTCATCCCTAACCAGATTCTGCGCTCCACTTATATCGGTGAGTTGGCAATGCGTATGGACATCAAGGAACAGACGTTGCTCAACACCATGAATGACATCATCCGCAAGGACATCGAGGAGAAGGAGAAAGAACGCGAACGGGAGGCCGAAAGAACGGATGCAAAGCCTGCTGCCGATGCCAGCGTGCTAAGAACCCTGACGCCTGATGCCGAGATAGAACGGCTGATCATTCAGGCCATCATCCGCGATGGTGAAAAGATCATCTTCGAGCATGTGGAGATGGACGATGGCTCGTTTACCGACCTGACGGTGGCGCAATATGTGAATTTCGATCTGGGACAGGACGGCATCCGTTTCCACAACGAGCTCTTTAATCAGATCCTCGACGAGGCGGTGGCGCATAGTGGCGAGCCCGATTTCAAGGCCGAGCCCTATTTCATGCACCATCCCGATGTGAATATCAGCAGTCTGGCTGCACACCTGGCCATCGACACCCATCAGCTGGGCAAGAGCTTCCAGTTGAAGGAGCGCGAGGGCGGTCTGCGCCAGTATGTCCTCCACCTGGTGCTTGACCTCCGCATGGATATCGTCGAAAAACGGCTCAAGGAACTCAAGGCCGAGATGCGACAGGTGGGTAGCGATATGGCGCGCATCAAAGCCCTCATGGAGGAATTCAAGGAGACGCAGGAACTGCGCAACGCCCTGGCCCAGCAGCTGGGCAACGATTTGGTAGGATGATAAGTTGGAACGTCATATTATTCAGTGTCTATCAGGTGATTGTCATCTTGGCGATCATCCACGTGGTGATGGACAACCGCCAACCCGCCAAGACGATGGCCTGGGCACTGGTGATATGGTTCGTGCCGGTCGTCGGCCTCTTGTTCTATCTCTTCTTCGGCCTGAACACCCGCAAGGAGAAATTCATCAGTCAGCGCAGCCTCGACCAGCTCTCCAAACGCTCGATGCTCGAGTTCGTCGAACAGAAGGACCTGCAGTTGCCCGCTGAGCACCGACAGCTCATCGACCTCTTCGTCAACGAGAACTTCTCGCTGCCCTTCAAGGATAATCAGGTCACCGTCTACGACGATGGCTACGCCTTCTTCCCGGCCCTGCTGGCAGAGATTGCCAAGGCCGAGCGGCACATCCACATCGATATGTATATCTTTGCCGAAGACCCGCTGGGCATGCTGCTCTCCGATGCCCTGATCGATAAGGCGCACCAGGGCGTCGAGGTCAAGTTGATCTACGACGATGTGGGCTGCTGGAACGTCAGTCATGCGTTTTTCGACCGTATGCGCGACGAAGGGATGGAGGTTGTGCCCTTCCTGCCCGTGCGCTTCCCGTCGTTCACGAGCAAGGTCAACTATCGTAACCACCGCAAACTGATTGTCATCGACGGCCGTATCGGTTTCATCGGCGGCATGAACGTCGCCCTGCGCTATGTCAAAGGCACGGGCACCCAGCCTTGGCGCGACACCATGCTGAAGGTGGAGGGAACGGGTGTCTACGGCCTGCAGCGCGCCTTCCTCATCGACTGGTATTTCTGTGACCGCACGCTCATCTCCGACCGTAAATACTATCCCACCTCACACGGGGACAGGAACGATGTGATGTCAGAGATATCACACGCGTTCCTGTCCCCGTGTGAGGCGTTGACGCAGGTGGTCACGAGCGGACCTGTAGCACCTTATCCGGAGATCATGCAGGGTTATGTGCGCATCATCCTCTCTGCCAAGCGCTACGTGTATCTCGAAACACCCTATTTCCTGCCCACCGAACCCGTGCTGTTCGCCCTGAAGACGGCCTCTATCGCAGGTGTCGATGTGCGCATCATCGTACCTTATCGCAGCGATGCCAAGTGGGTGGAGTGGGCCAGTCGAAGTTACCTGCGCGAGGTGGTCGAGGCGGGCGTCACCGTCAAACTCTATCAGGCGGGCTTCCTCCATTCCAAACTCCTTGTCTGCGACGATACCATCTGCTCGTGCGGTTCCACGAACGTCGATATCCGCAGCTTCGAGAACAATTTCGAGTCGAACATCTTCCTCTATGGCGAGGCGGCTGCTCAGCAGTTGCGCGAATTGTTCGAGGCCGACGAAAAGCAGTCGGTCAACCTTCAGGACATCCCGCAACGGATGCACCCGAAGTTTATGAAACGCCTTTGGGAATCGATGGTCCGCTTGATGTCACCCTTGATGTAAGGGGCGGAAGATTGAGAAGTTCACGCTGCCGTACGCGCGGTGCTCCACGAAATTTGGATGGTCGGTGAAAGAGTCGTTCTTGCCGTGTTCAAACACAAACACGCCATCCGCCTTCAACAGGTTCTTCTCAAATATCAGTGTCGGAATGGTCTTCAGCTCCTTCAGCGCATAAGGCGGGTCGGCGAAGATAAAGTCGAACTGCTGCTTGCAGCTCTTCACAAACCTGAACACATCCCCCCTTATCGCCACCACTTGCGGCCGTTCAAACAGTTGGGGACGGTTCTTTTTTGTTTGACTCATTGCCGCGGACTCGTTGTCAAACAAAAAAGAACCGTCCCCGACTGTTTGACTGAGTTTCTGGATGCATTGCTGGATGAAGCGGTGATGGTCGCGGTCGGCCTCGACGCTGATCACCTGGGCGCAGCCTCTTGAAGCCAGTTCCAGCGAGATGCTGCCGGTGCCGGAAAAGAGGTCGAGGGCGGTGGCACCTTCGAAATCGATATAGCCCGTCAGCACGTTGAAGATATTCTCCTTGGCGAAATCCGTCGTCGGCCTCGCCTTGAAAGAGCGGGGAATCTCGAAATGCCGTCCCTTGTATTTTCCTGTAATAATCCTCATTTCTTCGCCAGCAGTTCGTTCAGGTCGAAAGGCATCACATACGCCTTCTTCAGATACTTGCGCATCTCCTCCAACAGCCATTCCTGCTCGGGGATATCACCCAGGATATGGATCTCGTCGTGCTCCGGCTTCAGGTTCAGCTGCTTCCACACGTAGAGCAGGAAATAGAGCGAGTCGTGGACCTGGGTGGTCTCAAACGAATTACAGAACTTAAAGCGGTTCTGTTGGAACGAGAAGATGTCGAGCTGTTTGTCGTGGAAATAGCCATACATCTTGCTGCGATGGCCCGTGAAGCTGCGCTGGTGCAGGTAGTTCCAGACGGGAATCATCGTGTGCATGAGCTGCACATCGTTGAAGTGGTCGGTGAGCACCATCAGCAGGTCCTTGTTGATGCAGTACAAACAGACGGCATTCAGCGAGGGCAACACGTTGAATTTCACCACCTCCTTCTCGCTTCTGGGGAAGCTGTGCAGGTAGAGCGTCGTGGCGTCGGCCTCCTGAAACTGTTCGATTGGCACCATCAGCACGGGCGTGTTGATCAGCACACGGGCGGTGGGCAGGTCAAACTCCCTGGCGAAGGTCTTGAAGGCCTCGCGCAGGTTGGCAGCCATCGAGATACCGCTCTTCACCACGTAGGGCTCTACCAGTGCGGGCTGTTCCGGATCTGCCTTGTCCGTAATCATAAACGACAGCGTATTGTTTCCCACGCGAATCGTCAGTTGCTTGCTGTTCGTGATGCTTGTTGTCGCCATCCTTTAGTTCATTGCCGACATCACACTGGCGATACAGACGGCCAGCAGTCCAGCTGCCACCAGCGCCAACGCAATGTTGATTTGTCTGTTATTAATCTGCATATCGGCTACAAAGGTAGTGTAAATCGGGCGAAATACAAAATAAAATGCCCAAATTAAATGCATAATGTCGATTTTTTGCTATCTTTGCAACAGAAAAAGATAGTTCACATATTATATATAATGATGAAGAAGGTTTTTTGTGCAGGCATGCTCCTGTTGCTATGCCTCGGCTTATGGGCGCAGGGCGGACGGAAGCTGTCCTACGATATCCGTCGCTTGGTCAGTCAGGATTCACAGATCCGTCGTGCGCCAAGTGCCGGCAATCCTGAGACTGTCCGCGCCATGATCCGTTTCCAGGACGCCGAGGCTGAGACCGTGTTGCGCGACTACGATTGCAAGGCCATCACGCAGATCGGCGACATCTACGTGGCCGACATCCCCGTCACCCAGCTGCGGACACTGGCCGATGACCAGCGCGTGCAGCGCATCGAGAACCATCGTGGCGGCAAGGTGCTGATGGACGTGGCGCCCCAGTGGACCAATCTCCCCGCCATCGCTGCCGACACCCGCTTGCCGCAGGCCTTCACCGGACAGGGCGTCATGCTGGGCATCATCGACTGTGGCCTTGAGGTGACACATCCCAACTTCTACACCGCCGATGGCAGTCGCCTGCGCGTGACCCGTTTCCTCGACCAGTTTGCGGCCGACGACGAACCCTTTGGACAGGGCACCGACCTTGGGCGCGAATACACCACCGAGGCCGACATCAAAGGCAAGGCCTGTTCGGGCGACGGTTTTCGCCAGTATCACGGCACCCACTGTCTGGGTATTGCGGCCGGAACGGGCTATACCACGCCTTATCGCGGTGTGGCCTGGGAGGCGGAACTGACGGCTGTCGACTCTAAGGTGGCTGGCGACGAGAATTACGGCACTGCCAACGAACTGGCCCTGATGAAGTACATCTTCGACCTGGCCGACGCGCGCAACATGCCCTGCGTCATCACCTATAGCATCGGTTTCAACGCCATCCCCGGCGACTGCGAACTCTTCGAGGATGCCATCGCCCAGATGACCGGTCCGGGACATATCTTCGTGACAGCTGCGGGTAATGAGAGCACCAGGCCGACTTATGTCGGAAAGACAAAAGACACGCCCGCAGCAGGCACGCTCCTTTCCGGCGACTCCATCGCAACGGCCTTCCTTTTTGCTCCCGACGACTTCACGCTGAAGCTCTTCACCGTCCAGAAAGACACGGTCCTTGCCGACTCGTTGGTCTATCAGCCGTCTCAGGGATCTGTCGCCCTCGAACTGGCTGGCAATCGGATTGCGATCGAGAAGGCCGACACCTTCTACACCATCACCTGCGTCCATAGCAACGACAGTACCTGCCTGAAATACCTGGGTGTGGTCATCGAGGGCAACGACAGCGAGGCGCAGATGATAACCGAATATGAAGCGTCGTTCGAAAACATGGAAGCGTTGGGGCCGCGCTTCGCCAGTGCCACCAACGACCACAATGTCGGACTGCCCGGTTGTCTGCCGAGTGTTGTCACGGTGGGTGCCCTCAACGCCCGCACGGCATACACCACCCAGAAGGGCGAGACCCAGAAAGGCTGGGGCGGGCGATCGCCGGAAGGCACCATTGCCGTATTCTCGTCAATAGGTCCTACTCTCGACGGACGCCTCAAACCCGATGTCGTGACGCCAGGCGTCAATATCCTTGCCTCTGCCAATAGTCACTATGAAGGTGACTACGGGAAGAGTCTTGTGACTACCACACCGTTCGACGGTCGCGACTATCCGTGGATTGCCGTCTCCGGCACCTCGATGGCCACGCCCCACATGGCCGGCATCATCGCCCTTTGGCTGCAGGCCAAACCCGACCTGTCGCCCGACGATGTGAAGCGCATCATCCGCGAAACCAGCCGTCCCTTAGGCGACACCGTGCCCAACAATACCTATGGCTACGGCCTCTGCGATGCCTACGCCGGTCTGCTCAACATCCTCGGACTCCCCAATGCCATCGCCCAACTCTCGCAACACCAACCCTCGGCCCTTACCATCCGGCCTGCCGATGGCGGCATCCGCCTGCAGTTCGGCCACGCCCCCACGAAGCCCTTCACCGTCCGCCTCTACGCTCTCTCCGGCCAGCTGCTCGGCGAACATACCCTGAGCCCCACCGCCGCCACCGACTATATCCTGCCTCTCACCCCCGCATCCGCCATCACCGTCGTTCAGGTCAACAGTCCAGAACCCGGCATCACCGGCTCGGAACTGATCAGGAATTGAGCGAAATACCAAATAAATTTGGANNTTTTCTATCTTTGCGCCGTTCAAACAAAAATGGAATCTATTTATGACTAAAACTTTCCGATCATTCGCGATGCTCGCCATCGCCAGTCTTGCAATCCTGAGTGCTTGCACGCAGAAAAAGGGAGAGCCCGTTGCTCTCCAGGTAAAAACCCAATATGGCATCCTTGAGGGCTTCGAGGAAGATGGTGTGAAGAAGTTCCTGGGTGTTCCTTTCGCCCAGGCGCCAGTAGGCGATCTCCGCTGGAAAGCGCCTCAGCCCGTCCAGCCTTGGGAGGGCATCCGTGAGGCCAAGACTTTCGGCAACGACCCCATGCAGCTGAATGTCTTCGGCGACATGCAGTTCCGTGGCGCTGAGCGCAGCGAGGACTGTCTCTACCTCAACATCTGGACCACAGCCGCTACCACGACCGATGCCCTGCCTGTGCTGATCTATTTCAACGGTGGCGGACTCATGGCTGGTTCGGGCAGCGAACCCCGTTACGATGGCTCTTCACTTGCCAAGGAGGGTGTCATCGGTGTCACGGCCAATTATCGCGAGGGCGTGTTCGGTTTCTTTGCACATCCAGATCTTACCGCTGCATCCGAGTATAAGGGAAGCGGCAACTACGGTTTCCTCGATCAGGTAGCCGCCATTCAGTGGGTCAAGGATAATATCGAGGCCTTCGGAGGCGACCCCGCACGTATCACAATCGTTGGCGAGTCGGCAGGTTCCTTCTCCGTCTCGCTCCTCATGTGCTCGCCCCTTTCCAAGAACCTCATCGCCGGCGCTATGCTCTCCTCGGGTGCAGAGGTGTTGCCCTATGAGCCTTCCACACAGGCTGCTGCCGACTCCGCAGGTGCTGCCATCCTTAAGGAGGCAGGTATCGCAAGTCTGGCTGATGCGATGGCGCTGACAGCTGATTCGCTCCAGAAACTCCTGCCTCCCAGAGGCATGGCCAATGTGGTGCTCGATGGTTACTTCATGAGTGAGAGTGCTGATGCCGTGTTCGAGAAAGGCCAGCAGGCCCAGGTGCCGCTGCTCGCAGGCTGGAACTCCCTCGAAGCCCATCCCATGCAGGCACTCCAGGGACAGGCACCCACCGTTGCCAACTATAAGAACGCCCTGAAGGGACAGTTCGGCGACATGACCGACGATATCTTTGCCGCCTACGGCATCACGACCGACGAGGATGTCATGAGTCAGAAAGGCTTCGACCTCGTTTCCGACCTCTTCACCGGCTTCCCCACCTGGAAGGTCTGCGACTACCATGCCCGCACCTCCCCACAGCCCGTTTACCGCTATCATTACATGCACCCGCGCCCGCAGGTGTCTGAGAAGATGGGCGACATGACTGGTGGCCTTGCCGGTGGTGTGCGTGAGAAGACCGCTGAGGAGAAGAAAGCCTCGGCCCAACAGCCAGCCATCGCCCCAGGTGCCGTTCACTCTGCCGATATCGAATATGCGATGGGTACCCTCGACACCAACGAGTTCTACGACTGGCAGAAGGAGGACTACGCCATCTCCAAGCTGTTCCTGTCATACTATGCCAACTTCTGCAAGACGGGCAATCCTAACGGCGAGGGCCTTCCCCAGTGGACTGCCATCACCAAGGACAACCTTGATGCCGCTCCCGTCATGAAGATCGACGTCGAGTCAGCCGAGGTCGCCTCTCCCGAAAGGGAAAACGCCTACCGCACCCTCGAGAAATGCTACAGGAGCAAGAAATAACATAATGGAAGGAATCAAGATTGTCGTAGGAGATATCACGACGCTGAAGGTCGATGCGATCGTGAATGCCGCCAATAGGAGTCTGTTGGGCGGTGGGGGAGTAGATGGCGCCATTCACAGGGCGGCTGGTATCCAACTGTTGCAGGAGTGCCGCACGCTCGGCGGCTGCGAGACGGGGCAGAGCAAGATGACCGATGCCTATCTGCTGCCCTGTAAGAAAGTGATCCATACCGTCGGTCCCATCTGGTACGGCGGCAATCAGCACGAGCGCGAGCTGCTGGCCTCTTGTTACGATACGGCCATGCGCCTGGCAGAGGAGAACGGCTTGAAGAGCATCGCCTTCTCCTGTATCAGCACCGGCGTCTACGGCTTCCCCAAGGCCGAGGCAGCAGCCATTGCCAAACGCGTGCTCACACAACATATTCGTAACGGCTATCAAGGCGAGGTCATCGTCTGTTGCTTCTCCGAGTCCGACGCCCAATATTATCAGGAATAATGTTAGAAATAACATAAAGAAATCGGGACGCAACGTAGCGCCCCGATTTTTGATAGTTACCGGCAGTCAAAGAGAATCTTCCGACGGTTGTCTTTCGGACGGACGGCGAAATGGATCCAGCAGGTGGTACCGCGTTTTTCGAGGATGAGCTCGTCGAAGTCCCGCTTCGTGCCGTCGGCGATGTCGAGCAGGATGCCTGACATACGGATCATCTGCTCCGGGCCAAGGCATTTGATATCGACGGCACAACCTGTCAAATGATTGGAACCCTTCGCCCCACCGCACTTCAGATTCACCTCCTCAGAACGATAGCCAGAGGTAATAACGATGGGGATCTCCTGTCCCTCGCGTGTCACCCCACTCTGACCGTACAACGTATTCTGGCTATAGCGGAGATCTTCCAGCCAATTCTCGCATATGTTACGAAGATTCTCGATGGCTACCCTCGAAGGAATATTCCCATCCGAGGTGTAATAACTGGTCTTACACAACTCCCCGAGCGTAAAGTGAGGCGATAAGCGAAGGCCATCAAGCTCGCTTGAATGGCTGAGCGCAGCCTCACTCGGCGAAGCCAAGTGCTCGGAGAGTTTCATTGATTTGTTGATGCTTACTACATTCATAATGATTCATGTTTTGATTTGTATTCAGGGCTCTTAAGGTAACTGTCATCTGTCATCTGTAAGACGTATTTCCGACAGACCCATTGCTGGATCATGTTGATACACCTCTTACCATCGTTGCTCTTGCCAAGTTGCAGACGTATGCGCTTGGCGTCGTTGACGGTGAACTGATCGGGCAGCAGGTCGAGCAAGTTGCGTGGACCAGGCGTATTCGTACGCTCTCCTTCACGGTTGGCTCTCTCGATGTCGTCACCAAAGAACACCATCTTACAATAAAGGTCATAGTTCAGTGACCAGCGCACGAATTCCTCAATCGGCTTTTCCCACTTCTGACCGTTAGCCACGAAGAGCACGCAGGCTTTCAGCCAGGCAATCACGCAGGCGCGATGAGACAGGTTCCAGTAGGTGTCGTTCTGCGACAGACGGGCGAAATCGGCACATTCCGCCTGCAGTTTCTTTGCGAGTTTGAAGGCCTGAGGACAGTCGATCAGACCATTTGCTGACACGAGATTGTCGATATACACCTTCAACGTCTCGTCGAACTCAGCATCATACTTACCGTAGATCGGCTGATCGGCACCGATTTCCACCTCGGGGATGGTGCAGAAGTTAATACGCGAGATGGGGCCATCGGTCAGCACGCGATTGAAAAAGCGGCGACCTTTGTTGATGGTCGAACAAGCATTCCAGTTGAACCGGCACTGCGGTCTGGCTGTCACACTCTGCGTTCCCACACGCGTCTGACCGTATTCGGCTCCAGGGTCGAAAGCCAGACACATTAGTTGGAAGTGCTGTTTGCCGGTCTGACCTTTCAGCTGCTCGAACAGATCCAACTCGTTCAGCTTCACATAGACGAAATGCCCCTCTGCCTCATCCATGCGGGTGACAAGTGCGGGCTTTGTCATATCCGGATCGATCTGCTGAATCACCAAACCCTCAGGACGCATCAGTTTGTCCTTGTTGGCACCCTTCTTCTGGCAGTCCTTCTTCCATTCCGCCTCGCGACGTTCATTTTCCTCATCACGCCGTTTGATGTCGGCCATGATACGCGAGATGGGTTCGTCGATGCAGCCCTTACCGGCACCCGTCGGTGCCAGCAGACAGTTCATCAGCGTGGCCTCATGCTCCACATTGTCCGTGTAGGTGAAGCGTACCTGACACAGGTGCGTCGCCAGAGGCGGAAACACCGCGTTCGCCACAGCCGGCTGATAGATGCCCGGCGTCTTCGATGTCAGCAGTTCAATCAGCTTCGGAAGTTTCTTCGGCATCTCCGGCGGCGTCTTTTCCTCGCCCACAATCAGGGATGTCTGGAGGGGTTGAGGCTGGCTGCTGGGATGATCACCGCATCCGATCCGCTTACTCTCACGGAACACCCGTTTCTGAAACAGCGACAACTTCTGGTTCTCGTTGTAATAATCCGTATAGTAGGCTTTCACAAGCTGACGGATATTATCGTCGTTCCAGTTCTCAGGCATGAGTTCTTTCAGCATACCGAGGGTTTCGGATTCTGTCAGCAGCTGATTGCAGTGACTCAGCACGACCTTTACCGAGTTGTGCCTGCCGCCCTCGTTCACCAGATCGGCATCCGTCACGTCCTCCTCCCTCATACACTCGCGGAAGATATAGCGTGTCCGCTCCGTCGGTTCAGCGACACACGGGGTCTGGCACACATGTGATGTCTCCAACGTCACAGAGGTGCCTGACCCCTTTGTGTCGTCATCCTCTTCCCACGGGCGGTAGTGTTTGTTGGCTTTCTTGGCACCCTTCGGCACTTCTTCCAGCTTTTTCCGCTCGCGATCCTTTAGCGCCTTATACTCCTGCTCGCATTCCTCGGGGCTCAACGGCTCCTCAAACAGTGCATCATTCAGATAAGGCAGATCCTCCTCCGAACCGCTCGTTGAGAAACACACCCTTTGCAGATCCTTGGTATTGGTATCCATCTCTATCTGCAGCACACTGGCCACGCGCACCTGATTTTCCAAGATCGTCTTGCCCAGCTCGCGTTTACACACCAGATGCCAGCCGCCACCAACGCTCTTCTCCAGCATCATCAGCCCGATCTCGTCCTTCTTCGAGAGAATAAGATCCCTGATGGCCTCCGACTGCTCCCGATCATAACAGTCGACATCGTGGAAGAAGAAACTGCCCTGACTCTTGCAGCCGGCAATCAGCCCATCCACATGCCCGATGTTATAGGCCAGTTGCAGCAACTTTCCTTTGGCCTCGTTGTCGCCATTGCGGGCCTTCGCCAGTAAGTCCAGATTCTTTTTCGAATCCCTGAGTGCCATCAGGGCCTTGCGGTCTTTCACGGGGTGGGCAAGTTTCCGCTTGTCCTTGCCCTTCCCTTCGTACGTTATTCTGTAAATCATAGATTAAAGTTGTTGGTTTAAGATTTCCTCATATACATCCGATATCGCCTCTGCCATCTCCAGGGCGTCGAATCTCAGGTAGAATGGCGCCTTGTCGATCTCACCTATCGGTATACGCCAGTTGATGAGTATCTGGCCGTTGCGCGTCAACGACAGCGACCAACGCAGCCCCCGTCGGACGGGTTTCCCTCTGTAGCGCTTGGGCTTCTGTACCATCGTCATGCAGCCGTTATGCAGCGCCTGCACCTTGAAGTTGCCCGAAAAGGGCTCAATCTCAGCGTGTTCCGTACACACGAAGTCTGCCATACGCTGACCGTTCTCCAACTTGCCGAACGACATCATGCCGTCGACCATTACTTGTCTCGATTCTTTCTTGTTACTCTTTTTCATAATTGTTGAAAGTTTTGCGAGTCTTGAGGGTCAGAGCGAAGTAGTAGCTGTCGACAATTTAAACCTGGTACTCTTCCCTCACCCGATTCCTTTCAACTCAGTTAGATTAAATGTTAAGATAAATGGAGCCGTGCTCCTGTTCAAATTCCATTCTGATATCCGCAATGCTTCTTGGCTCGAACGCCTCGCCGGGTTCTTCTTTCTCAGCCTCGCTATGGCGAATGTCCAAGGCAAACATCAGATAGTCGTAGCGTTTCACCTTCCCCAATGCATTGCCAGCCTTCTTCAGCTGTTCATTGATCCGCCACATCATGCAGCAATCATCGGGCTTCACGTTTTTGTGGTGTTCTGTGCAATACCTTGCGGATAACGCTCTTGTCAAGTCCTTATACGCGCAACTGGCGCAGCATTTCCTCACACGAATGTGGCATACACTCATTACTGTTTCCATACTGTCCGATTGTTAATGAATCAGTTCCTTGATGAATTCACGTCCTTTCTCCGTCCAGACAAGTCTCGACTCCAGTTTCCTGCGGCCGTCGTGACCGTGAACGAATCGGTAGCGGTTCTCGGTGAATCCCTGATGCTGGTAGTTCTTGGTCAGTTGCCACTGGCCGCGCGCCCAACGGATGATGTGCTTGTCGGCCAGAAACGAGTTCAGGTCGCGAGCGTCAAGACCGTAGGGCTTGCCGATCTCGGTCGGGGTATAGCAGAACTTGCTGTAACGGTTCAACTCTTCGAGCACTTCGCCGATGATGTCGTCGGCCTCTTCAAGCACCTCCAAGTCACCGTTGTTAATTTTGTTTTTGATCATACTGATCAACATTGCTTTCTGTTTCATAATTTTGTTCCNNGCGCACGTGTGTTGATGATTCTCGCTGTCGTCCGGGCCCTCCCGCCGTGTCCTTTGTTTCAACATGTCAAAGATCGCTGTCATGTCCCGTTTCCGTTCGTTGACAGTGCAAAGGTACGATGAATAAAAAACAAAAACCCCCTACGCAGGGGGTACGCGTAGGGGGTACGGGTTATTACAAGCGACTGATAATCAGTCTAATATGTTTTTCAGCCTTTCTTGAAATTCCAGAGATTTCCTTTGTTCGAGTGCTGTGTTATAGTCGCCGCGCATGTTATTACGATGCCACAGCTTTTCAAACAACTTCCATTTGTGGTCGATGCCAAGGCGCACGGCGATCATATCGGCCATCAGGGCAGCATCGGGACGAGAGACGGTAGGTTGGCCGTTCTCGTTTACCAGTTCGGCATCGATCAGTTTCTTCCACAACTCGCTTCCGGCCAGCACCTCGGGGATGTCGCAGTCTTCAGGCGTCTGGCCGCTGCCCATCTGAACCTTTCCGGCTTTGTCGATCGAAAGGTTCACCACCTCATTGTCATGCACGTCCACATACGAACCTTGCACGTAAACTGTATTTGCTGCCATTGTCTATTCCTGTTTGTCGTTCATGTCAACGTTTCCATTGTCGTGGATGTCGTTGTAGTTTCCTGTTACGTTCACCACTTTCGGATCAGCCTGCTCGTCATCAAGGTGGTCGAGCAAGTCCATAATGTCTTCCGGCAGATCCAGCTTGGCACTGGTAAAGAGTTCTGTCAACACCATCTTTGCAGCCTCGCGCTTGCTGAGCGTCTTGCGCTTCGAGGTGTTCAGGTAAGTGCGTATCGCCTTGATCATATCGTCCTGCGGCGATTTCTTGGCTACACCGGCCGTCAGTTTGTTAAGTTCCGAGAGTTTCACCTCCAGCGCATGGCTTCGGTCCTTCTCTTCCTCTAACTGTTCTGACAGGTCGTCAACTTCATCGATCAGTCCATCCATGGCCTCCAAGGCTTTCAGATAGTCATTGATCTGTCTTTCTTTCTCGCTCAGGTGCTCCCTTTCATCTTTGAGCTCCCGTCTGACCTTAACTTGCCAGTTTTTAATTTCGTCAAAATTCATACAATCTCCAATTTTATGGTTAAACACGGCGCGAAGTAACAAACGAAGTGTACCTATAGTGTGTACACTTCGAAAAATTTAGTTTTTGTTAAGGTTTTGAATGGCGTTTTAATGCATTTTTTAGTATTATTTGTATTTGTTCTCTCAGACTTTGAGGTTCAAGTATCTCAAGGCAGTCAATCTTCGATAGCAGTTCACTAACAAAGTCGATCGAGGGTCGTATGTCGAGTGAGTAGTCGGTATAGCCATCTCCACTTTCCAGTTCGCGCTGTGTGGCATGAAGGGGTAATGTGCGCACCAGGTTGGCCATCTTTCCGTAGGCCCTCACCACGACATGCTCCAGTGGTGTGTCGTCCACCATCACACCGAAATATTCAGCAAAGTGTTCCTCAGGTGAGAAGTCGTCTGGGCGAGTGAAATGCTTTTCCGTCAGTGTGGTCAAAAACATACGATCAAGGGAGTAAATGGACTTACGCTCGTAATTGTCGGCAAGCAGGTACCAGCGCTGGCGGAAGAGTCTGACGACATAGGGGTCGACAGGTATCGTATAGGGAGGGAACCCGAATTTCTGATAGCCCATCATGATGGTACGTTTCTGACGGATGGCTTGTAGTATCACGGGCAGGAACTCATAGCCGGCAGGCACGTTCTCCAGAATGATGCTATCCTTGATGGCCGAACTCTCGCTGAGGGTCAGACCGGTGGTGAGCATTGAGAGCATCCACTTTTTCGTAGGGTCTCTGTCGTATTCGCCAGGATTACTGATATAATAGTGATGCGTCGAGTCGCATTCGATGACGAGTCCGAACATGTCGAGAATAGCGTCTCGATACTTGTTGAAGCTGCTACGAGGCAGTGGATTGCCATCGGCAACCTCATCTTTTATCCATAGGTCATTGAGTTCACAAAGCTTCATCCGATTGTTCGGAAGTAACGTGTTCACAATCCAAAGATAG
>LXOW01228106.1_pt1 | contig 15029 bp, 13 predicted proteins | sample 1368591 | NCBI WGS metagenome assembly LXOW01 (sample SAMN04884650, study PRJNA319009) | bovine gut metagenome | isolation source: Cow rumen | host: Bos taurus | place: Italy: Legnaro (PD) | collected 2014-07-09 | reverse complement strand
AACATTAGACGTGCTATATTCTTCATATTAACTGTGATTTTCGTTATTGTTCTACCATCATTCATTAGAAGTTAAAGCTGGCACCAATCTTGATCTGACGAGGAGTCGAGTAGTTGCCGCCATTGTTCACATAGATGCGGTACATGTCGATGAATGCTTCAGGATCCAACTGGTTGTTGATTTCCTGGGCATACTTCGATGAGGTCAAGTAACCATCGTCATCAGGATCGCCAGTAGCGTTGTAAACGTTCAGGATGTTCTTGGAGTTGAGGAGGTTCGTCACGTTAACATAGACATTGACGAAAGCCTCGCGACCAGTCTTTCCTTCCTTGTTGCCACCCAAGGTGAAGTAGAAGTCCTTGTCGGCACGGAGGTCGATCTTGAATGAAGCAGGCATTCTGGAACCGAAGTAGGTACCTTCAAGCAAGCTAGCACCACCAGAGATTGGGGAAACAACGGTACGTGAAGCGGTGTAAGGAGCACCGGAACCACCCGTGACTGTCATGGCGACACCAGCGTTAGCCAAAATTTGCAATGGGCTCTTGCCAGACTTTTCGCGATTGATGACGGGACCATCGTACTTCTTGCCAGAGCTGAAGCGATAGTCAACGGTGAGGCTGAGAGCGTGACGACGGTCGAAGCCAGTCGGGAAGGTTGATCTCAAGTTCGGCACACCAGCGTTGATCAAAGCAGCAGCGGTCGAAGTGGAAGCACCGGTCATGTTAGCATACTGCAAAGTATAGTTGGCACGGACACGGATGTTCTTCGTACGACGGAGGTCATATTCAGCGGTGAGACCCTTGGTAGTACCGAAGTCGAGGTTGCTGTAGGAAGTGTAGTCCTTAGGATAAGCACCGGTGAGACGGTACATCTGGATCATATTACGGATCTCACGATAGTAAGCTGTAATAGTGAAAGATGAAGTGTTGTTGATCTTCTGGGTGAAACCGAGTTCGTAGTCAACGGTCTGCATCGGCTTCAAGTTCGGGTTGGCGATAGCGCCAGAGATGTCATTAAAATAATAATAGGTGAGAGGCGTGATCAAGTTCGAACTTGAAGGACGCTGGGTCAACACATCGTAGTGAGCGAAGAACAGGGCTTCATCGGAAATCGGGAATGAGAAGGAGATACGAGGCATAAATGTCCAAGCGGGCTTGTAGTCCTCGAAGGATTCCTTGTCAACTCTCTGCTGATCAGCCTTGACAAGCCATGGTGAAATACCGGAACCCTTATCCAACACGGTAGGTGAGGCGATGATCGCACCATCGGCATTGTACCAAGTGTTGCCAGAACGGTAACCAACGATTTCTTGAATATCGGAAACCTTATTCACATAGACTGCGTAGTCATCGCCGATGTTGCTCGGAGGAGTGACATCCAATCCAGAGTTTTCAATATGGATGACACCGTCGGCATTCTTCAAATCGCCCACAGTCTTGAAGTTATAAAGGATGTACGGATCTTTCAGCACGAACTGGTTAGCATCGAAACGGTCAGCACGGATACCGATCTGGAAGATCAGATCCTTGAAAGCGAACTTGTCTTGAATATAACCAGCGGTGTAGATAGGTTGGAATGATGCGACAGGACGAGCGAGGAAGGTGTTGCCGTTAGCATCGGTCATCTCCTTGGTGAAGAAGTCCTCAAGGGTAGGACGATCGCTCCAACCAAGCTTTTTACCGTCGTAGGTGTAGCCATAGTATGACACATACAAGTTGCCGTCACGGGTCAATTCATCAGGTGAGAACATGCTGATGTTCAGGCCACCGTCCACATGACCGTCGGTGTGCAACACACCGTTTGCGTCATAGTAAGAAATGGAGTTATCATCGAAATTATAGGAGTCGATGAGGATGTATTCGGTTCCGTTCACTGGCAGACCCATGGCCTTACGCAGGTTCTTGTCGAACACATACTGGGCATCGCCATCATAATATCTGTTATAACGGATGGTATCCACGAAACCATTATGGCTAATGGCATACGGGTTATCCATATCCAACTCTGCGATGTGGGTATTCACCAAACCGCGCATGAGTGTCCAGTAATCGCTGCTGTAGCTCATACCGCTGATATTCTGCTGTTCATATTGGAAACCGAGTTTCACTTCGTGTGAGCTCTCACCTGTTCCGATAGTCATGGAGGCGTTGACGTTGAGTGAGACCTGGTCTCTGACGTACTTGTCATAGCTGGACATCAGTACGCCAGGAGCAGCATACAAACCGTAGATGCTCGGGGCGCTTCTACCATTCAACAGACCGCCGTTGAGTTGGAGGTCGGTGAAGTTGTCGTAATAACCTTGAGCGCCATAGGCACCGTAGAGATCGTAAACGTTTTGGGTATATTTAGCCAGCAGCGGGTTGAATTGTGAAGCCTCGAAGGTGACCAAAGTATCATAGTCCCAAGAGTTCAACACCATCACGTTAGTGAAGTTCTGGTAGGTGCCGTCAGCCATGAGAACCGAGTCAACATCGCCAAGCTGATAGGTAGGAGTCTTGTAAGTGGTGAAGCGACCGAGGTTACCGTATGCGAAGATGTTGTTCCAAAGGTCTGGGTCACCCGACTCGTTGTTGTAACGGGTGTAGTCGGCTTGGATGCTATAGTAGAAGTTACGGATCAGCGAGGTGCTTTCAGGAGCCGTGGGGAAGCGCTGGGTGAAACGGACATAACCACGGATGGTGTTATCCTTTTCGATCGAGTTCTTAGCGGTGTTGAAATACGAGAACGAACGAGCGAAGTTGTGGTACATGCTGCGATAGTACGAACCGCCGATGGTAAGGTTGATGGTCTCGGTGGTACGGACGTTGATGTTACCTGAAAGGTTGATCGACCAGTTGCTCGTGTTGGTTGAGTATCTGGAGTAAACCAAGTCATCCTTCTTGATGAAAGAAGCCTTCTGGTAGGTACCTGTACCGATGCCTGAAGGAACAAGTGGGTTCTCAGAAATAGCCTTGTACAGAGAGTCGTTCACGGTGTAGAAACCTGTGGCGGAGAGCGATCCTACTTTGTTGTAGGCTAGGTCACCAGCGAGGAAGAAGCCCAGCAGAGCTGTTTCAGCATTCTTACCCTTGATGAGCGGTCCCTGGAGGCTGAAGCCCAAACGGTTGCGGCCATAGCCTTCAACTGAGGTTTCCAACTCGATACCGGCACCGAAAGTACGGCTCGGGCCCTTGGTGGTCACGTTGATGATACCACCCATAGCATCACCGTACATAGCGGGGGTACCGCCGAGGATGACGTCCACTTGGTCGATAGCGCCTTGTGGCACGCTGGAGTTACCGATGACCTTAACACCGTCGATGTAGGTCACAGCACCTTCACGGGAACCACGGATACTACCGACTTCACCGTCAGCCGAATACACACCACCAACGGTGGAAGCGACGCCGGTTGCGGAACGGTTAGGCAACTTTGCGATTTCCTCTGCAGTGATGGATGCACCGGAAGTAGTGTTATCCTTCGAAATCAGAGGCACTTCGTAATCGATGACCGTGACNNACGAAGCTCGCCTTCAAATCATACGTTCCCGGAGGAATAGGGTTGATGTCGTAGTTACCATCGAAATCCGAAGTTGCACCGCCGACCATCGTACCGCCTTTTTCAAGGACGATGTTTGCGAATGACACGGGCTCTCCCGTTTCATCGGTAACCTTTCCTTTGAGTCGTCCTTGCTGAGCGAAAGCTAACGTACACGTAGCCAACACAATTGCAAGGGTCATTAGTAAATTTCTAAACATACCTTTTGATTTTATGTTATACTTCCATTTTGATTGCAATTTGATACAATACGCACTAAAAAGGCTTCAAAATTATAAACTTTTTAGAAAGCACACAAGAAATTTTGATTTTTAGTGCCATTTTTCTCTCATAAAAAATTTAACACTTCTTGAAAGCAATGAAAATTAGTGCTTTATCGTTGAATCATTATTAGGGCGAAAATAAAAAAGTTTTGAGGGAAAGAATACCTATTTTAATTAATACAGCTATCTTTGCAGCATGAAAAAGATTGTCATCGCAGTTGTTTTGCTTTTGGTTTCGGCAGAGTTGCCGAGTTGCCACAGCGCATGGGAAAACCCCAATCGCCTAACGGCCATTGTGGACTTCACCCTCTACCCCAACTCCATCAGGGAATATGAACTCAACAACCCCGGCGGGTTCAAATACTATACATCCGATCCTGAGAGCAACAGCCGTGGCATCATCGTTTTCCGAGTCTCCATGGACGATTTCAGGGTATGGGACCGCCTCCCCCCTAACAACCCCAATGGCTGTTGTGAAGATGGAGAGTGCACCCGATTGGTGATGCTTGACGGTTCCTATTTCATGGTGGACAGCTGTAACAACATTACCTACAATATCCTAGACGGTACCGTGTTTGAGGGTGAGGGGAAATACCGCCTTTACCCCTACAACTTCACATTTGATGGTACAGCGCTGAGAATCACCACTTTCTATTGATTCTTGTCATCGTCCAAAATGGCCGACTGACGGCGGATGGAAGCCTGGTGAATGGCTTCAAACACCACATTGATCAACTCTTGATCCAGCCCAAGACTGCCGCCCACGGCGATATGATCCGAAAGAATTTGTTTCCAACGATCCATCTGAACCACAGCCACATTGTTTTGCTTCTTGTACTCGCCAATGCGGGAACTGACTTCCATGCGCCGCGCCAAAAGTTGCAGCAATTCGGCGTCAATGTCGTCGATTTCGCCTCGGAGCCCTGCAAGTTCACCCTCAACACCACCAGCTTGCTTGGAACGGAAAGTGAGGTGTGACAGCAGTTCCTTCAAAGCCTCGGGGGTGATTTGCTGTTGCGCATCCGTCAATGCCTCAACCGGGTTGATATGGCACTCTATCATCAGGCCATCGGTAGCGAGGTCAAGTGCCTTCTGAGCGGTAACCTGAAGCAATTCGCGATTGCCGCAAATATGGCTCACATCGGTGATGAGAGGCACGTTCAGGTGTTGTGTAAGTTCGATAGGGATTTCCCACATGGGAAAATTCCGATAGGGCGACTCCTTATAATAAGAGAAGCCCCGATGGACGGCTGACAATCTTGTCAATCCCGCTTTTTGAAAGCGTTCAAAGGCACCGATCCAGAGATTCAAGTCGGGTGAAACAGGATTTTTGATGAATACGGGGATATCCGTACCTTGCAAGGCATCCGCCAATTGCTGCACCGAAAACGGATTGACGACCGTGCGGGCACCGATCCACAACGCATCGACCTTGTATTTAAGGGCCAACTCCACATGCCCTGGCGTAGCCACCTCGGTCGCAATAGGCAGTCCCGTCTGGCGTTTCGCCTCACAGAGCCATTTCAGCCCTTCCTCTCCCCTGCCTTCAAAAGCCTCAGGGCGGGTACGAGGTTTCCAGATGCCGCCACGGAGCATCTTCACCTCGGGAATTTGGGCTAAAGCATGCGCTGTGGCAAGGATTTGCGCCTCGTTTTCGACACTGCATGGTCCGGCTATGATCATTGGAGTTTTCACAGGTGCAAATATACAGCAAATTTGTTCGACTATTGTATTTTTTCCTTAACTTTGCACTTTGTTTTAAACCTAATATCGTGAAAAGAGTAGAGATTAAGCAAGCCTTGCAAATGCAGGCTTCGGAAGAAGAGATTACCGTGATGGGCTGGGTGCGCAACAAGCGCGGCAGCAAGAATGTGGCATTTATCGCCTTGAACGACGGCTCCACCATCAACAATTTACAGTTGGTGGTTGACCTGAACGTCATCCCAGAAGAAAAACTGGCATTAATGCATGCTGGCGCCTCCTTGTGGGCCAAGGGCGTTTTGGTTGCCTCAATGGGTAGCGGCCAAGCCGTGGAACTCTCCGTGAAAGAGATCGGATTGTTTGGTCCCGCCAATCCTGATGAGTATCCGCTGCAACCCAAGAAACACTCGTTGGAGTTCCTGCGCGACATCGCCCACCTGCGTTTCCGCACCAACACCTTCGGTGCCGTCATGCGTCTGCGCCACGCCATGGTGTTCGCCATCCACAAGTTCTTCACCGAACGCGGTTTCTACAACATCCACACGCCTCTGATCACTGCTTCCGACGCTGAAGGTGCCGGTGAGATGTTCCAAGTGACCACTTTGGACTTGAACAACATCCCTCGCGACGAGCAAGGCAACATCGACTACAAACAGGACTTCTTCGGCAAGTCGACCAACCTCACCGTGTCGGGTCAGCTCGAAGGCGAACTGGCAGCCACGGCATTGGGCAAGATTTACACCTTCGGTCCCACCTTCCGTGCCGAAAACTCCAACACCACCCGCCACTTGGCTGAGTTCTGGATGATTGAGCCCGAGATGGCCTTCTATGACATCAACGATAATATGGACCTGGCCGAGGAGATGCTAAAATACTTGATCCAATATGCTTTGGACAACAACATGGACGACCTCCAGTTCCTCAGCAAACGCCTGCAAGACGAAGAAAAGGGCAAGAAAGAGGAGGAGAAGTCGATGGAGCTCATCAGCAAGCTGCACTTCGTGCTCGAGCATGAGTTTGTGCGCCTGACCTACACCGAGGCCATCGACATCCTGCGCAACTCCAACTACAACAAGAAGGGCAAGTTCCAGTATCCCGTGGACGGCTGGGGCGTCGACCTGCAGTCGGAACACGAGCGTTACCTCGTAGAGAAGCACTTCAAGAAGCCTGTCATCCTGACCGACTACCCGAAGGAAATCAAGGCTTTCTACATGAAGCAGAACGAAGACGGCAAGACCGTCCGCGCCATGGACGTGCTCTTCCCCGGCATTGGCGAAATCATCGGCGGCTCCGAACGTGAGACCGATATTAATAAGATCCTTGAGCGCATGCACGAAGTCGGCATCCCCGAGGAAAGCATGAACTGGTACCTCGACAGCCGTCGTTTCGGCTCCGTGCCTCATTCAGGTTACGGCCTCGGCTTCGAACGCCTGCTGCTCTTCATCACCGGCATGACCAACATCCGCGACGTCATCCCGTTCCCGAGAACGCCGAAGAATTGCCTATATTAAGATAAGAAATATGAGCGACCAAAGATTGACTCAGATTCAACGGCAGGAGCTGAAGCTCTCGCCACAGCAGATTCAACTGATGAAACTGCTGCAGTTGCCTTTGATCGAACTGGAGCAAAGGATTAAGGAAGAGATTGAATCCAATCCTGCCCTTGAGGATAGCATTAATAGCGACGAGAACGAGTCAACCGCTGAAGAAAGGGACTCTATTGACGATAACGGAATCGACAGCTTCGGGGACAGCGATGACGACCATGGCGAAAACGACGACTACAACGATGAGGAGTTTGACCTTCGCAAGGAAGAAGGCTTCGACCTGAACGACTACCTGCCCGAAGAAGACGAATACGACTACGCCTACAAGTCGCACGCCAACAACCACAGCGCCGACGACGAAGACTACCAAGCCCCCATCGTCCATGAAGAGTCGTTCCAGGATTATCTGATCCATCAGTTGGGCTACCACGATCTCACCGAAGAAGAAGAAATCATCGGAGAAGTCATCATCGGCAACCTGGATGACAACGGCTATCTGAGCCGCCCTGTCGCCAACATCGTCGACGACTTGCTCTTCACCATGAACATCGAGACCACCGAAGAAGAAGTCAACAAGGTGCTTGAGGTGGTTCACCAGTTGGACCCCGCCGGCATCGGCGCCAGAGATCTTCAGGAGTGCCTGTTGATACAACTGCAGCGGCTTCAGGAGGAGAACACCTACAACGACTACAAGCTGTGCATCACCATCATCAAGGACTGTTTTGAGGAGTTCATCAAGAAGCATTACGACAAGATCGCCAAAAAGACCGGCGCCAGCAACAGGCAACTCAAGGCCGCTTTGGATGAGATCCTCAAACTCAACCCCAAGCCCGGCGACTCCTCCACCTCGGGTGCCCGCAACAGCCATTACATCACCCCTGATTTCTTCATTTACATCAAGGATGGCAACCTGGAGTTGTCGTTGGACGGCAGAAACAACCCAGATCTGAAAGTCAACAAGCAGTATACGAAGATGCTTGAGGACTTCTCAAAGAGCAAGGAGTCACGCAGCATGCAGGAGGCGGCCACCTTTGTGCGCCAGAAAATCGACAGCGCCAAGTGGTTCATCGACGCCATCAAACAACGGCAGCACACGCTATACATCACCATGAAGGCCATCATGGACATGCAGCAGGAGTATTTCCTCACCGGCGACGACACCAAGCTGAAACCCATGATCTTGAAGGACATCGCCGAGAAGGTCGGGTTGGACATCTCCACCATCTCCCGTGTGGCCAACAGCAAATATGTGCAGACCCCTTATGGCACCTTCCTGCTGAAGACTTTCTTCAGCGAAGGCATCACCAACGAGGAGGGCGAAGAGGTCTCTACCCGTGAAATCAAGAAGATTTTGCAGGACTGCGTGGCTGACGAAAACAAAGCCAAGCCGCTCACCGACGAGGAGTTGATGATGGTGCTGAAAGAGAAGGGCTATCCGATTGCCCGACGCACCGTAGCCAAGTACAGGGAGCAATTGGGAATTCCGGTGGCGAGGCTGAGGAAAGAGTTGTGAGTTACCAGTTGGGAGTTACCAGTTAACTGTCAACTAAAACAGGTCCAGTTCTCCAGATTTGGAGATTCGGACTTTACCCAAGTGTTTATAGGCTAAATCCGTACATTCGCGGCCTCGAGGGGTGCGCATGAGGTAGCCTTCCTGGATGAGGAAAGGCTCATAGACTTCTTCGATGGTGCCTGCGTCCTCCCCTACTGCCGTGGCAATGGTATTGACACCGACGGGACCGCCCTTGAACTTCTCGATGATGGTGTTGAGAATCTTGTTGTCCATATCATCGAGGCCATGCTCATCCACATTCAAGGCAGAAAGCCCCACACGGGCAATGGCCACGTTGATGCGGCCGTCGCCCTGAATCTGGGCGAAGTCGCGCACGCGGCGGAGCAGCAGATTGGCGATACGCGGCGTGCCGCGACTACGACGAGCAATCTCGTAGGCGGCCGCATCGTCAATAGGCACCTGAAGGATGCCCGCGGAACGCTTCACAATACCTGAAAGCGTCTTGGCATCGTAATATTCCAATCGAAGGTTGATGCCGAAACGTGAGCGCAAGGGAGCAGTCAGCAAACCCGAACGTGTGGTGGCACCGATCAGCGTGAAAGGATTCAAGGCAATCTGGATGCTACGGGCATTAGGTCCGGACTCGATCATGATGTCAATGCGATAATCCTCCATGGCGGAATAGAGATATTCTTCCACCACAGGGCTGAGCCGGTGAATCTCATCGATAAACAACACGTCATTCGGCTCCAGACTGGTGAGCAGTCCCGCCAAGTTGCCCGGCTTGTCAAGCACCGGCCCTGAGGTCATCTTCATGTTGACCCCAAGTTCATGCGCAATGATGTGCGACAAGGTGGTCTTGCCCAGTCCCGGAGGGCCATGAAGCAAGGTGTGGTCAAGCGCCTCGCCACGTTGGGCCGCGGCCTTCACAAAGACGCGAAGGTTGTCAACGACCTTCTCCTGTCCTGCAAAACTGCTGAACGCATCAGGGCGAAGTACATTCTCCAAGTCTTTTTCAGCCTTGGAGAGATGAGAACCGTTGGCATCGAGGTTACTGTTCATCACATTCGTATCAGGCTACAAAGATAATAAAAAAATATGTAATTTAGCAGCGTCAAACCAGACTTGAAAAAAATGAAGAAATATTTGTTGCTCTTCCTACTCTCCGCCCTCGTCTTCGGCGGATTCGCGCAAAACAAAGGATCGCTCCGAGTCAAGCAAGACAGCCGAGTGGCAAGGCTTATGGACCGCCAACGCGACATCTATGCCGTAAGCAATACGATGAGCGGTTTCAGGGTGCAAATCTTCATGGAGATCGGCAATGAGGCCGTCGATCACGCCAATTTAGTCAAGAAGGAATTCGAGGCGTCGTATCCCGACCTTCCCATATACCTCTCCTACGAACAACCTTATTACAGATTGCGTGTCGGTGACTTCCGCAACCGCATCGAAGCCGAGAAATATTTAAGGATCCTCAAGCCTCAGTACAGCTTGGCTTTCGTTACTGCCGACATCATCAACCCACCGGTAATCGTCAAGCCAGCCAAAACCGAAGCGGTTCCGGATTTCGGAGAAGAAAACGGCGAGAATTACCAAGAATAACCTTATTTGATCAAATCCAGGATCAATCCAGCAAGACGGCTGGTGCCCACGCGGAACAAGTTGGGGTTGAGCCACTGTTCGCCAAGGATGTGTTTCACCAAATAATAATAGGTAAGTGCGTCTTCGGGGGTCTTCATGCCTCCGGCAGGCTTGAAACCGACCTTCTTGCCCGTAGCCTCGTAGTATTCCTTGATGGTGTCAATCATGATGATGGCAGCCAATGGGGTGGCGGCTACCGGCACCTTACCCGTGGAAGTCTTGATGAAGTCGGCACCGGCAAGGATAGCCAATTCCGAAGCTTTTCGGATGTTCTCCACGGTCTTCAGTTCGCCCGTCTCCAGAATCACTTTCAAGTGCGCTTTTTCGCCACAAGTCTCCTTGATGGTCTTGATTTCGTCAAAGACCTCGTCATAGCGGCCTGCCAGGAAGGTGCCTCTTGAAATCACCATATCCACCTCATCCGCACCTTCGTTCACACAATATTCCACCTCTTTTACCTTGAGATCGAAAGGCATCTGGCCCGAAGGGAAGCAGCAGGCCACGGTAGCCACACGGATGCCGCTGCCTTTGAGCAACTCTTTGGCTTGACGGACGAAAGGGCTATAGATGCAAATGGCGGGCACTGAGAGGTGTGGCGCTTGTTTCGGGAATGCCAGCGCTTTGGCACAGAAGTCATTGATCTTTTCTTCGTTATCAAAGGCTTCCAAGGTGGTGAAATCGATGCTTTGGAAAACGGTCTTCAGGGCTTCCTTCTCGTTGCCTTGTTTTTTCTCAGTGTTGACAATCTGTGCGATTCGCTCTTCAAGAGCGGCTTCGCTATGGGTGTAAGGTTTGAATTTCATAACGGTTCGAAATTAGACTTCAAAAGTATGATTTTTTTACGAAACCAACAATAAAAAGATGCATTTCTCGTATATTTGCTGTCAAAACAAACTAAACCCGAAGAGCCGACGGGTAATCACCGGCACATATTCAATCATGAGAAGATTTCTTATTGTTTTTTCCGCAGTTGTATTGTTTGCTTTCAGCAGCTGCCAAAAGGTAACTGAAGGCAACATCACCACTAAGGACTATGACAACCCAACCAGTTACACAGCCCTCGAAATTTCAAACGCATTTGATGCCTACGTCAGCGAAAACACGGATGTAATCACGGTCACGGCAGGCGAGAATGTCATGCCATACGTCGTAGTTGAAACCGAAAACAACACCTTGAAGATCTACCTCAAGCCCATGACCATTGTCAATATTTCGGAATTAAAGGTCGTGCTCCCCTACAATGAGGATCTAGTCAGTGTCAATTTGTCGGGCGCCACCGAATTCCATTCAGAGTATGGCCTTGCCGGTGAAGATTTGAAAGTCGAGTTGTCAGGCGCTTCAAAATTTGATTGCGACTTAGTGGCCCCAGGTAGCGTAGACATGATTATGTCTGGAGCTTCCAAGATCGAAAGTGGTATCATTGCTGATGAGCTTAAACTCGAAATGAGCGGGGCTTCACAGGCCACATTGATCGGCGACGTCACGAATTTGAAACTCGATCTGAGCGGAGCCAGCAAACTCATGGAGAAGGTCATCGGAACCCAATACGCCCTATCCTGCGACCAGTGTGAAGGATCGATTTCGGGTGGGAGTAAAGCCTACATCCACTGCGACGGCATCATCAAGGTTGATCTTTCGGGCGCCAGCCAACTGCACTTTACTGGAACTGCCTTTACGGGCGACAGCAGCACCTCGGGTGGTTCTGAAATCATTCACGATACACTATAATCAGGAATTCCCGTCATGACCTTCAGCGAGAAACTGCATATCCTTTGCTCCATTCCGAAGACGTTGCGCTTCAACTTCCACTATTTCCCTTTCAAGACGGCCTTGAGGTGTCCTGTGATGGTATCCAGAAGGGTTTACCTGAGGGAAATGCACGGCAAAGTGACCCTTCCTGAAAACGCCGAGACTGCCAGTATCAAGATTGGCTTCGGCAATGTGGGACATTACGACCGTCAACGTTCTCGGACGATATGGCAAGTGAGCGGCGAAGTCGATTTCAAAGGCAGAGCCTCTATTGGTCATGGATCGAAAATCTCTGTGAGAGGCAAGCTTGAACTGGGTGACCATTTCAACATCACGGCCGAAAGCACCGTGGTGTGCGCCAAGGAGATCCGCTTCGGCAACGACTGCCTGATGAGTTGGGATGTGCTGGTAATGGACACCGACGAGCATCCCGTCTACAACAAGGAAGGGGAGCACATCAATGAAGACCGTCCGATTGTGGTGGGCAACCACGTGTGGATCGGTTGCAAGTGCATGCTACTGAAGGGCGCAGAATTACCAGACAATACGATCCTCGCCGCAGGGACAGCCTTACGGTCGGCATTCCGCGGCGAGGAACAAATCATTGGAGGAAATCCCGCGTCGATTCTCAAAAGAGATGTTCGCTGGGAGCATTCGTAACTTCCACATGTTGAAGTCCCCCAACGACGCTACATAACTCCTTCAGGAGTTAAGAATGCGCCTTTTGGGGACTTCAATAACGAACACGTTAGAGTGTGTCAATCACCTCACAAAGTTTCTTGAAAATCTCAGGAATCTCACCCACTCCGTTGACGGGATGGAGATTGCCTTTGGTCTCATAGTATGCCAGCACTGGCTTGGTCTTGGCCTCGTATTCCACAAAACGATGCTTGATGGAATCAATGTTGTCGTCGGCACGGCCACTGACCTTGCCACGCTCCAGCATACGTTCAATCAATAAGTTCTCGGGCACTTCAAGACTCAAAACGCCTGACAACGAGATGTTGTACTTCTTCATCATCTCGTCGAGGATTTCTGCCTGCTTCACGGTGCGCGGATAGCCGTCGAAGAGGAAACCGGGGGAGCTGAGGTTCTCAGAAAGTCTCTTCTCAATGATGGCGGCGACGATCTCGTCGGAGACCAGGCCACCCTGACTGATGATGCCTTTCACCTGAAGCCCAAGTTCAGATTCAGCGGCGATTTCCTCACGGAGGATTTCACCTGTGGAGATATAGGTCAATTGGTATTTTTCACGAAGGAACTGCGATTGGGTTCCCTTGCCTGCCCCAGGAGGGCCAAAAAGGATGATATTTAACATAGTTTTCAGTTGGTTAGTTATTCAGTTGTTCAGTTATTTAAATCACCTTATAAATATCAGGGAGATTGCGGCCTTGCTGGTTGTAGTCGAGGCCGTAACCCACGATGAATTCGTTTTCGATATCCATCGCCTTGTAGTTGATGGGATAGTCGTATTGGAAAGATTTCGGCTTGAAGAACAACGTGGCGATACGCACATCGGCGGCTTGTAGGTCATGCAGCTTCTCGATGGTATATTTCATGGTATGACCCGTGTCAACGATATCCTCCACGATCACCACATTACGGCCTTCGAGCGAATGGTCAAGACCGATAAGCTCGCGCACCACGTTGGTGGTCTTGGTGCCCGCATATGACGAGAGCTTCACAAATGAAATCTCGCATGGGATGGTCAGGCGCTTGAAAAGCTCAGAGGCGAACATAAAAGCGCCGTTGAGCACCACCAAAAAAAGCGGATTCTTGTCAACCATGTCCTTGTTCAGTTGATCTGCCACCGTTTGGATGGCATTTTCGATTTTCTCCTGCGGGATGTAAATGGAAAACTCCTTGTCTAAGACTTTAACTGTTTTCATGTTATTAAAATTGGAAACACAAAAATAAGAAATCATTGTTTATGGAAAACAAAAAAAATCTATTTTTGTCAACTGAACAACTACCAACTGATCAACTCCCAACCAACATGAATCCTATCGTAAGCATCATCATGGGAAGCACTTCCGACCTTCCCGTTTTAGATAAAGCCGCACAGTTTTTCGACGAGATGGAGATCCCGTTTGAGATGAACGCCTTGAGTGCCCACCGCACGCCTCAGGAAGTGGAGCAGTTTGCCCGTGAAGCCGAAGGCAGAGGCATCAAAGTCATCATCGCCGCCGCCGGCATGGCTGCCGCTTTGCCTGGTGTCATCGCAGCCAACACTACCCTACCCGTGATCGGCGTACCGGTGAAAGGCATGCTCGACGGCCTCGACGCCATGCTGTCGATCATCCAGATGCCTCCTGGGATTCCTGTCGCCACCGTTGGTGTGAACGGCGCGCTCAACGCCGCCATCCTCGCCGCCGAAATGCTGGCGCTTGGCGATGCCAACATGGCCCAAAAAGTCAAAGCCTATAAGGAAGGGCTGAAAAACAAGATCACCAAGGCCAATGCCGAGTTGAAAGAGGTGAGATATAAGTTTAAAGTTAATTAGTTACTAGTTAACTACCAACTGAACAACTGATCAACTTCCAACTTTCCTGATCATCATCAGCCCGTCACGGAGGGGAAGCAGGACATTTTCCACGCGGGGATCGTTGTGGACTTTTTCGTTGAATTCGCGAATGGCTTTCGTGTCGCGCTCTTTGGTGTCGGCATGTAACACCTTGCCCTCCCATAGCACATTATCAGCGAGGATTACTCCACCAGGGTTGAGTTTGTCCATCACCAAATCATAATACTTCGGATAGCTGATTTTATCGGCATCGATGAAGGCTAAATCGAATCCTTCCTCCAATGAGGGAATAACCTCTTTGGCATCGCCGATAATCAGTTTGACACGGTCAGCGACACCGGCTCTGTCAAGGTATTTCCTGATCACACCTTCATATTCTTCATTGGCCTCGATGGTGGTCAACAAGCCATCAGGCGCCATGCCACGGGCCATGCAGATGGTGGCAAAACCGGTAAAAGTGCCGATTTCCAGCACCTTTTTAGGCTGCATCAACTGACAGAGCAACTGAAGGAAACGACCTTGCACCGGCCCTGAAGCCATACGGGGGTTCATGG
>LXOW01210038.1_pt1 | contig 15030 bp, 14 predicted proteins | sample 1368591 | NCBI WGS metagenome assembly LXOW01 (sample SAMN04884650, study PRJNA319009) | bovine gut metagenome | isolation source: Cow rumen | host: Bos taurus | place: Italy: Legnaro (PD) | collected 2014-07-09 | reverse complement strand
CATAACATTGATAGAAGTTTAACATATAATGTAAATGTGTGAAAGACTAAATTCTACTTGAGTATGAAAATGTACGACTAAATTCCACTTAGTTTAAAAGAAGTAGAATTTACTTTTTCATTTTACGCAGAAGATGTTCAAGGTTGTGTAGATGTTGATTTTTGAGATAAAATCAGATAAAATAATTACTCTGAAGTTGGTGCTTTGGACAAGTTTTCATTGACAAAATACACCCACAAAGGTATACTATAATTAATCGATCCCACCAAGCCTAGGTAGCATTGCTACATGCGTAACATGGTGGGCCTTTTGATTTTATGGGGGTATTTTATGGCACAAGATGTAAAACCTTTTAGGACAATTGAAGAACAGATTGCCATATTGCAGAATAGAGGTCTGATAATTGACGATGAAGAGACTGCAAGAAAGTCGCTTGCAAATTTGAATTATTATCGGTTGAGTGCATATACACTTACACTGAGAAAAAATGACCATTTTTATGATAATGTTCACTTTTCTGATATGATGCAGATTTATAAATTTGATATGGAACTTAGAGCTGCGTTAATGTATCTGCTTGAAAGTATAGAAGTTTCTATGCGCACACATATAGGATATTATCATGCTAAATCATATGGTGCATTGGGATATTATGAAGAAGAATCATTCGAAGATGTGGAGAGATTTCATAAATTTGAATCTGATTACAAATCTGCGATTGAAGAGTATGGAGATAAAGAAGTATTTGTTAAACATCATAATGATATGTATGATGGCAAATTCCCAATATGGGTATTAGTAGAGTTGTTAACACTTGGTTCGTTGTCCAGATTGTTCAAAAATTTGACACCCGAAGTACGAGATGAAATTTGCAAGAGCAATTACGGAAAAATAAATGATGAGTATATTGGTAACTGGTTACAAGGCTGCACAATTTTAAGAAACATATGTGCACATAGAGCTAGATTGTTTAATAGACAGATACCGTTTTCGCTTAGATTGGGAAAAAAAGATAAGCAGATTTTTAAAGACAATAACATTTCTATCAATAAAGCGACAAAACAGTTATTTGCATACCTTATAGTGATGAAGAAAATGATTCCAGATGAAGATGTTTGGAGTACATTTACCTCAAGGCTTGTAGATTTAAAGAATAAATATTCGTTTGTAAGATTAGATTATTATGGTTTTGTCGAAGATTGGGAGAAATTACTTGGTATCAAAAGCGAATAATCAGCATAAGATATGAGTATAGTTCCTGGTGAGCCTCTCGATATGATGCGTAACATGCCAGGACATAATGCAGAGCAATCTGCATTTTGAGACCAATTGGAGAGTTTCTCTGATTGGTCTTTTTTGTAAAAAACAAATACGTGAAGGAAGTGATGATATGTACGGAATAATTCGTGAAGGAAATAAACAATATTATATAACAAGAATTTTGGGATTCTATAATGATTCTGAGGATCCGGATTTTGGACGATATTTCATAGTATTAGATAGGAATAAGAAAAAAATTCAAAAGGTATATTTGTATAATCCAGAAGTGAAACCACATTTGGATTTAAGAGTGTTGTTGCTTGATAATGATACAGATGATTGGATATTGGATGAGCATGAATTTGGTTGTGTTGATTTTTTGTCAGAAGTTAATTTGCCTGAGATGGTTTCTCACAATATCATTGACAGAGACGTGATTGATAAATGTGTTGCTTATGACAAACCATCCACTTTTAAGGAAGTAAACGAAATACTTTCAGAAAAAGATGCAGAGATATTTATGGATATAACTGGAGAGTTTCATGACGCAAGAATTGTTGAATTAGAAAAAATAGATGATAACTCACTTAGAGTATTGTTTGATGGAATATGGGGATGTGATGTGGAACTGTACTTTGAGGGTGATGTGAGCTATTGTACTGACAGCAGAGACCCCATGGAGTATGACCCATATTGGGGTGATTCACAGGTGGCTATACAAGATGGTTTTATCACATTCTATGATGATGCTTACACGGATGTTTCAGAAATAAATGACAATTGGTGTTGGTTTAGGGCGAGGAAAATGTCTTATAAAATAATACCTTTATAAAATCCTTAGTAGTAAGAAGTTTCATTTTACTACTAATTTTACTACTAATAGGTAGTAATAACTTGCTAAATTCTGCTCTGATTTGCCACATTCACACATTTTAGAGCATTTCATATAATCCCCGAAACCCCTCGCAAACAAGGGCGTTTCCGGGCAAAAAGGAGTAAATCAAAACTATGATTAAAGTGCTATTCATCTGCCACGGCACTATACTAACTTGACTCTGAAAAGCCCGTATTTACGGCGTTTCCGAAGAAAATCCTCATTTTTTACCAAAGATTTACCCAAATTGTATTTTTGCATAACTTGGCATAAGTCAGGCAAAAGAAAATTTCGTAGGTAACAGTGAAATAGAAAGGAAGAATCATGATTCGAGTTTTGTTCATATGCTATGGCAACATATTAACATCAATAAAAAAGTCTGTATTCTAGGCATTTTGAACATTATAAAAAGAAAAATACCAATGATTTACCAATAATAATAGAGTCCTAGCATCAAAAAATCCGCCTTGATTGGCGGATTTTTTCATTTTGTTTTGTTGATAAAATAAATAGTTGACAATCGCAACTAATCATTGTATTATTCGTACATAAGGAAGGTGATGATATGAATCAAGTGAAACTATTTAGAGAGAATACGCGAAGGTTGGAAATGAATCTTGGTAGCATTAATAAATCTGACTGCTGTTGCTGTGGAATTAGTGATGCACAGTGTTTTGTACTTGTAGAAATAGGACGTAACCCCAATATTTCGGTGAAAGAGTTGGCTGAAATATTACGACTTGATAAAAGTGGTATTAGTAGGATGGTTGAAGAATTGGTTCAGAAGGGCTTTGTTGAAAGGAGGCCATTAAAGGAGGATAGAAGGTATGTAGCTTTAAATCTTACAGACATAGGTATTGAAAGATTTAATAAGATAGAAAAAGATATGAATCAAAGATTTAAAGCTATTTTAGATAGAATTCCAGAAGATAAGAGAAGTCAGGTTATTGAATCTCTTCAGTTATATAATGAAGCATTCCAATGAAAGAAAAGAGGTGACCATTATGAGCCATGCGGAAACAGCAGTTGAATACTATAATAACAATTTTAATTGCTCTCAAAGTGTTTTTGCCGCGTTTGCGACAGAATTAGGAATAGATGAAAAACTAGCTCTGCGACTAGGAACTAATTTTGGTGGCGGAGAGCGAAAAGGTGAATTGTGTGGAGCTGTAGCAGGTGCACTTATGGTACTAGGGCTTCAATATGGACATTGTGAAAGTGATGATTTTGAGGGCAAAGCTAAGGCTTATAGAATATCTGAGGAATTTATGAATCGTTTTATTGAAAAAAATGGAAGTGTTGTATGCCGTGAATTGCTGGGGTATGATTTAACAAAGGATGAAGATCTGCCGATTATCAAGAATGGAAACTTATTTAGAACTTTTTGCCCTAAAATGGTGAGAAGTGCAGCGGATATACTCGATGAAATAATAAATGAATGAATATGTTAGGAGAATTATGTTATGGATGAACAAAAAATATATGAATTATTAAATACAAATTTAGGATTTTACTTAGCAACAATGGACGGTGATCAGCCAAGAGTAAGAGGTATGATGTTATTTAGAGCGGATAAAAATGGGATTGTGTTTCATACTGCTTCAACAAAGGATGTATTTAAGCAACTGCAGATTAATCCAAAGGCAGAGTTGTGTTTTAATGTAAACGGAGTACAAATTCGTGTGACTGGCGAAATCGAGGTCAATACAGATAAAGAATTACGTCAAGAAATATTTGAACATCCTACAAGAAAGTTTTTACAAGCATGGAAAGAAAATGGCATTGATAATTTGCTTACAGTATTGGTAATGAAAAATTGTGAGGCTGTAATCTGGACAATGGAGACAAATTTTTCCGAAAAAACACCAATTAGTATATGTAATGGATAACTCTAAAAGTGAAAATTTTTCGCTCCACCGTAATCAACTTTATGGAAACATACTTGGAATTAGACGCTTTGATATGGTAGTATAGTGTACAGGGCGCTAAGGTGTCCTGTATGTTATAAGTAATTAACCTTTTAATATAACAGACAACGAGGAATGGAGAATTAATGGATGAATGTGCTAATGGTTAATTTGCCTTTTGCGGGCCATACAAACCCAACCCTTCCGCTAGCGGCTAAGTTGGTGGAGTTCGGGCATAGAGTTACGTACGTGAATGCTCCGGAATTTAGAGAAAAGATTGAACATACCGGCGCAGTATTTGTTCCTTATAACAATTATCCTGAAAATGCGAGTGAACAATATAAGAAGAAGAATTCTTTTCTTGCAGCATTTGATACGGTAATTTCACTTACGGAAAAGTATGACATTCTTATTTACGAAATGTTTTTCTACCCTGGGATAGATCTGGCAAAAAGGATGGGAATCCCTTGCGTAAGACAGTTTTCTCAACCGGCATGGAATGAGAATACCTTGGATGATGCGCCATCACTATTCAAAATATCAGCCAAACTGATAGATATGCAGGTGTTGCCAAAGAAGATAGCGAAGAATAAAGGCTTTTTGAATACCTGTCTGAAGGACGGGATTACAAAGAGTAAACCTGAGCTAAATATTGTATATATACCAAAGCAGTTTCAAAAAAGGAAGGAAGAATTTGATGATTCATATTTATATGTAATTCCGACACCGGAGGTAAGGCCGGGGGAAATGGCTATTCCATACGAGAAAATGAGGTCGCCTGTTGTATATATTTCCCTTGGAAGCATTCTGAGTGATAAAAGCTTTTACAGGAAGTGTATCAGGGCATTTGGTGGCAAAGAATTGTCTGTAATTTTAAACACAGGGAAAGTACCACCGGACTCATTGGGGTATCTGCCTGAAAACATATATGCTTATTCATTTGTACCACAGATAGAAGTGCTTTCTCATACAGATGTTTTTCTTACACATTGCGGAATGAACAGTATTAATGAAGCTTTGTGTTTCGGGGTACCGATGGTGGCTATGCCCTTTATAAACGATCAGGTTACAAATGCTGAACAGTTGGTTAATCTTGGAATTGCCAAAAGGATTCATTCTTTACTTCAGAATACTAAAGAAATCTATAGCGCAGTAATGGAAGTTGCACGGTCATCGAATATGAAAGCGAAGGCTATGGAAATGAAGAATTCAATAGAGAACCAGGAAAGCTGGGAAAGTATTATAGCTAAAATTGAAAAATTAGTTATTTGATGTGCAGTAGATGTAACGACAGTAAGTTCTTTTTGCAGTATAAATGACTAAGAAAACTTGAATTGGGAATGAACCGTTCCCAAGGACGTTATAACTCATTACTATTTGTTATTTCATCATCCGAAAACCCTTATGAATACTAAATTTGCAGTTGTTTTACTTTCCCTTATGATTTCCCTTGTGTTATATCGTCCTATAGTAATTTACAAGTGCTAATAAGGGAAAAAACAAGGGAAAGATTCTACGGTAACACAATATAACACCTAATGGGCTATCGAACTGTTGAAATGCTTTTTTATATATGAATTTGTAATTCACCAAAAACAAATATGCCGCTCCCCTGTAATAGCTTATATGAGTCACTTATGCTTTGAAATGCATCTGCAATCTTGTCAATAATATCAGATTGATCGGCATTTTATAATGTCCCGGATAATTATATTTACTTCTAACATCCGAACCTATTCTATGGAGCGCTAAAACTTTTCAGGAGCCGTCAGCGGATAAAATGCATCCAACTTCTAATATCNNACATATTCTCTTGTACAAATAATCAACAGCTTGTTGAACACTCATGCTAGCCTCCTTATAACCTTCAAGAGAAGTGTCAACTTTACCTCCAACAATAACTTTATCAAAGTATTCTGTACCTTTAAGATTACATTTTATCGAAGCATTCCATAATCCTTCATTATGTACCATAGCATTTCTTTTCTGTGATAAATACAAAATTGTCTCTCTAAACAATTTCGTATGCTCTCCATCAATTATAATCCCTTTACTTTCAAGAAAGCTCAGTTTATCCAAATAGCTTCCCCATGCTAATTCCTCTATTTTTTTATCAACCAACTTCATATGCAATTCATCAGTTGTTTTACAATCCAATACATCTGAGGCTAAAATACTTGCATTACTAATTAACCACTTTTTTTCATGCATACATATTAATCTAATTATTTTTAACAGAACCTCATCAAAAAGAGTAAACATATATATAAACGACATATAATATGTTGTCTGATTTGATAAGGTTGCGCAATCCTCCAATTCCCAGATTTTATGCAGAGGATATTTTATTTCTTGAGGGTACACGATAGCATCTCTAAATATTTTCACTTTAGGGTTCTTTACAAATTCTTCAAGAGATTCTGTCTTGTCATATTTTTCTCCCAACCACTTTATAACATCATTTTCCACAAGTTCTTCCGTTTTATTTAATAAATAATTATCACATACCACGTATCCATACTTTTCTATTTTATCCGTTAGCCCCAATTCATTTAGGAATTTTGGCAAATCTAGTTCGCATTTATATAAAAGATTTATCAGTACCTCTGGATCTAACTTTTCTTCGTTTGAGTTATAAATTAGTTCTAATAAAGCATTATTATGAATTATAGATTGTATTTCTTGAGCATTATTCTCATAATTCTTTTCAACACCATTTCTTAATTCAACATTCTTTTCGCAAAATGAGCCAATTGCTTGTACTAACTTAAATGAATAATCTTCATTAATAGGTTGATAAGCCCAATCTTGTACAATTCTTTTTCCCTCATCCTTCCATTCGCTAACCAAATTAAAACCGTCGCGATTTTCCGGAGCAGTTTTATACTCTACAGGTTTATAACCATTATCTGTATATAATTCCTCATCATCTATATATAATTCATTGTCTCTTCTAACTATCCTAGCCGCCAGAATAAGATTCCCGTTTTTTATTTTTCCATACCTTTTATTTTGTCTTTCCATCGCTTTTCTCCAACATACTGTTCAATTCTACATAATAGTCATATTATTTTAAGTTCAATGATATTACCCCTCACTTTTTGTGCTTACTATACTGGAATATAATTGCCATCCAATCTCGGCTGGAAATAAACCACTTCCAAGGATGTTATAACTCACTACTATTTGTTATTTCATCATCCGAAAACCCTTGCGAACACTAAATTTGCAGATATTTTGCTTTCTCTTATGATTTCCATTGTGTTATATCGTTCCATAGTGCTTTATGAGTATTGATAAGGGAAAACAAGGGAAAGATTCCACGCTAACATACTATAACACCTACTGTGCAATCGAACTGTTGAAATATTTTTTTTACTGTATTACCTTCCAATCCACTGTTTTATTTGCTTCATTCTTTCTAGGTAACCATTTTCTTCAAACCTGAATGCTTCTCGGTCATATAGTTCAACAATCTTCGGAATGCCTATATCCTNNCAGTAGCATCAAATAATCACTTTATTTTTCTAAATATTTTATAGTCAATGTTATAAGCGACAAACATCTATTAAAGAAATACTCATAATGATCGAATTCTGTTATTTCAATTCTATCGGTTTCATGATGTCTTATCCGATACGTATTTCCTATAGTGGTTAATGCCTTAAACTCCTCTTTTAACATTGTTCCGAAATCTGCATTTCCTGATGAAGCATTTTGGATGACCTTGTTTGCTGAATCCTTTTTGTCTAGGTCAGTATAAAAGGTCTTCATACGTTCAAACGCATCCCATATTTTCTCTGTTGCATCCTTTATTGAACTAGGATTGGGACGTTTATATAGCGATATAGCTTCCAGTAACAATTCGCGCAGTCCCTCCTCACTTACCTTTTCTATTATTTTCTCATTTTCCTCTGAAAGAGGACTATTCAATAGTTTTCTTTCAATTTCAAATTTCTCATTTATTCTATATAATAAACCTGTCTTTTCAAATATATCTTCTATCTCATCGCAAAACTCGTTTGCCTTCTTTTTCGAGTCCTTAAATGTATAATGGTAATGTCCAAAAAATCCATGATAATCACCTTTATTGTAATCCTTTGCATAATAAGCAATATATTCAATATAATCGAAAATAGCATAAGGACTAAATTCATCTTGATGTTGTCCATCAAAAACGTTATTCCATTTTCTTGGTTTATCAATCATCCCATCTCTTCTAAATAAATCTGGGATCTCATACCTCAAATCAACATCTAATTTTTCGTAGTCATAATTACAGATCCCTCTCCCGTCTTGACACTCCTCAGGAAATTTCCAAGCCAAACAAATCAGGTATCTTTGGCAACAATCAAATAATAAAGAATATGCTTCAATAGAAACATCGTACGTTTTCTCTTTTTCTGAGCGAAATCCATGTCTTGCAGAGTACAAATTCATCTCAAAACCTCCCATACAAAACAAACATAGTTCCAGACCACAATATATATTTCATCAAATCGCGAATCCAAATTGTATCCTTTCTCATAGTTTCTCCATAATCCAGTACAGTGAATTATAAAAGTTTTCTATCTACTACATTTTTTCTCTTTGGTGCCACTATAGAACCAAATTATTATATTTCATACACCTTCCAATACCCTGCTTTATTTGACCCCATTCTTTCTATATAGCCATTTTTCTTCAAAAATGAAATATTATTATCAATAGCTGTAGTGCTTATTCCGAGTATTCTTGAAAGTTCTGCCTTGGTAATATTAGGATTATTTCTCATTTCTGATAAGATGGTCTGCCTGGTCTGATTTAATGTGCTCTGATTATTACCAACTTTATCACCAACATTATTGCCAACCTGGCCAACCCTATTGAATGGAATGGTGACAACTATATCGTTTTCTTCAAACTTGAAAGCTTCTCGACCATATATTTCAACAATCTTAGGAACGCCTCTGCCAGACTTCTCACTTATATGAAGCTGAATAAAGATTTCTGAAAGTTTTTTATTTACCGGAATTGAGCGTCCAAGATAGAACCCTTCCATCGTTTGTTTAGGCGCTAGTGTCCCTCNNGTCAGAATATACAGTAACCATAGGCTCGTTACCTTCAACCCACGCATTATGCAATATTGCATTGATTATCGCCTCACGAAATGCCTTATCGTCAAATAGCGGTACATCCTTTCTTTCCACGACTCTATTTCTTTCGTCAGCCTGAATTATATTAAGGACATCACCGTACCTGAGAAGCTCATCAAGAGTATACAGGAGACAATTATTGCCAAATTCACGAACTGAATACAAGTTCGAGCCCTTTGTCGAACCGGTAAAAATTGATACTCGCAATGGCATATGTGAATTATCAGATAGAAGCTGAGCCATCAGATTATATTCACCATCACTGGTTCTCAGCCCCAAATTATCTTCGAACGTTTCTTCACGTAAAACGATTCCCTTGGAGCCAAAATAACCAAACAATTTTCGGAATGACAGTTTTTGATATTGTGCCGGAGTATTTTCAATTGTGTCTATTCCCTGATCCAGTAATCTAAACAACTTTTTTTCGCGTTCCGGATAGTCTTTTAGGTTTGCCTTTGAGGAGCCTATACGAATATAACGGCTTTCATTAAATGCGGTAGGGATATTCTTAGCAGCAGGTATCGTTAATACAACAACCCGCTTTCCGTCCAGTTTCAACTCTTCAAATTCAAAACCAATACTCGGTGATAGATTCCTCGCAAGATAGTTCTGATATGGCTCTTTATTATAATCACGATACTGGTTAAAGGTGGTTCCTACGATTTCGTGTGTTTCATCGTTAATACCCCATATAAAATATGCTTTTTCCTCACTATGATAGGCGGCTGCATTTGACAATGCAGAAATATATTCGCCAAGTTGAACAGGCTCAAACTAGTTTTCTTTAAACTCAAACCATTCCTGTTCATTATCCTTATCACATAAGTTTCTAACTACTTTTTCAAGTTTTTTCATCTGTATACTCCTTACATTTTATTACCAACTTAAACATTATACTGCATTGGCAATAAAGTTGGCAATAAAAATTGGTAATAAAAAACACAGGGTTTTACTCAAAATCACTGAAACCCTGTGTCATTAAATCTTTAATAATGCCAGTACAAATGATTATCAATGCGCAACCATACGCATTAATTCACGCCTTCACATCAAATCCAACGGTACCACTTACACCCCCTGATGACAATCCTTTCGTCAGCTTAGCGGTAATACTCCTGACATCTGTTCCAACAGCAGAAATAGTAAACTCATCTGTCTTTTTTTCCGCTTCAGCCTTCTCTGCCCGGCGTTTTTCAATCCGTTCCTGTTCTGCCTTTTTCTCCAAACGCTTCTGTTCAGCCTTCTCTTTAGTAGTTTTTTCTTCATCAGCCTTTCTCTTAGCATTCTCTCTTGCAATTTTCCCATCGGGATCGTTTGTACTTCCACTTGTGCAGGAAATATTTCCATTCTCATCTATGTTGTACGAGGCATATGTCACAACTGGACTTCCCGGAGCAGCATTTACTGCACTGCATAACGACTTAACGCAATCAGGAATCGCTTTTAGGTTTTCCTCCAAGTATGCGGCTTTTTCCGGATCATCTTTGCATTTCTGCAAAAATGCTTTCGATACATTCACATTAACAGGAACACCCTGCATAGAAGTACTGCCTGCATTCATATAACTATACTTGTCCTGCAGGTATTTGGAATAATCATCCACATTCTTATAACCGATCTTGATTTCTTCTTTTTTCGTCACACCCGGTGTGGATGTTTTCAGATCCATAATCTGTGATGTAACACCGCCACTTATCTCCATTAACATAACACACCCTTCCTTTAGCTTGGCTAATGGGAAATCCGTTTCCTATGTTTTATGCATTTTTATCAAAGAACGATACAGCCTGTGATAATTCAATACTTTGATAAGACCCCAGACTACCGTTAGCATTGTTGAAATGCTCCAAATAAGCCTCTCTTTCACTTCGCATTTTTTCCATACGTTCTTGAAACTCTTGCTTTTCTCTGCGCTTTTCTTCAATACGGGCTTCCGCTTCTTCTTTTTCTTCCCGTTTCTTTCTTGCCTTTATCCAGAGTTCTTCCTCTTCCTTATACTTTTTTTGAATTTTGCTGGTACTATTTCCATTTCCCACATTGGCTGTTCTCATTCCATAACTTGACTCTCTATTACCGTTAGCATCATAAGAAACAGTTTTTCCATAAATCTCTATACCATCACGTTTTGCCCAAGAATATATTAGTGCATTGGCTTTTTCTTCTCCGGACAAATTCCATTCAACCTCTTTTGCAAATTCAGGATCATTTGCCATTTTTTTCAAGCAATCTGGCGAAAGATTTACGACAGTCTTACCAGGACTGCAAGGCATAACGCCACCTTGAGTGTTAAAACCAATTTGCGGAAACTTTTTACACAATTTTTCATAATATTCTTCCACATTATTAGTTTGGCTTTTTCTTTCGACATCATTATTCTTTTTAACTGCATAATCGTTAGTTCCCATTGCATATGCAGTATTAATACTGGTTATTTCCATATTTGTATCCTCCTCGCATGAAAGCATGAGATTATCTTCTACATACTCTATCGTATGATAATCACCAGTAATTAACAGACTTTGCGTGAACGCCGTCATTTTTGCAGTGAAATCTTTCCGCTCATCATCACGGTCAGCATAAACCTCTTCCTACCGCCATCTGAACGAATTTCGATATCCACATCACCCATATACTTTCTTGCGCATTTTTGGATGTTTGACAGGCCTATACCGTGCAGCCGCTTATCCTTCTTACTTGTCATAGGCAGCCCAGTTTCTCTGTCAACAGTCATGCTTCCTGCAAAATCATTTTCAATCTCAACAAAGAAAAGTGTTCCCTTCATGTAGGATTTAAGGGAAATCTCCCGATTCCCTTCCAATCCCCGGCAGGCTTCAAAAGCATTATCCAAGGCGTTATTCAGAATAATGGCGATATCATAGATATCGATCTGCTCAGTATTAGGAGCTACAAAATCAACATCGAAAGTGATCTCCTGCTTTCTGGCTTCCTGTTGACGCTGATAGATAATAATGTCCGTAATCGGGTTTCCACTTTTTGATGAAAAATACAGCCTGTTTACTGTATCCTCTATTTGTCCAATGTATTCGTCAATCTCTCTGGTATCGCCATTTCCAACAGCTTTTATATATTGCATAATATTGTTCAGGTGGCTTCTCATATCATGCTTCAGCCCCCGCAGATCAGAGTAGATTTCCTCTATATCCTCTATTTCCCTGTGCAGCTGCTCCACCTGGTTTTCAAGAATGACCTGTTTCCTGCTATCTTCATTGCGCTCTATCAAATATTGGAACAGCATCATAGTCGCTATGATAGTTCCAAGTAATAAAATGCAGATTACTATGATCCAAAACACTGTTTCCGGGACTTGTTCATAAACCAGCCCCCCTATCCCCTCACTGAATCTTAGTATCAGGATCCGCATGGTGATCGAAACACAAAGAGCCGCAAAACAAGGGAACACCAAGAAAATGTTCTCGCCAAAGCTTGTCTCATATCCCTTGTAAATGTACTTTCTGCTTAGTGTTTTCAGATACACAAATAGTATGATCACATATACCGCTACACAAATTATCCCTTGAACAATCATGGACGCAGTTAAGATGTTATTTGCCCTTTCCAAAGTCATTCCATCGGAAGATGATATGATTTTCTCTATCATGCCCCCAGTCAACAGCGAGATTAAATAATAAAGCACACTGATAATATATTTAATCAATGCTCGCCCGGCTGCAAAACTGAAGGTAACAAAAATCTGTCTCTTATAATCCCATTTGAAAGAAAGCGATAGAAGCGCAAACAGTAATACGAGATTGACAACAACCCCCATCACATCTCTATCTATTCCAAGAATCTCATATATAACAATATCTACTGCAAGATAGATCATAGTCCAAAGAATGACCGTTATCTTCTTTTCATATCGTGTTTTTAACAGATCCAGCCCATATAAACCGCTCAAAACAGCATCTGCAATATATAACGGAACTGTCAATGTTAAAGTCGAAAGATCAAACATTTACAATACCTCCGTTTTTAGCGTAGCGAAGATATGTCTTTACAAAATCCGTGTACTTCTTCTCCGCAAGCATAACGCTGTCACCATTAAGCATCTGAATACTGTTCGCAGAATATGCCGTCACCTTTTCAAGATTTACGATATAGCACCTATGTGTCCTGAAAAACAAATCTCCCAGCTCATTTTCAAGGTCATACATACGGGCATAGGTTTCAGTCAGCCCGTTATCCATATGGAATACCACCTTCCTGTCACTGCTTTCAATGTACTGAATCTCCCGTAGAAGCAATTTTCTCTTACTCTCACCATCCTTGACTAGAATGTATTTCTCTCTTCGTTCATCGCCGGTCACAACCTCTTTAACAGCCCGCTGGAAAACTTCAGCAAACTTCTTTTCCTTTATTGGCTTCACAAGATAATGAAAGGCATTCACATCAAAAGCATCCTCCATATACTCCCGAAATGCTGTCACAAAAATGATGATGCTCCGTTTCCCGGAATTTCCCTGCTCACTACGTATCTTTTTCGCAAGCTCAATCCCGGATATATCTCCCATCTCGATGTCAAGGAAACAAATGTCGAAAACCTTCCTGTCTGAAAGCATATCCTGCCCCTTGGCAAAGCTGCTAATATTCACATCAGAGCTCTGCTTCTTTATCAGGGATACAATCTGCTCCCTTACCTTTTCCTCATCATCACATACTGCTATATTCATAGAATCATTCCCTTCGTCATAGATTGTCTTATCTTATATCGGCAAAATAATATCTGCCTATCATAGCCTTGCAGTGAACGACGCTTTTTTTGCAGTGAAAAAAGTATATATATTTATCGGATTATATCCTTCTTCTTTTGCACCGATTTTCTTTCCTCATTTTGTCGTCTTGCTTCTTCCTGCGCCTCGGCAAGTTTTACCCTAATCGATACCCTTGTCTGCTCCGCATGTCCGGCGATTTTTCTTGCTATATCCTTAGTCTTTTCGATTACCGTTGTCAGTTTCCTCATTACTTTTTTCAAGACTGGAAGTGTCTTTTCGGGATTCGGTATCTCTACAAAAACTTTTCCAGTGCTTGATTTAACAGGATGCTCCAGTGCTTTTACGAACCCTGTTATACTGTCATAATCATCTTTATCTGCTCCCATGTCTGTCAGTCCGTCCTTAAGTTCCTTCATTACCGGAAGTTCCTTTTTCTCTAATTCTTCAAGCCATTTTTCCGTATCTTCTTCCGCAATCAGCTTTGCTTCCTGTATATTAACGATTTCGCTTTGTACCTGCCGTACCCGCTCATTCGCATTGATCATGGACTGATTTGCTGCTTCTTTTATCTCTTCTGCATGCTTTGTTGCAGCTATCGCTTCCTCTAAGGCACTCTTTGCTTTAAGCTCTGCTATGGTACGGTTACCACCGATGGTTGTACCGTTAAGTACCGGGAACAGTCCCTTCTGAGAGTGTTGATCCATGTATTCCTGCAGTACCCTGTGGAACACATTCATCTCAGTCATATTCATAAGTTCTTTTGAACAAACCTTAACCCTTGGATCCTTATCGGGATGCTTTTCGTTCCACTTTTTATCATCTACTATGGGGATGAAGAGGAAGTGCATGTGTGGAGTAGTCTCGTCCATATGTACATATGCCGAGATCACATTCTGTTCTCCGTACCTTTCAGATAAGAACTTATAAGAAAGCTCAAAGAACTGTTTTATCTGTTCGTCCGTGTAAGTTATCTCTTTCAGTTTCGGTACTGTTTCCGTTGTAGCTGTACCGTCCTTGTGATGAACTTCCTTTTCTTCATAAATGATGTTCCCGTTTTCATCTTGTGTGCCGAGCATGGCACTAATCTAGCTAGTGAAAGTCTAGTCACGGGTATTTACCGC
>LXOW01112737.1_pt1 | contig 15031 bp, 12 predicted proteins | sample 1368591 | NCBI WGS metagenome assembly LXOW01 (sample SAMN04884650, study PRJNA319009) | bovine gut metagenome | isolation source: Cow rumen | host: Bos taurus | place: Italy: Legnaro (PD) | collected 2014-07-09 | reverse complement strand
AGAATAGCTCTGATAAGACGCAGTACGACTTTATTGGGTGGTATTTCGACAATGGCGTTTATGCGGCTGGCGACATCTTCTTTGCGAATGGCTATTTGGCGGAAAAGAGCCCCGACCCCGTCCAAGGAGAGGAGGATTCCTACAATACCTTTATCCTTTATCCGGTGTTCCGCAATAAGGGCGAAGGCAACAACAACGGCGCGAAAACAAGTCTGGTTTTGGATGCCAACGGCGGCATCAGGAACCCTGACTATACAATGGATCTGCCCGCGTATGCCTATTATAATTCGAATGGCACCCAGGTCTATTATTCTGAGGAATCAGGCAACAGCGCTCTGAGCTTGAATATGGACGCTCTTCTGCCTCTGCCTACCGATGATGTGCAAGGCATGAACATCTTCACCAAGGAGAAGTCCGAGTTCTTGGGTTGGGCGTTCAGTAAGGACGCTAAGGCCGCGAAGTTCAAGCCCGGCCAGACTGTCGGCGTGGATAATGACGCTGGCGGCGGTTTTAACGGCCAGAACGGCAACACCCTGTATGCGGTTTGGCATAGGACTGAGGTTACCATTCGCGTCATGCTTGTGGATGACAAGACGAATGGACGTATTTCCGGAGGCGAATTTACCATTACCGATGCAAAGCATGCCCCTGTTCCCGGCACGGAAGGCGGATTGGTCTCCAACGCTGATGGTTTGCTGGCCAAGAATGATGTCACTGATTTTGACGTCTTGACACCTGAGAATAACGCGGTACTGAACTACTATGATATCACGGAAACGTTGAACGCTCCCGGGTATGTTGCCCTGGAAGAGCCTGTTCAGATTTCTGTGGAATACGATGGTACAGTTAAGGTTACAAAGGGCGGTAAATTCAGTGAAGTTGGCAGTGGCGCGAATGATACGTACATCGTTTACATTTCCCAGCGCCAGGCAATTTGTAAGGTTGTCAATGGCGGCAAGGAGACCCTGTTTGGTACCCTGAATGACGCTGTGGCTTATGCCAAGCAGAACGGTGGATCTCGCATTGAGATGCTGACGGATTATAAAATGCCCAAGGCGGACTTTGTGACAATCGAAGCTGGCGCAACCATCCTTCTGACCACTGCCTCCAAGGATAGCCGTAACCCCTATCGCGGTGAGGGTACAGTTGCCACCATTACGCGTGCTGATTCCGGCACCAGCTTGTTCACCATGGACGGCGGTACCTTCGGCATGGAGAACATCATTGTGGATGGCAACGCTTCCACCAAAACCTGCATCAATGACGGCGGCATTGTTCGAGTGAATAATGGTACGCTCTACGTTGAGGCCGGAACGGTTTTGAAGAACTCCAAAGTCAGTTCCAATGACAATGAGTGTCATGGCGGCGCAATTTCTGCTACCGGTTCCAATGCGAAAGTAGAAATCGTCGGCGATTATGTCAATCCTGTCGTCATTGAGAATTGCTCCGCAAAGCAAAGCGGCGGCGGTGTTTCTATTGCGGATGGTGCAACCCTGAAGGTTGACAATGCGTCCTTCTCCGGTTGTAACGCAACTGCGGCGCAGCGGACTGGCGTGTATGGCGGCGGTGCGATTTCCGTTCGCAATGGCAGCAACAGCTCCGGTGTAACTGATGCGGTGATCATGGGTTCGTATTTTGAAAACTGCGGTACGGCTGGCGTCGGTGGTGCTGTGCTGTTGTCCAACGCCACAGCGTCCATCGAAGACTGCGTCTTTGGCAGTGACGATGGTTCGAACGGGAACTCCGCGAACGGCGGCGGTGCGATCTGCGCCAGAGATAACGCGAACTTGAGCCTGCTGAACACGGGAATCTATGGCAGTGATGCGTCTATGTATGGCGGCGCGATTTATGTCAATAGCTCAGTTGTTACCTTGGATCAGACCTCTATTACTGGCAACTCCGCCGACACCGGCGCTGGTGTCTATGTATCCAAGGATTCCACACTGAAGATTTCCGGAGACCTGTACTTCGGCGGCACAGGCGTCAATACTGACGGTACGCTGAGCACCTCCGCAGGCAACTTTGCTCATGGCACGCTCGCTGATTCGACCAACGGTTCCGCGGAATACACGAAGGCCCGTCAGGATATCTACCTGGCTGAAACGGTGTCGGAGCCTGCATCTCTTGTAATCACCGGCAACCTCTCCAGTCAGAATGGTTCCATCTGGATTTGGCCTGAGTATGAGAGTCATTACCTGACTTCCAAGCCCTTTGCCGTGATTGACAGCACCGAGATCATTGACGCGAATACCTACAGTGTGTTCCGTAATGCCCGGGAGGATAAGCTGACGCTCTGCACCGGCGATTACCTGACTGGCAAGAGCGGTGAAAAGAATTTCATCTACTGGACCGGTGGCAGAAATGTTTCCTTCCTGAAGATTGACGGCAACGGGCAGCCTCTTGCTGACGCAATCTTTGGTGTCTATGTTGATTATGAGTGCACAAAGGCGGTCAATCGGAAGAAGGACGAACTGATTGCTGTCTCTGACGCCTACGGTGTTGCCACCTTCGAAAACCTCAGCCCCAACATCTACTTTATGAAGGAAAAACAGGCCCCTGAGCACTGCCAGCTCAGCGAAACGAAGTATGTAATTCTTGTTGGCGAAGAAAATCTCGATTATGAGCAGCTTTCCAATGGTGAGTGGGCCAACCTGCTTCGAAATATCACGCAGGCGGACATCGACCTTCAGGTTGCGAAAAACATGGAACTGTTTGAGCTGCCTGAGTATGCCATCTTCATGATTGATGATGGAAAGGCTGTTGCGGATCGCAGTATTGCTGAGCAAGGCATTATGAACGTTTCCGACGAGGTTTGGCCCGTCATCCTCAGCAAGATCAACACCAAGCTGGAGCGTCTCCCCGGTGCGCACTTTACCATCCGCAGCATTGATGGTACTGTGTATGTACAGGGCGAGGTTGAGGAATTCGAGTCCGACGATTCCGGCGTGTTCTTTGCTGGACGTCTTCCCTTCGGTACGTATTACCTGGAGGAGACTACGGAACTTAAGGTTGGCGATGTTGTGTATGCGAAGCCGACACATTACTTTGTGTTCCAGGTTTCCTCTAAGGGCGTTAAGGCTCTTAAGAAAACTGATGGGGAGTATGAGTTTGCCAGCTCTAATACTGTTGCGGAACCTGACGATGAGAAATATTTGATCCCCTTGAATTAAATCTGATAAAAAAAGTAGAACGTGCCCGGGAGGGAGCATGAAGTATGAGACGAAGAAAATGTAACATTCTGCGCTCCCGAACGGGCGCGTCCATGAGTCTTGCGCTGTTGCTGTTTATGATTTGCGCAGTGGTTGGGGCGCTGGTAATCACAGCAGGCACCACTGCTGCTGGACGTATGAGCAATCTTGCGCAAATGGATCAACGGTATTACGCCGTCAGTTCTGCGGCAGAGCTTTTGGCCAACGAGCTTGACGGGGGTACTGTTAAGGTAACCCGCGTTCGTGAAATCACGTCCGTGACGAAAACGAACTACGAAACCGTTGACAAAAACGGCAGAACTGTGGCTCAGGTCGTAGGTACCCCAGCAACCTCTAATTTTGTGTATTATTATACGAAGATCAACGATTTGCCGCAAATTCCCGCTGACCGTCCCGAGGAACTCTCAGTTTACGAGGCTGGTGGCGCTGCGAACGCCTGCGCGATTCCGGATGATATGAGCTTCTTGACCTCATGCGGCGCTGGCCTGTTGTTCGATCATTATTGCAATACGGATGCCGCAATGGAAGCTTCCATGAAGAAGAATAATGACACGCAAAGCGGCAAGTTTACGCTGGAAGACCCCACTGATTCAGATAACAAAAAAGGCTTGAAGATTATTGGGTCCTATGAGGTTCGGAAGGACGGTACAATCGTTCTTCTCTTGCAGAACGAAAAAGGCGATCCTTTTAAGATGCGTGTGACGCTTCTTGCCACCATTAATGAGACGGAAAGCGAAACGACAACGGACTCTACAGACCGTCAATACTCCGGTTCAAGCTTCCGGGAGGATGTGACTTCTGTTACGACGTTAACAAAGACTTCCGAGATTTCCTGGAAGGTCAGTGGCGTGGAAAAGGTAGTTTCGTCCTAAAGGGGTGACTGTGATGAAGAAAAAACTGAAATCCCGTTTGCGGAGCAAACGTGGCGAAAGCCTTGGCGAGGTTCTGATTGCGATTTTAATTGCTTCATTAGCTCTCGTTATGCTTGCGTCCATGATCCAATCTACCAATGATATAGTCCGTACGTCCAAGAACGCAATGAAAAAGTACCTGACTGCGAATAATGCCCTGGTTGAAAAGCTTGACGCGACTCCGGAGGGTCACTCCGGTGGCGAGTCGGGTGACGATTCCGGTGATGTATCAGAAGAGGGAGAAGGAGCGGGTGCTGTCATAGCAGAAGGTTCCTTGGAGTTTACCATGATGCACAGCGATGATTCCATGCTCAAAGCAGCACTTCTTACGGATGAAAGTGAAAGCAGTAAAATCGCAGTTGTTTATTACATCAATCAAACCGTATCAAATGTGCCGGTCGTGTCGTATAAAAAAGGAAGCTGATCATGATGAAAATGAAAGCACATAAAAAGAACCGCGGAGGCTTTACGCTTGCGGAAACTTTGATGGCACTCATGATCTTATTGATCGTGTCTTCAATTGTGGTAGCTGGCCTACCTGCTGCTACTACAGCCCTTCGGAATGCTGTGGATGCTTCCCACGGGCATGTGTTGCTGTCTACCACCATGACTTCTTTGCGGGATGAGCTTTCCATGTCAAAGGATATTGTGTGGGATGATGCTGGAAAGAGAATTACCTATGTTGACTCCTCTGGAATTAAATGTGAATTGAGAGCGAATGGCAAGGATTCCGAAGAGGGCCACGTAGATGGAATTTTCTTGAAAAAGGTTGCTTCTCCCTCCGGGACGGGTTCCAGTCAAGTTACCTTTGATCGGCTTCTTGTCTCCGATAAGGCTGCAACCGCTGGGTTGTACACTACGTTTTCAAACGCGAGCTTTGAAAACGGTATTGTAAGAATCGAAAATCTGAGAGTCTGCCGTAGAGTCAAGGGTGAAGAGCGGTCGATTTCAGATTTGGGAGACTTGACCTTTGAAATTGAGGTCATTGGCAGGAAAGGCTGATAGCGACAGGTGATGAATATGTGGAAATTTAGATCAAAAAAAGGTTTTACATTGGCGGAGGCCCTATTAATCGTTGCCATCGTCGGCGTCGTTTCTGCTGTGGTGATTCTGAGCGTCGTGGATTATCTACGTTCTACGACAAAGCTCGAGTATGACGGCTATGCGAAGTCTATCTTTGTGGCCGCTCAGAACCATTTGACCATGGCAGAGCATGAAGGCTATCTTGGTTGCAATTACTTTGGACTTAACGGGGATGATACCGAAGGTGTCTATCGTTTCGTTGTTCAAAATGGTGTAGACAGGGATGAACCTGCCGGTTCTGGTGAGAGCAAGATTAAGTCTCTTCTCCCCTTTGCACTTCCTCATGGTTCTCTGGATGAGACGGTCCGTGCTGGCAGCTATCTGATTCGCTACCAAAAATCGACTGCAAAGGTCCTTGATGTTTTCTACTGGTCAGATACTGGACGTTATTCCTACGAGTATAACGTTGCTGATTATGAAGCGCTTCTAAACGGTTCAAAGGACAGCGATACGTTACGGGACTTTGATGGCGCTGTGATCGGCCATTATGGTGGTGCGGAAGCAGACCTGGAGCGAGGCAAAAAACTGTCCAAACCTCAGATTCGCTTGTTCAATGCCGAGAGACTGTATGTATTGCTGGATAATCCGAATGATACTGGCGTGAAAACAATGCTTGTTGTTCGCGGCGAAACCAGTGGTAATATCGCAGAGCTTGATATTACGTATGACGACTACCGTGACGAGGATTCCCTTGGCGGGTATAAGATTATTCTGGATGACGTAACCGTGAGTGGAAAGCACTTTGCGGAGTTGTTTTGCAGCTCCACTGATAATAACTTGATTCCAGGCGAAGATATTACTGTCTATGCTGTGGTTTACAATGATTCGGAGTTCACTAATGTTGAATACTCTTCCGAGCAGACAACGAACAGCTTGTTTGCGGATGTGGTTATTTCCGATGATGTGAATGAGGATGGCCTGGTCATCAGCGATGTCCCGAAGATCGGTATTTCCAATATTCGTCATCTGGAGAATTTGAATCGAAGTGTTTCAGGCTTTGATAACGGGCAGTACGGCAGCACTAATCTGCATGCGCTTCAGACTACTGATTTGAATTGGAATGAGTTTACGCTGGCAATCGGAAAGGACGAAAGTTCTGCTGCGCTTGTAGCGGTGTATGGTCTGATAGGCAGTGATATGAAGCATCCCGGCTTCGAGCCCGTTAATTTGGACTATGCGATTTCCTATGATGGTCAGAACCACCTGGTTTCGAACTTAAAGGTCGATGTTTCTGGATTTGGCGGCATGTTTGGTCAGACGGTGTCCGGCGTTAACATTTCGAATCTTCGTTTGGAAGATCCTTTTGTTACGGGTACGCTGTCCTCTGGCAGCCTTGCTGGCATGATGGTTGGTGGCTACGTTCGCAATGTGCTTGTATTTCTGAGCGAAGATGCGGCTGCGGATTATTTGGACCCGGAAAGTGAATCGAAGGTTGGTGTTACTTCTTCGAACGGCTTCGCGGGTGGCTTGATTGGTACGGCTGAACATACAAGTGTTGAGGCCTGTGCGACTGTGATTAACGTTGAGGGTAATGGTAGTGCAGGCGGCGCTGGTGGTCTCGTCGGTCAAGCGAATGCGTCCTTGATTGGGGGCAGCTATTCTTCTGGTTTTACTTATGGCGGTGCCTACGATCAGGAAATGAACATTTTCACTGTGAAGTCTCTGCAGGGGCCTGCTGGCGGTTTGGTTGGCGATGCAAATTCCTCTCAGATTGATTGCTGCTATTCCACCTGTTGTGTCTATGGTAAGCATATTGGCGGTCTGGTTGGCAAATCCGATGGTTCGATTAAGCATAGCTATTGCACCGGCTTGGTTCAGGCGCCTAATTCCGAATTGGAGAAGCACATCTGTGGCGCTTTTGCTGGTACTGTGTCCGGCGGTAAACACACGGATGGAAACAGTTATTTCTCCATCATTACCTATCCGACTGGTGTAGTTGGCTCTGGTTCGGTTTTGGGTATCGAGGCTTTTGACCAGACGACAGAGGCCTACAAGGCGTTTGTTTCCTCCAGTGAGAGCGGTGCTCCCTCGAAGCCTTATGATGATACATTGATTGCCTATTATCAGGGCAGATACAACTTGAGGACTGTAAAACAGCTTCTTGCTGAAGTTTTGAGCGAGGAAGGCGAATCCAGCGTCACGATTAAGGAAGATGATTTTGTTATGACACATTATGGTGACTGGCCCGCGCCCGAAATCATGGTTATCAACGTTGAGAAGTCGTAACCGTATTTCCAAGGCTTGATACAAAATAAAGTGAAAAATGGGTTTCCTCTTTTGGGAGGAAACCCATTTTTTCCATATTCCGCCCTACACACCGGAGATGAATCCCATTGAGCAGATTTGGAAAGAANNCTCGTCTGGCGCAATTCCTGCTCGGAACATTTTTCAATCTTTCTATGGGAGTTCAGTATCAAGAACGAAGTCTTTGTTACCCTCGCAAAAGTAGTAGACCGTCTTTGTGATACCATCCATGTTCTACCCAAAACCACTATTCAAAACATTACCAGTAGAAAATGGATTTTACAGTGTTTTATTGAAGATTAGTGTCAGGACTTCATGCGAAGCTTTTCTTTGTACATGGACTGGTCTGCACGTTCAAAGACGGAGGATACGTCGTCGCCCTTGCGGTAGACGCTCAAGCCGACTGCCGCGGAGTATTGTTGCCATGGAGACACATCCTGCCTCGAAGCGCTGCTTGCAAAGCTTTTTCTGATCTGCTGACAAAGCTTGTCGCGGTTCTTGTAGTCGGACCCAGTCAGAACAACTACAAACTCATCGCCACCGATCCGATAAACCGGGGAACTGGCAAATACGCTGCAGACCATACGGACAGTGCCAATGATGTATGTGTCCCCGTTTTCATGGCCAAACTGGTCGTTAATCCGCTTCAGATTGTTTACATCGATCATGACAAGGGCAAATTCGGCAGTATTGTTGTCGATTTGATTCTGAAGGTCCTTTGTTTTTTCCCGATAGGCCGCATTGCTCTTGACCTTCGTTAATGCATCCTGGAACACTCTCGTTTGTAGTCCCTGTTTTTCTTCTTCCGTTGACAGTACCTGGGTGACGTAATCCCGCATGTCATCTGCCAGCTTGACCATGGCGTTGGATAAAGAGAGAACTTCATTGTGGACCTTTATATTCGGCTGGTGGAAAACAAGTTCGTCGGGGTCCATTTTTCTGTCAGAATTGTTTGCAAATGCGGACACAGCCTTCTCCAGCAGTCGAAGCGGCGTGGTGACATGGTACCGCATCCAGAGTAGCAGCAGAAAGATAAAGACGATTGCGGAGCCAAAAATCAGGCCGATGTTGATATAGATGTTCCGATAAACCTCCCGGTTTAATTCGTCCAGAGAAATATCCAGACAGAGCAGTCCGTAACACTCCCCGTCGGAGGTAAACATAGGACGCGACATCGTGTAATCAATTCCCCAGGAGGATTTGTTTTCAAAGAAGGCATCTGTTTCCCCTTCCTTGACCTCCCGGAATTTTTGGCACTCCTCAGGCGAATACCAATCTTCGCCGCCGTCGCCCAGATAAATCACATCCTCTGGCGCATTTTCTTTTTCCCAAGTGGAGTTGGCGGTGATGATTACCTTGATCTGGATGGGCTCATCAGGTGGGAGAACCTGCATCAGGTAGACATAGTGGAGGTCCTGGTACTGGTCGATGAAGTTATCAAGAAACGCCTGCATTTCCTGGTGCTTTTCGGACGCAACATAAGTCCTGGCGCATTCGGCCATATCGTCGTTGTCGATTAATGTTTCCAGAAAGTTTGCGACGCTGGTAAGCTCCTGCTTGTAGCGTGCATACATGGAATCTGTGTACAGTCGATAGGTTACAATGGACAACAGCAGACTCAAGGCCAGAAAAAACACCACACACGCTATAAATATACTGCGGCGCAACGGTCGAATATGCATAAGCAAAACCTCCTCTGTACGGATTGTATCCATCTGTGACGGCGGGCAGCGAGGTAGTGAATGCGGATCGAACTCTATATTTATTTCTATCATATCATGAACAATACTTGATTTCAAGGGTTTTTATGCAAATTTACATGCCGGAATGAACCATATTTTTGGACAGGGTGATTGCAAGATTAATGAAACCAGCATACCGGTTGCTTTGATCAATCCAAATGTAATTGGGATAGAAAACGAAAAGATATACGGAGATATCCTCCCCCAAATGTTCGCTAATCCAGAAAAACCACCATCCAGGGCAAAAAACTGACGATGGCTTCAACAGGAGGCCATCGTCAGCAATATTGGAGATCCGCTCATGGCGCACCGATGTGCGCAGCAACAGGAAATCTGACTTTATTCTATTTTGGCGCAACGAACATGTTGCACTGTCCATTCCATAACCATTTATGTTGGCACATCAACACGGGATACCGTTATCCCTTTCTGTTACGTTTTCCTGTTGCCCGTTGTGTTTGCCTCGATGAGTCCCAAGGTCAGCCAGAAAAAGGGCATTACAATGATGGAGGAGGGGCAGAAGAGCATGGCGCAGAGGAAGCAGATCAGGCCGCCCCCCAGGGTCCGCACGGCGGGGGTTGTTCTGGACTTGCACCAATGAAAGAGGGTCAGACCCACCAGAGCCAGCCAACTCAGCAGGGCAGGCAGTCCCTGGCAATAGAGAATATGCAGGGGGTAGCAATGGGCATCCGTGATGGTGGCCCGGGCTACCTCCACGCCGTCTTCATAGCGGACGAAGGGGGCCAGGTCGGAGAAGCGAGCCATATCCGGTCCAACGCCGAAGAGCAGGCGATTTGGAATCCGTTCCAGCATTTGCCGCCAGATATAGAAGCGGCCTGTGCCGAAGCTATCCTGCGGCCGACCGTGAAGAATCTCGTGAATCTCATGAAAGAAGTTGATGGGCAAATCAAAGAGCCAGAGCACGACCAGTCCGGCCAAAGCGAGCCCTCCCAGCCCCAGCAGGACCAGCTTGCGATATCGATCCGGGCAGAGCACCGCCAGGCAGATCACGCCGCCCATGGCAAGCCCAGCCAAGCCACAGAGGACATGAATCCAGATGGAGATACCTGTGCAGGCAGCCGCCAAAACCCAACAGGGCCAGGCCTTTTTGGGCTTCTGCCCAATGGTGTGGAGGAGCAGCATGGGTGTGACCAGAGCCAAGAATGCGGAGACAAAGTCCACGTTGCCGATGGTCCCGGCGTAGCCTCCGGCGTATTTGACCTTGTAGCCGTCATAATAATTCCAGTTGTTGGGGTACAGGGCAAAGGGGTTTTCTCCCAGAGCTTGGAAGAGGCACAGCGCACAGAAGGGCACCATGGCCCAGAACAGGACCCGGAACAGACGTTCCGTGGGCATGCCCCAGCGGGATACAAGCAAAAATAACAGCACGTAGAGGCTCACTGTCAGCGCAGCTTCGTGGGCGGAGCGGTTGTACCAGGCGTTCTCTCCCTGGGGAGAAGCGGCGGCGGAGGTCAGGGTGCAACCCAGAAAGACCATGGCGGCAATCTGAGATCCGGTCAGGGGGCGGAGTTTACCGCTTCCCAGTTCCCGGATAAAACACCAGACGCCAAGGCCCAGCAGCAGGGCCATCAGCCCATAGTAGGTCCAGGTTTTCGCGGTGGAAATGGCGCGATATCCCTTCACGCCGGGAAACAGCAGATAGAACGCAAGAAACAGACCGATCCAAACCTCCATCAAACATGCGGCCCAGTCAGTCTTCTGTTTTTGCAAGGGCTTATAGGGCTGTTTTCGGGTTCCCATTGAAATCCTCCTGATTGATACTGAACTCCCATAAAAATCTTTAACCTGTTCCGGCAGGAATTGTGCCGTACTTNNCGATCCAGTCTGTTTGCCGCGTTTTTTGTTCCGTTTTCCGCTGCTTTTGCCGTGCCATGGGAGCCTCCTGTAAAACCATCCCCCGGTCGAGCCGGGGGATGCAGTCTGTTACTCCTCGGGGGAGAAGTCGTCCTTGCCCACGCCGCAGAGCTCGCAGGCAAAATCCTCGGGAAGGTCTTCCCACTTCACGCCGGTCTCGTCCTCGTCGTAGACCCAGCCGCAGACGTTGCAGACATATTTCATGTGATGATCCTCCTGGTGATTTGATTGGGCGAAAACCGCCCGGCTCGTTCATTATAGCATTTTGCGCCGGGTTTGGCAAGGAAATTCCATGCTTCGAAAAAAAGATATTCCATTTTTCCGCAAGATCGAGTACAATAGGCCTGTACGGTACAGGTGGACGGCAGGGTGCCGTCCCTACATCGGTAGTGTCGATTGTCAATCGGCCAAAGTCGGCAGGTTGCCGACGCAACAAACGAGGATGCGGGCGGCCGATGACTGCCCCTACGGAGCGGGTGATTTCAATGGAGCTTTGTAATGTGCATCAGATGAAGGCCTTGCTGGAGGAAAATGGGTTTCACTTTTCTAAGGCAAAGGGGCAGAATTTTTTGACCGCCGCCTGGGTTCCCCAACGGATTGCCCAGGAGGCCGGGGTGGACCGGGAGGCAGGCGTCCTGGAGGTAGGACCGGGGATCGGGCCATTGACGGAGCAGCTCTGCCTGCGGGCAGGTAAGGTCCTGGCCGTGGAATTGGACCGGCGGCTTGAGCCGATCCTTGCCAAAACCGTGGGCTATTTTGAAAACCTGGAGATTCGGTTTGATGACGTTATGAAGCTGGATCTGGCGGACGTGGTGAAGGAGGTCTTCCCCGGCCTGCGGCCTATGGCCTGCGCCAACCTTCCCTACTACATCACCTCCCCCATTTTGACAAAGCTTCTGGAGTCCCGGGCGTTTGATTCCGTGACGGTTATGATTCAAAAAGAGGTGGCCCAACGGATCTGTTCTGTCCCCGGCTCATCAGAGGGCAGCGCATTCTCGGTCTTCTGCCATTGGTACGCAGAGCCCCAGGTTCTGTTTGACGTGCCGCCCTCCTGCTTCCTGCCTCAACCCAAGGTGACCTCCACCGTCATTTCGTTGAAAACCCGGACCGCTCCCCCCTGTCCCGTGGCAGATGAGGCACTGTTTTTCCGGGTGGTTCGCGCGGCCTTTGGCCAGCGGCGCAAGACCCTGTCCAACGCCCTGACCGCTGGGTTCCCGTCCTTGGGTAAGGAGAGCGTGAACCGGGTGCTGGAAGGCTGTGGGCTGCCTGCAACGGTGCGGGGCGAGGCGTTGACGATAGAGCAGTTTGCGGCCATTGCCAATGAGATGACAAAAAATGGTACGTCGGACGGCAGAGTGTCGTCCCTGCGGTAATGATGAGCCAAGATTAATAAGAAAAAAGACAGTAAATCTTGAAAAACGACGCCTGAGCAGGTATAATAATGGCGAAGTTATCCACACAAATTGCCCACCCTTTGATAACAGGAGTGGTAATAGGCCGGATAATATGGATAGATCAAATAATCAAAGGAACTACGAAAAGGACAAGCGATGCTTCCTAAACGGAATCAGTTAAGTCCTGCCGATAAATGATGAATTATGAATTGTTGCGATGCCCGGTGTGCGGGCAGAAATTTGCGGAAAATGGGCGTTCTCTGCGGTGCGGTGCGGGACACTGCTTTGACTTGGCAAAAGAGGGGTATGTGAACCTTATTACCGGGTCCAAACCAGCCGACGCCATGGGCGACAATAAGCTGGCCGCCCGGTGCCGCAGAGATTTTCTGAACAAGGGCTACTATGCCCCCCTCCGGGATGCATTGGCAGACCGTTTCGCAGGTCGGACCGGTGCATTAATAGATATCTGCTGCGGCGAGGGCTACTATACAGCCGCATTAGGGCAGCTTCCAGGGCTGAGGGTCTATGGCTTTGACTTAGCCCGAGAAATGGTGCGTCTTGCGGCAAAACGGGAAGCAAATCTGACCCCCTTTGTGGCGAACCTGGCGCGAATTCCCGTTCCGGACGCCTGCTTTGATTGGGCCACCCTGCTCTTTGCTCCCTTTGGCGAGACGGAGCTCTGCCGGGTTTTGCGTCCGGGGGGACGGTTGACTCTGGTGGTTCCGGGACGGAGGCATCTGTATGGGCTCAAACAGGCGGTCTATGACAGACCCTATGAAAACGATGAGGCGTTGCCGCCCGCAGAGCGGCTGCGGTTGGTGGGAACGGAGAAGGTTACCGGACAAATCACCCTGCAAAGCCAGGAAGACATACAGGCTGTGTTCCGAATGACCCCTTATTATTATCGAACGAGCCCCGAGGACCGGGCAAAGCTGGAGCGTATAGATAAGCTGGAAACTGAGATCGGGTTTTTGCTTGCGGAGTATGAGCGACCCGACTGACGCGGAAGCGCTTCGGACTTTCGGTCGGAACTGTAACGAAAACGGATTGGCCAACGTCCTATATGGTATGTCTGCGCACATGCCGCATGCTTACCGTCCCTTTTTCATTGACAAATAACGTCTCCCGTGTTATGATATCAGGCGTTGTGGTATGTGCTTGAAGTGCCAGATGTGCTAAGATCTGGTGTTGCCCCCTGTGAGGGTTTTGAAGTAAAAGTGAATATGCGGGCGTGGTGGAATTGGTAGACTCGACGGATTTAGGTTCCGTTGCCATCCGGTGTGCGGGTTCGAGTCCCGCCGCCCGCACCATTGCGGGTGTTCGTAACGGATTACGGACACCCGTTTTGTTTTCCAAATCCGTAATAGACATTCGAACCAGGAATTGATCGATCATATTGACGTGTTTGAGACGGAGGGCGTCGGCAAAAAACGCACGCAGCGCGTCGCGATCTACTACCGCTTCGTCGGGTACATTGAAATCCCGGAACTGCCGAAGCACAAGGAGGACGTGAGATCCGACACCCGTCGAGGCGTTTCCGTCGAATACGTACCGAAAACTCCCACGGCATAGCAATACCAACGCAGTTGCGAAACCGGAGCAGGCTCATCCGAACCTGCTCCGTACATAGAAAACCGCGTGAAAACAAAAGAAAATCGAGTATCCATAACTCAAGTCCGTTATGAATACTCGATATGGAGCAGCGGGCGGGAAAGCGTCTGTACCTGAAGGAAGCGGCGAACCGCATTCACAAACGACTGCTGGCCGAGTTTGAGTGCGTCGGCCTGGGAAAGCTGCCTGCGGAGCTGATTGATTTTGTTCTTCAGTTCCAGCCGCTCTGCCTCGTATTTCTGCGACATGTGCATGAACCACTCTTCCGAAACCTTGTTTTCCGCGTAATCCTCATAGAGCCTTTCGCACAAGCCGGAGACTCGCTCGTTTCTTGCAGCAGCCTTGGTGCTCTTTTTCGCGGTTGCAGAAAAGTTTTCCACGCCCTATGCTGCATAGAAGAGCGTGTTTCGGCGGTATAACCATGCCGGTGCCGCACCGGCATGGATGAGATAAGGCCATTTGACCGGAACGCGTCTTTGCCTAAGGAAACATCTCCAACAATTTGTTTGCCGCACCGGGAGGAAGGATTTCCATCCATTCGTTCTTCTCGTCAGGATGATGCCGCAAGACGTCGAAAAACAGAGCTCTATAAAGGACGCCATCATCTGGGAAAACGGAACTCCAGATGACATCAGAGTGGAATCTTGGAACCTGATGGGAATACTTGACCGCAATGTAATCGGTCAGGGTGAACACGCCGAAGAACAGAAGGGCGCACAGGGCCACGCAGGCGAAGCGGTGCCACAGCTTGGACAAAAGCTGCTTGCTTGCCAGGAAAATTCCCATCAGCAGAATGATACTGCCTAAAGTGGAATATACGCTGCCCCAACTGCTATCGTTGGGGAAAACAGCCAAGGCGGAAATCATAATGAAAAGGCCGAAGGCTAAGAGCAGCAGCGCGACGATCTGCCGACGCTTGCCCTTTGTCTCGTTCTTACTGTACTCCGCCATCTTTACGGCGG
>LXOW01086323.1_pt4 | contig 15041 bp, 17 predicted proteins | sample 1368591 | NCBI WGS metagenome assembly LXOW01 (sample SAMN04884650, study PRJNA319009) | bovine gut metagenome | isolation source: Cow rumen | host: Bos taurus | place: Italy: Legnaro (PD) | collected 2014-07-09 | reverse complement strand
TCATTGAAGCTATTGCCGCAAGAAAAACTAAAGGCGAAAAAGTATCTATTCCCGTTGGGAAAAAAGTTCCAATGTTAGGTATTGAAGACAGCGTCATTGAATTCAAAGGCGACAGCGTTTATCTTACAAAAATGGAAGCAAGCTCTATCCCAGCCGAATGGGATGTCTTAGCCGATAAAATAGTTGCTCATAAAAGAAAAGGCGAGCTTACCAAAATAGTCGTTTTAGGCGAAGTCGACACAGGAAAAACCTTCTTTAGTACATATCTAGCAAACAGATTAATACAAAAACTTGGAACAACTGCTATTTTGGATTGTGACGCTGGTCAATCCGATATAGGTTGTCCAGGCACGTTTGGAATGTTAATGCTTAAAAAACCAGAAATATTCCTTACTGAACTTGAACCGACATACACCTATATGATAGGAGCACATTCTTCAGGACTTCATTTTGTCCCAGCTTTAACAGGCCTTATTAATATGCTCCAAAAAGCAGACAAAGAAGCAGAAGCGTTGATTATAGACACCACTGGTTGGGTTCAGTTTGATGGTGGTAGAGCAATAAAGAAAGCTAAATTAGATATAGTTAACCCCGATTATGTTGTATTAATGCAGCGTGGTAATGAGCTTGAACATCTTCCAAGCGAAAAAGTAGTAAGATTGCCTGTATCTAAGAAAGCAAGCCCAACAAGTCAAATGGATAGAAAAGCTCTTAGAGAACTTGTAAGTAGAAGATATTTTATAAATTCTAAAGTATTTGAAATTCCATTTAATCAAGTTTACACAGACAGAGTTTATTTTAGAACAGGCACGCCAATTAAGCTTGCAGGCACAGTTTGGGCTGAAAAACTTTCTGGTTTTGAAGGAACACTTGTGATAAGCGAAAAAACAGTTAAACCAGAGCAAAGAGCGGAATGGCCAAAAGATTTAGGCATGATTCGTAATTTTACGGCAGGTAACGAAATAGGTCTTATGCTAGCTTTGTTAGATAATAATGGTGATGTTTTGCAAGTCGCACGATTAGAAAAAATTGACTTCAAAAATGAAAAGTTTATTATTCGCTCAAAATATAACGGCAATTTGGAAAACATAAAAGGCATACAGTTTGGCTCATTAAAATTAACTGCTGAAGGTAATGAAGCAGGATTTATAGAACCTGGTATACTTTAAAAATATTAAAAAGGCGAGTTTTTTAAACTCGCCTTTTTTTATGAAAATAATACTGAAAGGAAAAATAATGTATAAACTTCATACTCCAACAAAAATCGTTTTTGGAAAAAATACTGAATTGAAAACTGCTAATTTGCTTAAAGAATTTGGAGCTCATAAAATTCTTGTTGTCTANNGATAAAGTATTGAACGTATTAAAACAAAATTGCTTTGAATACTATACTTTAGAAGGCATAACCTCAAATCCGTTATTGTCCAGAGTTTATGAAGGCATTACATTATGTAAAAAAAATGGAATAGATTTTTTGCTTGCCATAGGTGGTGGAAGTGTAATTGACACAGCTAAGGCTATTGGTTATGGTGTCGCAAATGAAGGAGATGTATGGGATTTTTATTGTCAGAAACGAAAACCAGAAAAAAGCATACCTATTGGCGTTATATTAACTATTGCGGCAGCAGGTAGTGAAATGAGTGATTCTTCTGTAATAACTAATGACAATGGAATGGTAAAACGTGGTTGCAACAGCGATTTATGTCGTGCGAAATTTGCTATTCTTAATCCCGAATTAACGCTTACATTGCCTAAATATCAGACTATGTGCGGCTGTGCCGATATAATTATGCATAGTTTAGAACGATACTTTACATCTTCCCCTAGCTTAGAACTTACCGACAAATTAACTCATAGTCTTATTGAAAACACAATGCTAAACACAAAAATTTTGAAAGATGATTTAACAAATTTACAAGCTCGTTCTGAAATTATGTGGGCTGGCAGCCTTTCACACAATGGGCTTATGGGATTTGGCTCTGATGGAGGCGATTGGGCAACCCACAAGCTTTCCCATGAACTTAGCGGAAAGTTCAATACCGCTCATGGCGCTTCTCTAACTGCTATATGGGCTTCATGGGCAAGATATGTTTTTAAGAATAATGTTTCAAGATTTGCTTCTTTCGGAAGAAAACTTCTTGAAACCGATAAAGATACTTCCGATGAAAACTGTGCATTAAATGCTATTCGTGCGATGGAAAAATATTTTAACTTTATAGAACTTCCTATATCAATTCCCCAATTGCTTAACAGAGAATTGACCGATGAAGAAATAAACGAAATGGCATTAAAATGCAGTATGAATAAAACTCTTACTTTAGGTTCTATTAAAAAGCTTCAATATGAAGACATGGTTAATATTTATAAAATGGCAAATCAAGATATAGCTGTTTAAAGATAATAGAGTTTAGAGGTAAGAAGTTAAGGACTTTGCTTTTACCTTTTTACCTCTAACTATAATTAAACTTTCATTCAGAGTATTAACTCCATGAACACGTCTAGAATTCCGCCGCAAACCATACCTTCGTCGGCTGCTTCATCTTCTGTTAACTCTACTCTATATAAAGCAGCTTGAGGTTCTTCTTCCAAAATCATTTCTCTGGCTTTTCTTATTACATCTGCTTCGACACAACCGCCGCCAATAGTGCCTATTCCTTTTCCGTCTTTTAATATAATCANNGGAGCTGAACCTTTTCTCATAACAATAGTCGCAAGAACCTTTGGCGTATCTTTAATTTTTTCATATTCCAAATAACCTAGAATTGAATATAAAATATCTTGTGGGAACCGCATGTTTCTAGATTTTTGGTTTTTAACAGAAATTATTTCAGCCATTACTGCTACGGCAATTTCAGCGGGTGTTTCTGCTTTAATATCTAATCCTATAGGTGTATATACACTTTCAAGAATGTCTTTTGATAAACCTTCTTCTATTAATCTGTCTTTAATTATTCTTACTCGTCTTTTAGACCCCATCAAGCCAATATAGGCATGAGGTTTATTAGCTATTACTCTCAAACATTCCTGATCCCATCTATGCCCTNNCTTTTTCAAAAGATTCACATATTACTTTATCTGCTCCTGCTTGTTTTGCGTTATTGGCAAAGAAAGGTCTATCTTCTACACAAGTTACGTGACAACCTAGCATTTTCCCTATTTGAATCATAGGTATTGAAACGTGACCTGCTCCGCATATAACTATTTTTTTCTGGTTTCCCAATAATTCTGCATATACTCGACAATCACCAATATCATATATTCCACTGTTAGATATTTTCGAAAGTTTATCTGAATGATTATTCCAAAATTCTGAATTAATGCCTTGCGTATATGTTATAGACTTATTTACCCAAATAGCTTTTGAGCCAATATTTTCACCATCTACAACAGTTAATGTGTAATTTTCACAATTAGGGTTCAATAATTCTATTTGCTGATAATATTCTGTCATATTAACCTCTTAATTTTTCTATATCCTTTTTCAATTCATTTACCACAAAATCAGCATCCTTTTTTGTTGTATTGTGGTCAATTGTTAATCGTAAACTACTATAAGCAAGTTCATGGGAAACGCCTAATGCAAGTAACACGTGGCTTGGNNCTTCAAAACAGAAATTGATATTACCCGATAATCTATTGTTTAAGCTACCATTAAGAGATGAGCCAGGAATTTCCTGTAATACTCTATTAATTATATAATCTCTTATTTCAACAGTCTTTTCATTTCTTATTTGCATTTTTTCGGAAGCTATTTCGGCAGCTTTAGAAAATCCAACTATGCCTGCGATATTTTCTGTTCCGCCTCTTCTACCTCTTTCCTGTTCACCGCCAAAAATAATTGAGTCTAGTTTTACCCCGCTTCTCATATATAAGCAGCCTACACCTTTTGGACCATATATTTTGTGAGCAGAAACAGAAAGCAAATCAATAAGATTATAATCAACATCTATAGCTATATGCCCAAAAGCTTGCACAGCATCTGTATGAAATATAACATTATTTTTTAAAGCAATTTCGCCTATTTCTTTTATAGGCTGAATTGTTCCTATCTCGTTATTTGCAGTCATTATACTGATTAAAATAGTTTCTGGTTTTATTGCTTCTTGCAGTTCTTTTATAGATATAAATCCATCTTTATTAACATCTAAGTATGTAATTTGGTATCCTTGCTTTTCAAGAAAACTACATGCTTTTAATACTGCATGGTGTTCTATCTTAGATGTAATTATATGTTTTCCTTTATTAGCATAAGTTAATGCTGTTCCAATAATCGCCCAAGAATCTGATTCTGAACCACCGCTTGTAAAATATATTTCTGAAGCTTTTGCTCCAATAATTTGAGCAATGCTTTTTCTCGATTTTTCTAAAACTATATGTGCCTTTCTTCCTATGGAATATAGCGTAGAAGCATTGCCATATTCCGTAGTAAGATAAGGCATCATAGTTTGCAGGACCTCACCATTTAAAGGTGTTGTCGCTGCATTATCCATATAAATCATATATTATTGAACAATTACTTCGCCAGAAGTTATTAGTTTTCCGCTCTTTCTATCAAATAATAAAATGCCGTCACCTACGATATCGAAGCAGACTTCTTCACCTATCGGGAATGTTACGCTACCAAAAACAACACTCGTAAGTAAGAAATCACCTATTCTTAATTTTACAGTAGATTCCATACCTGTTGGCATTGCACCGTAAACTTCGGCTTTAAATTTTCCTTCTTTGCTTATCTTTATATATTCAGGTCTGACTCCAAGTATAAAGTCTTCGTTTGAATATGACGATGCAGGTTTTACTTCTGTAACATTTTCATTTATTCTGTCTATTCGAGGGTTAAAGACTTCGTCTTTATTTTCTTTATCCTTAACTTCAAAAGCAACATTGTGATCTCTTCTCTTTTGCCACTGATCTATGTCTATTGTTTCTTTTAAAACAAATTTTATATTTTTCCCTTCTAATACAGAAAAACTCATGTTTCCATCTTTGTTTTGTTTTCCGACGGCTTCAATGAAATTGATGGATGGATTACCAACAAAGTCAGCAACAAACAAATTGTTTGGCCTTAAATAAACGTCTAAAGGAGCATCATATTGCTGTAAAACACCATTATTCATTAAACATATTTTTGTTGCTAGAGTCATTGCTTCCATTTGGTCATGAGTAACATAAACAAATGTTGCGCCTGTAGTAACATGCAAACGTTGAAGTTCGTATCTCATACCTAATCGAAGTTTTGCATCAAGATTTGAAAGAGGTTCGTCCATAAATAAAACTTTTGGTTTTGGAGCAAGGGTTCTGGCAATAGCAACTCTTTGCTGCTGACCGCCAGACATTTCGGCTGGGTATCTTCCCATGAACATTCCGACTTTAACTATTCNNCTGTAAGCTTGCGTATCATTTTTATAGATTGCCCGTCTTTACAAACTTCAAATTTTTCGTTCAATGTTTCGCCAGATGCTTTTAGTTCTTCGATTAGATCTTTTAGCTGTTTTTCATAAACATCAGCTTTTTTAGCGCTATCAGCCAAACCTTCGATTTTTAAATCTATTATATCTTTAGCCGTATATTTTGATATTTCATAAGTATCAATAAGCTTTCTTAAAACTTCTTCTTCATGCTTCCCTTCGAGTATTTTAAGAAGTCTTTCACCATCTCTTAATACTTTATATTTATCGTTTAATCTCTTTGCTTTTTCATTAAATACAGGCATTTCTTCCTTAATATTTGTAAGACCAAAAGCAATATTTTCATAAACAGTCATATTTGGCCACAAAGCATAGTTTTGAAACAGAAATCCGACTTTTCTTTTGTTGGCAGGAACATTAATACCTGCATTACTATCGAAGACAACCTGGTCGCCTATTGTTATTTTACCGCTTGTAGGTGTATCCAAACCAGCAATCATTCTTAATGTTGTTGTTTTACCACAACCAGAAGGGCCAAGAAGTGTAATAAAAGCATTGTCTGCTATATCAAGATTAAGATTGTCTACTGCGTAGAATCTTCCCCATTGTTTCATTATATTTTCAAGTTTAATTTTAGGCATTTTCTCTAGCTCCTATTCCACTATCAAGGCTTGCGCCAGTAACTTTATTTACAAGATAATTAAATACAAGTATAGTGACAATCAAAATGAGATTTATTGCGCTTGAGAATGCGTAAAGTCCCATTTCGTCGAAATAATCAAGAGTTGTTGAAAGAATGAATCCTTGAGTGCAAAGAAGCAGGAACAAGGATAATTCTCTCAAACATGTCATAAATGGTAACAAATAACCACTTACNNTCTGTATAGGAATAATTATTTTAAGCAAGCGTTTGTGCCATGGCGTATCTAGTATAATTGCCGCTTCTTCTATTTCATTGCTTAGTTGTAACATAGAATTTAATGCACTTTTACTTGCAAAAGGAATATACTTAATTGTTCCTGCAATAATTAGAATTGTATATGTATTAAACAGATTTAATGTTTCATTGGAAAACAAAACAAATATTGCAGCGCCTACAGCTATAGAAGGCATTAAGTAAGGCAAAAACGCAACACTGTTAACATAACCAGCCCATTTACTTCGACGGTTTTTAGCAACAGCGTAACCAACAAGCATACCTATTGTTCCTGCTAAGAAAGCACAGGCTATAGCAACCCATAAAGTTCCCCAGAAAGCGCTTCGTATAGTATCATTATACAAAATACCTTTTTGACCATATAAGCTGCTGTCAGAAACACCAGAAGTGGTCCACCACTTTAAAGTAAGATTTTCGGTATCAAAAGTCTTTAAAAAACTGTAATCGCCAGGGTTCGGAAGCAATGTTTCCAATGCAAACAAACCTATTGGGAAAATACTTGTAAAGAAAGTAACAATTATAAAGAAGATTGATAAAATATATTTCCAAGAACCTAGATCGAATTTAGAGACCTGCCCTGCTTTACCAGTTACAGTAGTATAATTGCGACGATCGGTAAGACTCATTTGGTTTAGTATCATTATGGCTACGCCAAAAAGCATCATGACTATCGCCAGAATACTTGCTTCACCTGTATATTTTGCATTCATTGAAATATACTTCGTTGAAAGCGTTGTTAAATCAAAATAGTGAGGAACAGGATAGCTACCAACCGCACTGCCAAATACAAGTAAAATTGTAGACAATATAGCAGGTTTAACCATTGGAAGAGTAATTTTAGTTGCAATCTTCCATTTAGGCGTATCAAGAATCTTTGCGGCTTCTTCAAGATTTGAATCCATATTTTGGAAAATTCCGCCTATTAAGATATAAGCAAAAGCCGAATAGTGTAATCCCAATACTATAATACTTGGTAATAAACCTTTACACCACCACAATGGCATTGTTATTCCAAACAATGAAGCAAATAATCCATCTGCTGTGCCACATACTTGAGCACTATCGAAAAGGTTTTTCCAAACAACCGAAAGTGTCCATTGAGGCANNGTTCTTGTTACTAGGAAAGCGAATCCGCCACCATATACTATTGCAAATAAGCAAGTAAATACAGCTAACCAAAAAGTCTTAAATAGCGGATTCCATAAATTCGCCCAAGCTGAGTCGCTTGTAAATAAGTCAACATAGTTTGCAAACGTATATCCACTAACTTTACCACTTACAAAAGCATCAATGGTACCAGGGTGAACTTGAACCGTATCTTTAACGATAGCAACAATAGGAGCTATCGTCGTAAAAGAAAGCAAAATACCGAATAGCAACAAAATTATATTTTGCGGTTTAGCAAAATATGTTTTAGTTGCGTTACAAAATTTTTGCGTTGCAGTAATTGCCATATATATAAACTCCTAATTTAAAACCACAATTATTCTGCCATTTGGTCTATCCAGCGACCAACTGTAAAAGCTACTTTTGAGCAATACTCGGGGTCTTCAAGAACAAGTTTAATTTCACCTTGTTTCTGGTTAAGCCACCATTTTGCTCCCCTATCATTTTTTACAGGAAAAGCGTTATCGCCTTTATCGTTAAAACCTGCTCTGCTGTGATGGTATTTAGCTTCATTTTCTTCTGCAACTTTGGGATTAGAAGAATAACAACCCATATCCTTCCCCCAAGTTTCAAAACCTTCTAGTTTTGTTGTTAAGAAGGTTATAAATGCACAAGCTGTCCATGGGAGCGGACAATTTTTAGTTACAAATAAATAATGACAATAGCCAAAACCACCCATTCCTGTATATTCANNCTGACAGAACGTAATTTCGAATACACTAACAAACCACATTGATCTTTTGCAGATTTAGAAGTTAAAATATTGCATATTGGGCCATCGTCAGTTTGAGCGTTATAATTTTTAACAAATCTTTTTATCCACGCAAGAGCATACTTAGCATTTTCGCCTAATTTAAGTTTTCCAGCATAACTTTTATTAAGCTTTTCAGCATCTTTTTGTCCTTCTTCTATACTAGCTTTTAAATCCTCTTTTGCTTCATCAGATAATTTTTCATAAGCTTCTTTCAACATTAAGGAATATTCATCTTTTGTTAACATGTATAAGAAGTTCATCCCGACAGCTTCTGAATCTATATTCATAAATAATGGACGTATGTTGGATTTTTTTTCTTTAGCTTTGCCTTTTTCATCGTATATTGTCGCCATTCCGACAAAATCCCAGCAATTATGAAAATACTTTGTTCCGCAAATGTTATATTGGAAAACTTTACTTATTGTGAGTAAAGGTAAGTAACCTTTATAATCTGCAATAGTAATTTTGTTTACTTCAGCCCNNTTAACCATTTTAGACTCAATCTGGTTACCATCTTGTATCAGCGTCATAGCAAAAGTTCCTGTTTTCTTTTGGGCATCTGCGCTTAACTGGTCATAGATTTTGTTGTTCTTGGGCTGTTGCCATTCTATATTCATAGAATATGAAGCATTTTTAGTTTTTAAATAATTAATAAAAGCTTGTAATGCCGGCTTACCGCGACTTGAATTACCTACGCCATAAAATGTTTTTCCATTAGATTCCTCAATAGCTTTTTGTGCAAGCTCTTCTAAATTCATGCTTTGAGCTTGAGCAATTACTTCTTGAGTTTGCTTAATAGAATCAACGTTTGATGTTTCACCACANNAAAGTAATACACTGCCTAAAAGGCGTTACATGAGAGTAACACATATATCTATATTTTAGCAATAGAATTGTATCACTGTATAATGATAGACAATTTTTATTTGTATCAACCTATAGTCTCTTTGGTTCATCCCTTTTAGGAAAAACTAATTTTTTATATTTTATTTAACCTTTAAAAATTGCTGCAATATTCTTAATTATATAATTTTATTCATCTGTGTAAACAAAACATATTTATTGAAAAAAAAAATAAACTTTGATAAAATGTCTCGACTATGAAATTTACCAAAGTTTTTTTAGAAGCTATTGGTTACGAATNNGGCACTCTTTCTGCATTAACTGGAGTCAATGAAAGACGTTGGTGGGCTCCCAATCACATAAATGCGGTAGAAGCCGCAAAAGCAGCAAAACGTGCTTTAGCCGAAACAGATGTTCCAACAGAAGATATAGGCGCGGTTGTATATGGAGCAGTCAGTAGAGACAATTTTGAACCAGCAACCGCTTGTCAAGTAGCTTACGAACTAAAAGTCAAAGCAGATACCATAATTCATGATGTAACGAATGCTTGTCTTGGTACAATGACAGCTATAATAGATGTTGCAAATCGAATTGAACTCGGGCAAATAAAAGCTGGAATTGTTGTTGCCTGCGAAACAGCAAGAGACATTACTCAAATAATGATTCAACGCATGATTGAAGAAGGCACTATTGAATTTTGGAAACAAGCATTGGCAACTTTAACTGGCGGTTCAGGAGCAGTTGGGATTGTCCTCACAGATGGTTCATATTCTTCCAAAAAACCTAAACTTGCAGGTGGAATAGCTATGGGAGCTCCAGAACATTACGCTATGTGTCGTTGGGGCGCTGATAAACGTATTCCTGCACGTGCTCCACAAATGATGGAAACAAATGCAATAGGCATGTTAAGACATGGCGGAGAACTTATACGCAAAGTTGGCGATGCTTTCTTTAAAGAATTAGGCTGGAAACGTGAAGAACTCGACAGATTAATAGCTCATCAGGTTGCTCGAAGTAATAGAGATGCAATATGCAATAACCTTGATATACCTATAGAAAAAGACTTTTCTACTTTCCCATTTTTAGGAAATATGGGACCAGTTTCATTACCCGTAACCGCAGCTATAGCTGAAGAACGTGGTATTATTACAGGCGGACAAAAAGTAGGTTTTATAGGTATTGGCAGTGGATTGAACAGCATGATGCTTGGTTGGGAATGGTAATTAAATATGTTTAATCGCGAAAAATTTAAAGAAATTTATCCATTTAAAAGCAATTATTTTGAACACAAATCTGGAATTAAACANNATTCTTTAAAGATAAATACAGATGTATTGTTCCAGACCATGTAGGTTGTGGACTTTCCGAAAAGCCTGCAAAAGATAAATTTGGATATACTTTAAAAGAACATACTGATAATCTTGAAGCGCTTATTGATTCGTTAAATATTTCAGAACCAGTAAACATTGCAGTTCATGATTGGGGCGGAGCAATCGGTATTGGTTATGCAGTAAGACACCCAGAAAAGATTAATAAAATCATCATTTTAAATACCGCAGCCTTTAGATTACCTGAAGGATGTCCTTTCCCATGGCCAATATGGGCTTTCAGACATACTAAAATTGGTCCTGAAATAAATCGCCATTTTAATGCTTTTTCTTTTGTGGCAAGTTTAACCTGTTCAATAAAAGGTATGCCTTCAATAATTAAAGAAGGTTTTACTTCGCCTTATGACAGTGTTGAAAACAGAATAGCTACAACAGAGTTCGTTCTAGATATTCCACTAAAAGAAGGCGACAGATCCTATGATGAACTTATAAAAACAGAAAACGGGCTTTCAACTTTAAATGATAAACCAATGATAATATGTTTTGGCAGACGTGATTTTTGTTTTAACAGAAATTTTTATAATGAATGGATCAAGCGTTTTCCAAATGCAGAAAGACATACTTATAACGCAGGGCACTATCTGTTAGAAGATGCTGGAGAAGAAATTTTTAGAGATATTTCAAACTTTCTTTCGAGGTAAATGATGTCATCTATNNTATAAAAGAGCCGTTGTTATTCCGCAAAATTATGATGAATATGGACATAGAGCATATACATCTTTAACTTTCAAACAGTTAGACGAAGAAATAAACAGGTTTGCTAGAGGATTTAACAAAGTTGGTATTAAACATGGCACTAGAACAGTAGTCATGATTACTCCCAGTCTCGAATTCTATATTACATTTTTCGCTCTTTCAAAACTTGGCGCTGTTATGGTTATGATAGACCCAGGCATTGGCATGGAAGGTCTTAAAAAGAACATACGTGAAGCTAATTGCGAAGCATTTATTGGAGTTACCAAGGCACATGTTGCACGAACTCTTTTTAAATGGGGAAAAAACAGTATAAAAATTAATATTACCTTAGGAAGAAGGCTTTTCTGGGGCGGTTACAGTTTCTATGATTTACGTGACAGCGATGCTTCTGATTTTCCAACAGAAAATATGCAAGAAGATGAAATGTGTGCAATGATGTTTACTTCAGGTAGCACTGGCATTTCTAAAGGCGTTGTTTACACACAAAAAATTCTTGTAAACGAAGCAAAGTGCATTAAAGAATTGTATGGTCTTGGAAAAGATGACACAGATTTAGCAACTTTCCCATTGTTTGGTTTATTTGATGTTTGTTTAGGTATGACAGCAGTAATACCAGATATGGACGCAACCAAACCAGGCTCTGCTGACCCACAAAAGCTTATTGAGGCAATCAACGACAATGGTTGTACTAATATTTTTGGTTCACCAGCATTGGTCGACAATTTAAGTAGATATGGAGAAAAACATAATATAAAACTTCCATCAATAAAAAGTGCTATTTCCTGTGGAGCACCTGCTCGTAACGATATTCTAAGTCGATTTACAAAAATGCTTAACGAAGGTGTTAAAATCTATACTCCTTACGGAGCTACCGAAGGTTTGCCTGTTGCTTCCATAGATAGCATTACAATTTTAGGAGAAACTGCCCAAGAAACAGATAATGGTGGCGGAACCTGTGTAGGTTATCCAGATTCTCATGTAGAAGTTAAAATAATAAGAATTACCGATGAGCCAATCGAAAAAATGNNGATTATGGTTCTGTGGAAGAAAATCTCACAGAGTAGAAACAAATAAAGGACCATTATTCACTATTCCGTGTGAACGAGTATTTAACCAACATCCAAAAGTTTTCAGAACTGCTCTTGTTGGTGTTGGCGAAAAAGGAAATCAAACTCCGGTTATATGCGTTGAGCTTGAAAAAGAATTCAAGAATAATACAGATAAAGACACTTTGTTTAAAGAATTAGCCGAAATAGGAGCTAAATATGCTCACACTGCTAATATAGACAAATTTCTTATCCATGAAAGTTTTCCGGTTGATATACGCCATAATGCCAAGATTGGACGTGAAAAACTAGCAGATTGGGCTAAGGAACAATTAGGATAATAATATGAAAAAACNNTTCTTAGGAAGAGCAATAGTTGAAATGCTCCTTGAAAAAGGTGTTGAAGTAAATATTTTATGCAGAAAGAATTTTGAGGACCTTGAAAAAAAAGGTTGTAAAATCTTTAAAGGCGAAATATCCAATCAGGAATTAGTAACAGAAGCCTGCAAAGACTGTGATATAGTATTCCATACTGCTGCAAAAGCAGGAGTAGATGGTCCTTATTCTGAATATCTAAGAATAAATTATGATGGAACTATATGCGTTTTAAATGCTTGTAAAGCAAATAAAGTTTCAAAACTTGTATATACAAGCACTCCGAGCGTTGTTTTTGCAGAAGGCGATATATGCGGTGGCGATGAATCATTGCCCTACCCTTCAGACCATTCTGCTTCATATCCAAAAACTAAAACAATGGCTGAAAAAGCTGTATTGGAAGCAAATAGCAAAGAACTTGCCACTACCGCTTTAAGACCGCATCTCATGTGGGGTCCAGGTGATAATAACCTTGTTCCACGTCTTGTTTCCAGAGCAAAATCAGGCGGACTTAAGTTTATTGGCGACGGTCAAAACGTTGTTGATACAACATTTATAACCAATGCAGCAAAAGCTCATATATTAGCAGCAGAAGCACTTGAATACGGAAAAGCTCCAGCAGGAAAAGCTTATTTTATTACAAATGGCGAACCTTTACCTATAATGGATATAACCAATAAACTTATAGCTTGTGCAGGTTGTGCGCCAGTAACAAAGACAATCCCTTATAAAGTAGCTTATGTCGCTGGTTTTATTTTAGAAAATGTTTATAAACTATTTAGGTTAAAAGGCGAACCTAAAGTAACGAGATGGGTTGCAGGAGAAATGTCTAAATCTCACTGGTTTAACATAAGCGCAGCAAAAAGAGATTTTGGCTATGAACCAGAAATAAAGATAGAAGAAGGTTTAAAAATTCTCACTGAACATTTTAAAAGCCACTCAAAATGAATGTAATTAAAGCTAAAACCTCCGGATTTTGTATGGGCGTAAAAAGAGCTATGCAACTAGCTCTAGAAACAGCAAAAGAAACAAAAGGACAAGTTTTTACGCTAGGTTCTCTTATTCATAATCCGCAAGCTATAGAACATCTAAAAGATAATGGCGTTGAAACTTTAACTTCTGATGCTAAAGTTGATTTTGGAACAATAATAATACGTGCACATGGTATTCCATTAAATGAGCTTAATGATTTAAAGAAAAAAAATATAAAGATTGTTGATGCCACTTGCCCACATGTATTAACAAGCCAAAAGCAAATAAAAAAGTTTTCAGATGAAGGTTGGCACATTGTTATAGTTGGAGACCCTAATCACCCAGAAATAAAAAGCCTACAAAGCTATGCAAAAAGCTGCACTATTTTAAAAGACATAAATGAAGCTAATAGCTTTATTTGCCCCAATAAAATAATGGTCATCTCTCAAACGACTTATAACTCAGAAGATTATAAGAGTATATCTGAATTATTAAAAACAAAATCAAAAGAAATCTATGTATGTAATTCTATCTGTATGGCAACAAACGAACGCCAAAAAGAAATAAGAGAACTAGCAAAAAACGCTGATGCTGTTGTTATTGTCGGTGGAATGGAAAGCGCAAACACAAGAAGACTAGCTCAAATCGCTTCAGAATATTGCAACAATGTTCAACATGTTGAAACAGTAGATTCACTTAACACAAAGCAACTTAATAAATGCAAATGTGTTGTAGTTTCAGCGGGTGCTTCTACTCCTGATTTTATTACAGATAAAATTATTGAATATTTAAAATCTATTGATTAAAATTACTTTCTATTCATTACTTTTTCTTTTAAAATGAATAAAAGCTTTTATAAGTAATATATCAATAGCAGTAATAATTAATAAAGGAATAAAATCTCTTGAGAAATCTCCAGACGTTAAACACTCTAATAATACAACTATAACGATGAAAGACAAAAAACACATAGGAATGGCAGTTATAACAGAAAATATTCCATAAATGATTCTTATAATACTATTTTTTNNATTTCAGCATATACAAATTTTGCAGAAATATTATATCTATTTTCGTCAAAATGACTAAAAGCTTTTTTTTCTTTTATAACTTCAACATCATGATCAAAATAATACCTTAAATTCCCTGCCTTATATTGAAATATTAATTTTGCCCAATTAACAATTAAAGATATGGTATCCCAAATCGCAAAACCAACAGTTGAATTTACTGGAATTGAAGCATTAAAATCCCATTTATTTATTAAGTAAGCCATATTGAGAAGTAAATGAGCATCAATGGCATAAAAAGTAATAGATAAAAATCTATATATATAATGAAAAATTACAGCTTTAAGATACTCTCTATCACATTTAACAGCTAATTCTTTAGAATCATTATATTGAGGTATTTCTTTTTCAAAAACAGTTTTTGCATAAATTATTCTATATGGGC
>LXOW01142673.1_pt1 | contig 15043 bp, 11 predicted proteins | sample 1368591 | NCBI WGS metagenome assembly LXOW01 (sample SAMN04884650, study PRJNA319009) | bovine gut metagenome | isolation source: Cow rumen | host: Bos taurus | place: Italy: Legnaro (PD) | collected 2014-07-09 | reverse complement strand
GCATTGTCCTGCCGCAGGTACAGCCGGTGTTCCGCCCGGGAGGTCATCATCCGGTAGGGTTCGTCCGTTCCCTTGGTGGTCAGGTCGTCCGTCAGCACGCCGATATAGGCCATGTCCCGGGTCAGGATCACCTGCTCCTTCCCCTGCATCTGCAGCGCGGCGTTCATGCCGGCCAGCAGGCCCTGGCAGGCCGCTTCCTCATATCCGCTGGTGCCGTTGATCTGCCCGGCGAAGAACAGGCCGCCGATCCGCAGGCTTTCCAGCGTCGGCCGCAGCTCCAGGCTGTCGATGCAGTCGTATTCGATGGCGTAGCCGAGCCGGGTGAACTCGCAGCGGCGCAGTCCCGGAATCGTCCGGTACATGGCCCACTGCACATCCTCCGGCATGGAGGTGGACATACCCTGCACATACCATTCCCGGCTTTCCCGGCCTTCCGGCTCCAGGAAAATCTGGTGCCGGTCCTTGTCCGCGAACCGGACCACCTTGTCCTCAATGCTGGGACAGTACCGGGGCCCGATCCCGTGGATCTTCCCGCTGTACAGCGGCGCCCGGTCCAGGTTGTCCAGGATGATCCGGTGGGTTTCCGGCGTGGTCCAGGTCAGGTAGCAGCTGTAGGTATTCTCCAGCTTCCGGTCCGTCAGGAAGGAGAAGGGCATGACCGGTTCGTCCCCCTTCTGTTCCTGCATCTCGTCAAAGTCTATCGTGCGCACGTCCACCCGGGCCGGTGTTCCGGTCTTGAAGCGGCGCAGGGTGAAGCCCAGCTCCTGCAGGCTTGCGGAAAGGAACGAGGCGTTCATCAGCCCCTGGGGACCGCCGTCGTGCCGGTGCTCACCGATAATGATGCTGCCTTTCAGATAGACGCCGGTGGCCACCACCACGGCGCGGCAGGGAATGCGCGCGCCGGTGGTGGTGGTCACCGCGGTTACTTTGTTGTTTTCTGTTTCGATGGAGGACGCTTCGCCCTGGCGCACCGTCAGGTGCTCACAGGTCATCAGCGCCTTGCGCATCCGGTTCTGGTAGGCCTGCTTGTCGGCCTGGGCCCGGAGTGAATGCACCGCGGGCCCCTTGCCCATGTTCAGGATACGGCTCTGCAGGAAGGTATCGTCAATCGCCAGACCCATTTCGCCGCCAAGCGCATCCAGTTCCCGCACCAGATGCCCCTTGGCGGATCCGCCGATGACCGGATTGCAGGCCATCAGTGCCACGCCGTCCATGTTCAGTGTCAGCAGCAGCGTATCGATACCCATCCGGGCTGCGGCGAGGGCTGCCTCACATCCGGCATGCCCTGCGCCGATCACTACCAGGTCAGCCATTTCCGCTACTGGACTCCAGGTCAGGTGCGGGAGTGGCGTCCGGTCCAAAGGTGGGAATCGGCGTGGGGGTCGGCTCGCCGATATGGCTGGAATCATTGGAACGTGCAGCCACCTGATCCTCTTCCGGAATATTCCACTTCTGGTTCGTATCAAATTCGTAGCCTGTCACGGTAACCGTGAAGTACCCGATGTAGCCGGTTTCAACATAGTTGTCGAAAATAAACCGGCCGTGCTGGGTCCATTCGTTGGGAGCCAGTTCCAGCGGATAAGACCCGGTAAAGTAAGTGCTCACACCGTCCGTATTGCAAACCATCGGGTTGCGCATTGTATCATAGCAGTCCACCCTGAAGCGGATCTTCTTCACAAAGAACTGGGAGTTGTAGTTGCCAAAGCAGAGCTTGATCTTGTTGTCATCCGTGATCTGCGGCGGCTGGTTCACGATCATGTGGTTAAAGTCCGCCACAACCAGTTCAGTGGAGGAGGTATAGCCGCCGTCTTCGGTGGTGGCGGTCAGGATCGTGCTGCCAATCTGCTGGCCGTATGCGTACCCGCCGTTGATGGAGGCAATGTACGGATCAGCCGTGGACCAGGAAATCCGCTGGTTGTTGGCGTTGCGGGGCAGCACGTGTGTCGTATTGCTGACCCGGGTGTTGGCATACAGCTGGGCGAAGATCCTGTCCGGCAAGGGTTCAATGCCCGTAACCGGCTGAATCACGTTCACCTGGAACACCGCGCGGACACCGCTGCCATCCGCGGCGTTGACTTCAATGTTCGCCTGGCCCTTGCTCAGGCCGGTTACGATACCGTTCGCATCCACCGTGGCAATTTTCGGGGCGCGGCTCTTAAAGGTCACATCCTTGATGGAGGCATCCGCCGGGAGAACTTCCCACTCCAGCTGTGCGTTTTCGCCTACATTGAAGGATAGTCCCTTGGGATTCAGCACGTTGATCCGGGTCACCAGCTGGATGACGCGGACCGGGATCGATGCGGTTACCGCCGGATTGGACTGGCTGGCGCAGGTGACGGTGCATTCGCCGGCCCGCACACCGGTGATGACGCCGTTGCGCACGGTGGCGATGGATTCATCGGAGGAATACCAGTCCACATTCTTATTGTTCGTATTGGTGGGCAGGACGGTCACATGCAGCTGCGCCGCGCGGCGGCCGGTGGCCACGGTGACGTCCGTTTCCTTGATGGTGATATCGGTGGCGTCCTGTGTAACGGTCAGGGTGATGGACGCCTTGACGTTGCTTCCGTCAATGGCTTTGGCTTCGATGGTTGCGTTGCCCCGGGCGATACCGGTTACCACGCCGTTGGAATCAACGGTGGCCGCCTTTTCATTCCGGGAGCTCCATTCAACGCCCTGGATCGTGGCGTTGTCCGGTGTCACCACAGCGGACAGCTGGAGATAGCCGCCGGCGGAAACCGTCTTCGCGGGAGCGGTCACCTGGAGCCGCTTCACGGGCTGGGTTACCAGCACGTGGAAAACTTCCGTGATTTCCGGATTCTGCTGGCTGGCAATGGTCAGGTCGCATTCGCCGGCCTGCACCGCCGTCACCGTCGCGCCGGAAACCTTCGCCACGCCCAGGTCGCTGCTGGTCACGGTGTAGTTCTTGTTCCGCACGTCCGCCGGAGTGATGGTCGCGGTCAGGCGCGTGCTCTTGCCGGCCGCCAGCACCAGGATCCGGTTGGCCTGGGGAATCGTCTGTCCCGGATTCTCCGGATCCTCCACCGGCTTGAGCAGCGGGAGGATCGTCGGGTCATCCGGCTCGTACACCGTCAGGTTGGCGGTGTTGGTGGTGATCTTGGTCACCCGGCGGAGGACAGTTACCCGGGCAGTGGCTTTGCGGACGGTTTTCCCATCCTGCTGCAGTTCCACGGTCAGGTTCGCACTGCCCGGCGCCACGCCGGTAATCGTGCCCGTCTCATCCACGGTAAAAATTTTGGTGCTGGCGCTCTTGTACACGAGGGTTCCCTCCGCGTAGCGCCCGTCCTGTTGAATGCCGGGCTGCACCGTTTCGTCGGCATATACGGTAATGGCCTGGTCTGTGAATTTAAACACATCCGCCGCCATGGCCGGGATGGCCGCCAGCAGGCAGAGAATCATGACCAGGATGGCAACTGTCCGTTTCGTCATTGCTTTGGCTCCTTTACTTTCCGCCCCGCTCCGGGGGCTTTCTGTATATTGAACGGAGGAAAGAAAACTTTCCTTCCCGAAAAAAGCAGGCGGCGCCGATTTACGGCTCCGCCTGCGTTCCTTCAGTGTGTTTCCAGATAGGAACGGACCAGCTCTTCCAGCAGCGTGTCCCGCTCCACCCGGCGGATCAGGCTCCGGGCGGAATTGTAACTGGTGATGTAGGTCGGATCCCCGGTGATGATGTAGCCAACCAGCTGATCCACCGGATCGTACCCTTTCACCTTGAGCGCGTCATAAACGAACAGCAGGATATCCCGGGCTGTATTCCCCGTACCCACGATCGGATCGTGCTTCATGGTGTTGAACTGATCTTCCACACCAATTCCCCCCTCGTCTGCTTCTATATCTTATGGGTTATTATACACTTTTTTCATGCATCAAGGCAAGCATTTCCTAGTGTTTTTCACACTTTTTCATACTTTTTCTTTTGCCCCTCCGGCCGCCTTTTCACACGTCCCGGTTTATGATACACTGAATTCCGGCAAAAGGCCTGCCGCCCCTGTGCGGAAAGGAGTTGTTTTTCATGGAAAAAGATCTGATGTGCGAGGAGATCCGCTGTGAGCACCTGGTGCAGGATCAGTGGATCGATTTCAGGCGTTCCGCCTACCGTTTTCCGGACGGCCGGATTTTCGAGCCGTATTACAGCTATACCCGCCGGGATTACGCGGTGATCGTCGCCTCGGACGAGGAAGGCAGCTTCCTGTGCGTCCGCCAGTTCCGCCAGGGCATCCGGCAGGTGACCACGGAATTCCCCGCCGGGGGAATCGAGCGGAAGGACGGGGAAGCCTGCACTTTGGAGCAGGCCCTTACCGCCGCGCAGCGGGAGCTGCGGGAGGAAACCGGCTATGTTTCCGACCGCTGGACCCACCTGCTCACCGTTCCCTCCCAGGCCACCCTGTCCGATAACTACGCCTGGATCTTCCGGGCGGAGAACTGCCGCCCCGCCGCGGAGCAGAAGCTGGATGAGATGGAACTGCTGGACGTGCTGAAATACACCCCCGCTGAAATTGAGGAGATGATCGCCTCCGGCCGCTTCCAGCAGGCGGTGCATGTGGCGGCCTGGCTGCTGGCCTGCCGCAGGGCATGATACAGAAAAAATACTTGCCCGGTTATTTCGGATCCCGCATAATAAATCCACCAACAGATATGAGAAAGGATGAATACCATTGAAAATCGGCTGCGTCAAAGAAATCAAGAACAACGAATTCCGTGTCGGCCTCACGCCGGACAATGTCCGGGCGTATATCGCCGCGGGGCATCATGTGTATATCGAGAAGGGCGCCGGCCTCGGCTCCGGCTTCACGGACAACGAATATGTGGACGCCGGCGCTTCCCTGATCGACAACGCGGCGGACGTCTGGCACCTGGTGGATATGATGGTCAAGGTCAAGGAGCCGCTGGAATACGAGTATCCGCTCTTCCGTGACGGCCTGATCCTCTATACCTACCTGCACCTGGCGGCGGACAGGCAGCAGATGGACGCGCTGCTGGCCGGCAAGGTCAACGCCGTGGCCTATGAAACCCTGCAGGAAAAGGACCGTTCCCTGCCCCTGCTGGCTCCCATGAGCCAGATTGCCGGCCGCCTGTCCATCCAGGAAGGCGCCAAGTACCTGGAAAAGAAGTTCGGCGGTGAGGGCATCCTGCTGGCCGGCGTTCCCGGCACGCCCAAGGCGAACGTGGTCATCCTCGGCGGCGGCACCGTGGGCATGAACGCCTGCAAGATCGCCGTGGGCATGGGCGCGAACGTCACGATCCTGGACATCAGCCTGAAGCGGCTGGAGGAGCTGGACAATATGTTCGGCGCCCATATCCAGACGCTGGTTTCCAACGACAGCAACGTGGAGCGCGTCCTGAAGGACGCGGACCTGGTCATCGGCTCCGTGCTGATCCCCGGCGGCTCCACCCCCAAGCTGTTCAAGAAAAAGTACCTGCCTGAAATGAAGGACGGCGCCGTCTTTGTGGACGTGGCCATCGACCAGGGCGGCTGCGGCGAATCCTCCCATGTGACCACCCACGACGATCCGGTCTACACCGTGGACGGCGTGGTCCACTACTGCGTCGGCAACATGCCCGGCGCCGTGCCGCGCACCAGCACCATCGCCCTGACCAACGCCACCGTGCGCTACGGCCTGGAAATTGCTGCCGCCGGCCTGGAAGAAGCCTGCAAAAAGAGCGAAGTCATCTCCTCCGGCGTCAACACCTACCTGGGCAAGCTCACCAACAAAAATGTTGCCGCCGCCCACAATTACGAATACACCGATCTTGCTTCCCTCCTGTAATCCGACCGAAATCAAAGGAGCCGGGGATTTCTCCCCGGCTCCTTGTTATATGCAGCTGCGGATGTGTTATCCGCCGATCACGGAATCCCCGTATTTGCGGATCAGCCGGTCTGCGTCCTCCTTGGCGATCATCACGGTCACATTCGTGCCTTCATCGGTATGCTCCTCCGTGATCACCCGGCCGGCCGCATGAATCTCCGACAGGATGCCGTAGCGGCTGAAGGGAATCCGGAAGGTCACCGGCGCATAGGTTTCCTGGATTGCTTCGGCAATGGCCGCCTTCAGTTCCTCCAGTCCCTCCCCCGTTTTCGCGGAGATCAGCAGGGCTCCGGGGAAGGCCGGCGCCGGATCGGCTTCGTCGCACTTGTTGATGACCTCAATCCGTTTCTGCCCGGTGGCGCCCAGTTCCTCCAGCACCTGTTCCACCGTATCGTGCTGGGCGGCCATATCCGGGCTTGCACCNNGGCTTGCACCGTCCGAAACGATCACCAGCACATCCGCCAGCGCGGCTTCCTCCAGCGTGGACCGGAACGCGTCGATCAGCGTATGCGGCAGTTTCCGGATAAAGCCCACCGTATCCGTCAGCAGATACGGCGTTTTTTCCGCCGTTTCCATCCGCCGGCTCACCGCGTCCAGCGTGGCGAACAGCTGGTCCTGCACATAGACGTCCGCGCCGGTCAGCGCGTTCAGCAGGGTGGATTTGCCGGCGTTGGTGTAGCCCACCAGCGCCACCACCGGCACCTCGTTCCTCTCCCGGCTCTTGCGGCGGATCGCCCGCTGCCTTTCCAGCTCGTCCAGCCGCCTGCGCAGCTCCGTCATCCGCTCCCGGATCCGGCGCCGGCTCATTTCCAGCTTGCTTTCGCCGGGGCCCCGGGTACCGATGCCGCCGGCCAGGCGGCTCAGCACCGTTCCCAGGCCGATCAGCCTCGCGGAGCGGTACTGCAGCTGCGCCAGTTCCACCTGCAGCTTGCCCTCGGCGCTGGAGGCGCGCTGGGCAAAAATATCCAGGATCAGTGTCGTCCGGTCAATCACCTTGATCCGCAGGATCTCCTCCAGGTTCCGGGCCTGCACGCCGGTCAGTTCCTCGTCAAAAATACAGACATCCGCTTCCAGCGCCTGGCAGTCCCGGGCCAGTTCCTCCGCCCGGCCTTTGCCGATATACAGGGCGCTGTCCGGCTTGTCCCGCTTCTGCAGGAAGATGCCCACCACCTCGGCGCCGGCGGTCTCCGCCAGGCGGCGCAGCTCCTCCAGGGATTCCCGGCTCTCAATGCCCATCAGCACGGCCTTTTCCCGGGTATCCGCCACTTCCAGGGCCGTTTCCCGGCCCACCAGCTCGTCGCTCAGCTCAATCTGGTTCAGCCACTCCGCGTCCGGCAATTTGTACCACCGGACCGGTTCGTCCATCACCAGGCTGTCCTTTTCCCCGAGGAACGCCGTCTGCACAAAGGTCGGTTCCCCGTCCTTCACGCCCACGGCCGTCATGGCGTCATAGCGGAAAATCTTCAGGGCGCTCAGGTCCACGTCGCTCAGGCGCCCGTCCCCGTCCGGATGGGTATGCACGCAGCGGACCCGGCTCAGCCGGTCCGCGTTCCGCCGCAGGCGGTAGTCCGTCAGTTCCACATCGCAGTCCGTGCCGATGGCCACGTTGACGATCTCCCCGTCCCGGGTCAGGTAAACAGCGATTTCCCGGTTCAGGGCGCAGGAACACTCCGCCAGCAGCTTCATCAGCTCCCGCGGCAGGTAGGTTCCGTTTTCAAGCTCATAGGTATACAGGCTGTCCAGCTTCGCGAGCATCGCGTCCCGGACGCCATCAATATTTCCGTTGACCTGTGTTTTCATTCTGATTCCGTTCCCCTGTTCCGCGCCGGTCCTTATCCGTTCGGCATGGCCAGCGCCGCATAGCCTTCTCCCCGAAGATGCGTCTTCGGCGCGTTCTTCGGAATCAGGCAGGTTTCTCCTTCATGCAGCTTCATTTCCCCGCTTTCCCAGCGCAGGGTCAGGCTGCCCTTCAGGGAAGTCAGGATGCCGAATTCATTGATGTCCGGCAGGAGGCCCACGCCGTCGGAGCGGATCACATCCAGTGTGAAGGCGTCTTCATTCAGCAGGCGGCGGGTTCCGTAAGCTTCCGACACGCGTACCGGCCGCGGGGCGCACTTCAGGTCCGCCACCTCCAGGCCCTGCTCGATATGCAGTTCCCGGCTGTTGCCCTCCGCGTCCTTCCGGTCCCAGTCATAGAAGCGGTAGGTCACGTCGGAGGATTCCTGGATTTCGTACAGCATGATGCCGGCGCCGACCGCGTGCACGCATCCGGAGGGAATGTAGCACACATCTCCGGAGGTTACCCGCACCCGGCGCAGCAGCGGTTCCACTGCCTTCCCCTGTTCGCAGGCATCCTTCAGCTGGCGCAGGGTTGTTCCCGGCTGCAGCCCGTAAACCACTTCACCGTTCTCCGGCGCCTCCAGGATCAGCCAGGCTTCATTTTTTCCCATCTTCCCGTGCTCATGGGACGCGGCATATTCATTGCCGGGATGCACCTGGACGCTCAGTTTTTCGTGAGCATCAATCAGCTTCAGCAGCAGCGGGAAAGGCTTGTCGGCATATTTCCCCACCAGCTTGTCCCCGAATTCACGGATCAGGTCCGGCAGTTTCCGTCCCATGGGGTCCCGGCTTTCATATCCGGGCATGCAGCTGACCTCCATGCTTTCGCCGGTAGGCAGCCCGCCGGTTTCCTTGCCGTAGCGTTCCATCAGCCGCTGTCCGCCCCAGGGGGTATTCTCCCCGCCGCGGAACGCCGGCTTCATCCGGATCGGCCAGAGCGGCGTTTCCCGCTTCAGCGTCTTGTCAAAAGTGATATTGTCCCCTTCGTTGCCCTCCCAGTGGATCTTGCCGCAGCGGCGGAAGCCCAGCTTCTCATACAGCCGCAGCGCAGGACCGTTGTTTTCGGAGGTATCACAGCGAATGCAGTCGCACCCGTTGCGCCGCAGCAGCTGCTGCACATCATCCATCACGATTCCGCCCAGCCCGGCGCCCTGCATGGCGGGATGCACCGCGATGCGGTGGAAGGTGCCCGGATGCATGCCGCAGGTCCAGGGCAGTGCCTCATATTCCGGTTCCTGCCCGAAAACCACGCCCACTGCCGCGCAGATAGCTTCATCCGTGCGCATGTAATACAGCTGGCCCTTCTGCAGGTCCTCCCGGATCAGTTCCTCCGTGGGATACCTGCCCCAGTGCCAGTGCCGGATATTCCTTTCTTCCATGTTGTCCGCCACGCACTGATAGAACGAAAGCAGTTCGTCCAGTTCCCGCTCGGTTGCCTGGATAATTTCCATTTTCTCTGTCTCCCCTTATTTTCCCGTCGATCCGAAGCCTCCGGAACGTTCCGCGAAGTCGCTGTCCTCCTCCGCTGTGCCATAGGGCAGGAAAACCCCCTGGCAGAACCGTTCCCCCCGCCCGATGGTGACCTCCTGACCGGACGGATTGCGAAGCTTCACCATGATGTGCCCTTCATTCTTCGCGAATGCATAGTCGCTGTCGATGATTCCCACGGAATTGGCCAGCCGGATACCGGTTTTGAATCCCAGCGAGCTGCGTGGAAACAGCATCAGCACCCAGCCGGGTTCCATCTCCGCCCGGATGCCCGTGCAGATCAGGGCGCTGCCTCCGGCCGGAACCACCGTCTCCGCCGGAGCCACGAAATCATATCCCGCGCTGCCGGCCGTTGCCCGCCGGGGCAGGGGGATTTCCTCCAGCGGCAGTGCTTCCGCCGCCCGCTCGCCCATGGCCTCCGCCCACTGGGAAGCCGAAACATGCCCGAATTTCGCTACTGTCATACCAACGCCCCTGTCCCCGACATCTGATCATCTGAAAACCAACAACTAACAACTGATAACATCCGCCAGCTGCGCCAACTGTGCAATCGTCAGCTTCTCGCCCCGGATCATCGGATCAATGCCTGCCTTCTCCAGCCAGGCAGCGGCCTCCGGCCGCTCCGTGTGGAACGCGGCGCACAGCCCGTTCAGCAGGGTTTTCCGCCGCAGGGCGAAGGCGGCGTTCACCACCCGGAAAAACATGTCCTCATCCTTTACCTCCACCGCAGGTTTTTCCCGCAGGGGCAGGAGGATGAAAGAACTGTCTACCTTCGGCGGCGGGGTGAAGCACGCGGCCGGCACTTCCATGGCCCGCTGCGGCTCGCACATGTACTGGCAGCGTACCGCCAGCGGCCCCCAGCCCTCCTCTCCCGGGGAGGAAAGAATCTTGTCCGCCACTTCCTTCTGCACCATCAGCGCCATCCGGCTGATCGGCAATCCGGACGTCAGCAGACGCTGGATCAGCGGGGTTGTGATGTAGTAAGGAATATTGGCCACCACGGCAAAAGGCTTCTGCAGCTCTGCCGTGACTTCCGCCAGGTTCAGCGCCATAATATCACCCTGGACGACGCTCCAGTTTTTCTCCCCCGCCAGGAACGCCTGCAAAAGCGGAATCAGCCGCTCATCCAGCTCCACGCTGATCACTTTCCGGGCCGCCGCGCACAGGTGCTTCGTCAGGCTCCCGCAACCGGGGCCGATCTCCAGCACATCCTCCGACGCGGATACGCCGGCCGCCTCCGTCAGTGACGCCAGCAGTTCATCGTCATAGATGAAGTTCTGCCCCAGCGACTGTTTGTACCGGAGATTGCTCTCCCGGATCCGGTCTTTTGTCTTGCTCAAAGCATATCACCCCAGATTTCCAGCAGCCAAAGATAAAAAACTGATAACGAATAATTAAGTATATCACATTCATCCCGTGAAAAAAAGGGCGGCCTGCCCGCACTGCCCTGCTCCCGTTGACTGTACCGGTTTTTCAATGGTATACTGTTACGGTTTTTAACGCTTTTCCGGAAGGATCCGGCCCGTGCCGTTCTCCCCCGGACCTGATATGTAAATGAGGTTCTGAACCATGCGCAAAATCGTCTGCCTGCTTTGTGTTTTCATCCTCCTGGCGCTGTCGCTCCCGGCTTTTTCGGAAGCGCCGGGCATTGTCATACCGGAAGAGGACGGCGGTGAGTTCCGTCCCCTGACCATCGACCTGGAGGGCGGCTCTCCACTGCCCTTTATGCAGAAGATTGACAAGAAGTTTGAATACTACGAGGATCCCACCATCCGGGTGGAGCGTTACCGGGTGGACCGTTCCCCCGAATTCGGCTGCACCTACTGGTACGCCATGATCACGGTCCGGGATCCTTCCCAGCTGCGTACAGCTTCCGCCAGTGAAAACAAGCCCTTCCAGGACAGCCAGAAGAGCACCTGCATCGTCCTGGCCCGGCGCAAAAAGGCCGTCCTCGCCATCAACGGGGATTACTGCGCGGCTTTTTCGGGGATCAAGGCGTCCAACTATATTCTCCGCCAGGGAACCGTGTACCGGGAAACCGTTACCCCCGGCCTGGATCTCCTGCTGATCGATGAAGACGGGGATTTCCACGTCATTACCGCCGATGAGGCGGACCTGGAGGCCGTGGACAAAACCCAGGTCGACGGGAAAAAGGTCGTCAATGCCTTCCAGTTCGGTCCGGCGCTGGTGATCAACGGGGAACCGGTGGCGGACGAAATCGTCCTGAGCCCGGATCATTCCCCGGTGTATTCCAATCCCCACCAGCGGGAGCAGCGGATGTGCATCTGCCAGATTGACCGCCTGCATTACATGACGGTATGCTGCGCCTACTGGGGCGCGGACCTGGCCACCCTCCGGGATATTGCCCTTTCCCTGGCGCCGGTGCAGACCGTGTATACCCTGGACGGCGGGAATTCTTCCCAGATGGTTTTCCTCGGCAATCAGCTCAACGCCTATGCCAACGGCAACAAGGAAGTCCGTCCGATTACCGATATCATCTATTTTGCCAGCGCCTGGTTCACCGAATAAGCAACAGAACACGGAGTGGAAAATATGGAAATCCGCCTGGTGCCCTACCTGATTATGACCGGATGCAGCGCAGCCGCCTGCATCCTGTGGTTTTTCCTTGCGGACCGGCGCCGCCACACGGACGGAAAATCCCTGCCCCTCAGCCTCCTGGTGCTGGTTTTCGGGATTCTCCTGGGCACCGCCTGTGCCCGGGCGGTCTGGGTGCTTTTCCGGATCATGATCCATCCGCCGCTGTTCGCCCTGCCGGTGGACGAACTGTCCTACTACGGCGGAATGGCCGGTGTGATCCTGGCAGTGCTCCTGGCTGCGAAAGCGGTGGGACGCAAACCCCTGGACACGCTGAACACCTTTGCCCCCATGGGCGCTTTCCTGGCGGCCATGTTCCGCTTTGCGGAGGGTTTCCTGGGCTCCCTCGGCTTCGGCCGCTACCTGGAAGAAGGCATCTTTTTCCCCATCACGGTGGAAATCGTCTGGGATGAATATTTCTCCGAATATTACCTGGCCGTCTTTATGCTGGAAGGCGTCTGCTCCCTGGCGGCCATGGTGTTTTCCCTGCTGCACGCAAAGGACCGGGACTGCTGGATCCGTACCCTGTTTTACCTGTGCCTGCCCCAGATCCTCTGCGAAAGCCTCCGGGTCCAGACCATCAGCTGGCTGTTTATCAAGGCGGAGCAGCTGGTCTGCTTCCTGGTGTGCGAGGGAGTGCTCGTCTGGTACGCCCTGCGGAAAAATCCAAGGGCCTTCCGTTCCTGGATCCCTGCCCTTTGCGGCCTGGCCGTCTGCGGCCTGCTCATTGCGATTGAGTTCGCCCTGGACGGGAAAATCCGTATCGGAGGCGAAGGCCTTCCCCACTGGCTGCTCTACACGCTGATGGTGGCCGGCCTGGCCGTCCTCGCTATCGCCGAGCATAAGGGATCCCGCTCCGCAAAGCTCCGGGAAGAATAAAAAAACAAAAAAACGGGATTGCCGCTTGAAGCGGCAATCCCTTTTCGTTTGGATTGATTATGCCTGTCCGGCCATCTTCTTGTAGGATTCGCGGCGGACCTTGGCGTCTTCTTCCTGCTGCACGAAGAGCTTCGCGGCGGCATCCGGGAACTGCTGGGCCAGGGAGGTGTAACGCACTTCGCCCTTCAGGAATTCCTGATAATCGCCGGTGGGATCCTTGCTGTCGACGGTCATCGGATTCTCCAGCTCGGGGTTGTAGCGGTACAGCTGCCAGTAGCCGCAGTCCACGGCCTTCTTGATTTCCGCCTGGGCCTTGCCCATGCCGCCCTTGGCCTTCAGGCCGTGGTTGATGCAGGGCGCGTAGGCGATGATCAGGCTNNTAGCTCATGGCCATCATGCCCAGGTCCTTCTTCTTGGTGCGCTTGCCGGCCGCGGCGAACTTCGCCACGGAACCGGTGGGCGTCGCCTTGGAGGCCTGGCCGCCGGTGTTGGAGTACACTTCGGTATCCAGCACGAGGATGTTGACATCCTGGTTCTGGGCCAGCACGTGGTCCACGCCGCCGTATCCGATGTCATAGGCCCAGCCGTCGCCGCCGAAGATCCAGATGGACTTCTTGGTCAGCAGGTCCTTGTTGGCCAGGATGTAGGCCTTCTTGTCGGCGCCGCCGTCCTTGGCTTCCAGCGCGGCAACCAGCTTTTCGCCGGCCTTGCGGGAACCTTCGGCGTTGTCCATGTTCTCGAGCCATTCCTTCGCGGCCGCGACGATGGCTTCGTCCTTGCCGACTTCGGCCACTTCCGCGATCACTTCCGCCAGCTTGGCGCGGCGCTGCGTGGTCGCCAGGTTCATGCCGAAGCCGAACTCCGCGTTGTCCTCGAACAGGCTGTTGGACCAGGCGGGACCGTGGCCCTTCTCGTTGGTGGTGTAGGGGCAGGTCGGGGCGCTGCCGCCGTAGATGGAGGAGCAGCCCGTCGCGTTGGCGATCATCATCCGGTCGCCGAACAGCTGGGTAACCAGCTTGACGTAGGGCGTCTCGCCGCAGCCGGCGCAGGCGCCGGAGAACTCGAACAGGGGCTTGAGGGCCTGGCTGTTCTTGATGGAGGCCTTGTTCTCGAGCTTCGATTTCCGGAACGGTCATCGCGAACTCCCAGTTCGCCTCTTCCTTCCGCTGGGTATCCAGGGGCTTCATGACCAGGGCCTTCTGGGTCGGATCGTCCTTCTTCTTGCCGAGGCAGACGTCCACGCAGTTGCCGCAGCCGGTACAATCCAGCGGGGAGACCTGCACGCGCAGCTGCATGCCGGCGAATTCCTTGCCGATGCCTTTCTTGGTGACATAGCCTTCCGGCACCTTCATGTCGTCCGCGTTGTAGATGGTGCGGATCGCGGCGTGCGGGCAGACGATGGAGCACATCGCGCAGCCGACGCAGATGTCGGGCTCCCACTCGGGAACCATCACGGCGATGCCGCGCTTCTCGAACTTGGTGGTGCCGGTGGGCACGATACCGCGGGGATCCAGCTTGCTGACGGGCAGCTTGTTGCCTTCCTGGGCCAGGACCGGCGCGATGAATTCATCGTAGTACTCGGTGGTTCCGGGCACCTTCGCGGGCACGGCGCCTTCGGTGGTGGTCGCCCAGTCGGCGGGGATGTCAACCTTGACCAGGCCGGTCAGGGCGGCGTCGATGGCGGCGAAGTTCATGTTGACGACGTCCTGGCCCTTCTTGCCGTAGGAAGCGACAACCTTTTCCTTCATGTACTTGTCGGCATCCTCGTAGGGGATGATGTCGGCCAGCTTGAAGAAGGCAGCCTGCATGGTGGTGTTGGTGCGTCCGCCCATGCCGACCTTGCGGGCCAGGTCAATGGCGTTGATGATGTAGAACTTGGCGTTCTTGGCCGCCAGCTTGTTCTTCATGGAGGCGGGCAGGCGCTCGTTCAGCTCCTCCACGTCCCACTGGCAGTTCAGCAGGAAGGTGCCGCCGTCGCGCAGCGGGGAAACCATGTCGTACATGGTCACGTAGGCGGGGTTGGAGCAGCTGATGAAGTCGGCCACGTCGATCAGGTAGGGGCTCTGGATCGGGGTGTCGCCGAAGCGCAGGTGGGAAACGGTCAGGCCGCCGGACTTCTTGGAATCATAGAAGAAGTAAGCCTGCGCGTACTTCTCGGTGTGGTCGCCGATGATCTTGATGCTGTTCTTGTTGGCGCCGACGGTACCGTCGGAACCGAGGCCGTAGAACATGCAGGCGGAGGTGCCGGCGGGAGCCGCGGCGAAGGTTTCGCCCAGCTTCAGGCTGGTGTTGCTCACGTCGTCGTCGATACCCACGGTGAAGTGGTTCTTCATCTCGCCGTCCAGGTTGGCGAACACGGCCTTGACCATGGTGGGGGTGAATTCCTTGCTGCCCAGGCCGTAGCGGCCGCCCAC
>LXOW01392940.1_pt1 | contig 15051 bp, 9 predicted proteins | sample 1368591 | NCBI WGS metagenome assembly LXOW01 (sample SAMN04884650, study PRJNA319009) | bovine gut metagenome | isolation source: Cow rumen | host: Bos taurus | place: Italy: Legnaro (PD) | collected 2014-07-09 | reverse complement strand
CCCCCCAGCTTCGGCCAGATCTTCGCCGAGGCCGCCGTCAACACGCCGCAGGAGTATTTCGACAAGGTGCAGGCTGAATATGTGGCACGCCGCAACGTGGTGGTCGAGGGCATCAACAAGATTCCCGGCTGCTTCTGCCCCATGCCCAAGGGTGCCTTCTACACCGTCATCGACCTGCCCGTGGACGACAGCGACAAGTTCTGCCAGTGGCTGCTGACAGACTTCAGCTACAACGGTGCCACCGTCATGCTGGCACCCGCCACCGGCTTCTATGTCGACCCCGAGCGCGGCCGTCATCAGGCGCGTATCACCTACTGCATCTGCATCGACGACCTGAGAGCCGCCATCAAGTGCCTCGAAGAGGCTCTGAAGGTCTATCCCGGTAGAACCCGATAATCCAAATCCAGGATATCTGGACAATCTAGATAATCTAGAAAACCTAGATTATGAATAGAGACGAAAAACGCCGACAAGTGATCTGCTCCTGCCTTCAACAGCAGGAGCAGATTGCGTCTATTGCCAAGCAGGAGATGGACTCGGCGCAGCAGCAGAGCAACGACTATGGCGCCAACGTGGACCGCTACGACAGCTACCGTACCAAGCTCATGCGGTCGCGCGACATGTATGCCAAACAGCTCGCCAACGCCAACGCCAGCATCCGTGTGCTGCGCGAACTGCTGCAGCAGGCACCCCACGACAGCGCCGACCACGGCGCCATCGTGGAGACCGACAAACAGCGTTTCTTCCTCAGCATCGGCGCCGGCAAATTCCTGGTGCCGCACCAGGCGCCGCTGAGCCAGCCGCAGGAGACCTACTTTGCCATCAGCGCCCAGACCCCCATCTACCTGGCGCTGAAAGGTCACAAGATAGGCGACACCATCGTCTTCAACGGCATCAGCCAAACGATACAAGAGATATACTGATGTTTATCGTTTAACGTTTAAGGTTTAACGTTTAAAGGGGTTAAGGGGTTCAAAAGGTTAAAGGGGTAGGTTTTAAACTAAAAAGTAAAAACTAAAAAGTAAAAACTAAAATCTAAAAAGCGGTTAGCAGTTAGGGGAAGTAAGAACTAAGAGTTAAGAACTAAGAAGTTATTAGTCATTTGTCCTTTAACTAACTTTAACCACCTTAACTACCTTAACTACATTTAACTACCAAAATAGTATCAGGTTTAATGGAGACGAAAATCTATCGCACTGCTGTGCTGATACCCTGCTTCAACGAAGAGAAGACCATCGGCAAGGTGGTGCGCGATTTCCGCACCGCTCTGCCCGATGCCGACATCTATGTCTACGACAACAACTCCACCGACCGCACCGCCCTGCTGGCCGCCGAGGCCGGCGCCGTTGTGCGCCACGAGCACGAGCAGGGCAAGGGCAACGTCATCCGCCGCATGTTCCGCGAGGTGGAGGCCGACTGCTACCTCATGGTGGACGGCGACGACACCTACCCTGCCCACCACGCAACGGCCATGGTGGAGGCGGTGCGCGACGAGCAGGTGGACATGGTCATCGGCGACCGGCTGTCGTCGACCTACTTCCAACAGAACAAACGGCCGTTCCACAACAGTGGCAACCGGCTGGTGCGCAGCCTCATCTGCCGACTTTGGCACACCGAGGTGAAAGACATCATGACCGGCTACCGTGCTTTCAGCCGTCGCTTCGTCAAGCTGTTCCCCGTCATGAGCGGCCAGTTTGAGATAGAGACGGAGATGACCATCCACGCCCTCGACAAGCGCTTCCGGCTGAAAGAGGTGCCTGTGGACTACCGTGACCGGCCCGCCGGCAGTGTCTCCAAACTCAACACCTTCAAGGATGGCTGGAAGGTGCTGATGACCATCGTCACCCTTTTCAAAGAATACCGTCCCATGCGTTTCTTCGGCTGGCTGGCCGTGTTGCTGGCCGTGCTGGGCGTCGGCATGCTGCTGCCTGTGCTGGTGGAGTATTTCCAGACGGGACTGGTGCCGCGCTTCCCCACGCTCATCGTCGCCATGTTCCTGCTGCTGGCCGCCCTGCTGGCGGTGGCGGTGGGACTCTGTCTCGACGTCATCGTCACCAAAGACCGCAAGAACTTTGAGTTGAAAATAATTGACTTTGAGAATAATGGGAAGTAAAAGGGGAGTTAAATTGGGAGTTAAAAGGGAAGTTAAAAGGGAAGTTAAATTGGGAGTTAAATTGGACAAAACAGATAAACTATGCGGAGCCTGCTGAGATACCTATTGTTGTTTGTCGGACTGATTGCCGCCTATGTCGTTTTTGGGCTGGCCACCTCCCTGCTGCCCCAGGCGCCAGTGGAGGAGCATGTGAAAGAGACCGTCGACCAACACGACCTCCAGTCCGATTTCTGGTTTGCCTTCCTCTACAAGTCCACCTACTACATGGACAACTTCACCGACGCGCTGATTGTCAACCAGGCGCTGACCAACGGACGGACGGAGCAGAACCTATGGCAGCGCACGATGCTGGTGCCGCGGCAGGTCAGCGGCGGAGAAGAGTGCGCGAATCTGCGGATTATGGTCGACGGCGACCAGCCGCTACAAGAGTTGTGCTACCCCCGCTATTGGCACGGCAGCACCTTCCTCATGCGCGCGCTGCTCTACATCAACGACTACTTGGCGCTGCGCACCTTTTTCTACCTGCTGTCGTCGCTGCTGCTAGCATGGGTGCTCGTCCTCATGGCACGCCGCGTCGGCATCTGGGCGGCGATGGTCTACGCGCTCGCCCTAGCCTCCGTCAACCTCTTCATCATGCAGCACTCCATCCAGTTTTTCACTACCCTGCTACTGGCCTTGGCAGGAACCCTGTGGGTGCTGTACCGTGTACGGGAACCGCGCCAGATGCTGCCGTTCTTCTTGGTGATGGGCTCGCTGACCGCCTACTTCGACCTGCTCACCTGTCCCCTGCTCACCTGGGGCATCCCACTGCTGGTGTGGCTAGTTTCAAGAGAAGAGATGGATGATGGTAGATGTGAGACGCACCAATTCTCAATTTTACACTCCCTCATCTGGGTCGTCGGCTATGGCGCCACCTGGGCTGCTAAATGGCTGCTGGCCACCGTGACCACCTCGTTCGATGTCTTTGCCGACGCCACCGGACAGGCGGCGTTGCGCGCCTCTGTCGAAGAGTTCGACCGCTGGGAGGCCATGACACGTAACCTGGAGCAGGTGCCGTGGTTCTACGCCACAGTGGCGCTGGTCGTGTTGGTCGTGCTGGCAGTGCGTCACTTCAACCGCAAAGGCTGGCGACAGGCGCTGACCTGCTTTGTCGTGGCGCTGGCACCCCTCGTCTGGTTTATGGCGCTGGCCAACCACTCGGGGCTTCATTTCTGGTTCACCTACCGCATCCTCGCCGTCACCATCCTGGGACTGCTCTTCGCCGTCGCCAGCCTGGTGGACTGGAGGAAAGTAAAACTAAAAAGTAAAAACTAAAAACTAAAAAGTGGTCTTCAGTAGCCACATATTCCTGTTGTATTTCCTGCCGGTGTTCCTGCTGGTCTACTTCCTTGTGCGGGAACGGTGGCGCAATGTCGTGCTGCTCGTCGCCTCCATCCTGTTCTACGCCTGGGGGGCGCCGGACTTCGTGCTGACGCTGCTGGCCTCGACCGTGGCCAACTTCTACCTCGTCAAGGCGATGGACAAAGCCCGCACCACCACCGCCAGACGGCTGTGGTGCGCGGCGGCGCTGACGGTGAGTCTGGGACTGCTGGCCTACTTCAAATACGCCAACTTTTTTGTCGACAACGTCAACGCCATGCTGACGGCCTTCGGCCTGGGCACAATGACGTGGACCAAGGTGCTGCTGCCCATCGGCATCAGTTTCTTCACCTTCCAGTCCGTCACCTACGTGGTCGACACCTACCGCGGCGTCAACAGGCCCATGGAGAGGCTGACGGACTATGTGGTCTACATCATCATGTTCCCGCAGCTGATAGCGGGACCCATAGTGCGCTACAACGAGATTGCCGACCAGATCTCCGCCCGGCGGCGGCTGCGCTGGGACGAATGTCTGCAGGGTTTCTACCGTTTCGTCATCGGTCTGTCGAAGAAGGTGCTCGTCGCCGACGTCATCGGCCGCACGGTCGACGTGGTGCTGGGCGGCGACCTGGCGGCGCTGGACATGGGCACGGCATGGATCACGCTGGCGGCCTACACCATGCAGCTCTACTTCGACTTCTCGGGCTACAGCGACATGGCCATCGGCCTGGGTCGCATCCTGGGCTTCAAGTTCCCCGAGAACTTCGACAACCCCTACGTCTCCACCTCCGTCACCGAGTTCTGGCGCCGCTGGCACATCACCCTCGGCACCTTCATGCGCAACTACCTCTACATCCCCCTCGGTGGCAACCGCAAAGGGGTGTGGCGCACCTACCTCAACCTCTGGGTGGTTTTCCTGCTCAGCGGCCTATGGCACGGCGCGGGCTGGAACTTCGTGCTGTGGGGCGCCTACCACGGCTTCTTCCTGGTGCTGGAACGCCTCACCGGCTGGAACCAACCGCCCCAACCCCAAAAGAATAAAAATTTCAATTTTCAATTGGCTCCACAGGGCCGCCGACCACAGTTCTCAATTCTCAATTCTCAATTCTCAATTCTCAATTTAATAAAGGTTCTTCTCACTTTCCTCGTCGTCATGGTGGGCTGGGCGCTGTTCCGCATCGAGAACCTGGGCGACTGCTGGACCTTCCTCACCCGCCTCTTCGCGTTCGACTTCACCCACGTTCAATTCTCAATTCTCAACTCTCAATTCTCAATAACCCTCATCGCCGCACTCTGCTTCGCCTTCGTGACGCTCGTCCCCTGGGGTCGCAAGCTGCAGCGGTGGGTTTACTATACCAACTACAGTCCGCGGCAGCACCTCGCCGTGTGGACGGCGGCGGCACTGCTCTTCTTCCTTTGCGTGGGCGCCCTCGCCGCCACCGATTTCAGTCCCTTCATCTATTTCCGTTTCTGAAATGCACAAGATACACCGCATACTCTGTCTCGTCTCCATGACCGCCCTCCTGCTGGCCATGGCGCAGGGCATCTGGCATTTCATCCCCATGCGCGGACTGAGGGGCATCTGGGTGATGGAGGAGGTGCCCCGTTTTACCGTGCGGGACTTCCACGACGGGAAATGGCAGCCCCAGATGGAGAAATACCTCAAAGGACATTTCGGCTTCCACGAAGCGGCCATCCGGCTCTACAACCAGTATGTCTACACCTGCTACAATAGAACTACCAACAAGGGTCTCATCATCGGTCGTGACAGCTACCTCTACGAGCGCTATTTCGTGGAAGACCACTACGAGAGCCGCATGTACAAATACACGGAGAACCCACAGGAGCTGCGGGACATGTTCGACACCGAGGCACGTCGTCTGGCACTGCTGCAACAGCAGCTGGCCGAGCGTGGCACCACGCTCTTCGTCGTCATCCCACCGGGAAAAGACATCCTCTATCCCGAGCACCTGCCGCCGCGCGACACCATGACACGCACGCCGGGACCCCGCGCCTATCCGGAATACCTCACCCTCTTCGACCGCTACGGGGTGAACTATGTCGACATCCTCGGCTGGTTCCTGCGACTCAAAGGGCACGTGGACTACGACATCATGATGCCGCTGGGCACCCACTGGAGCAACATCGCCGCCACATACGCCTTCGACTCCATCCTACGCTATATGCAGCAGATCGGTGGCGCACCCATCCGTCCCGTGCAGCTCGGCAAACCCTATACGGACAAAACGCGGCAGCCCGACGATGACTTGGGAAGGCTACTCAACACCACCATCATCCCCCATCAACAACGCTGCCGGTATGTCGACGTCACCGTGCCGCCCCTATGCGACACCGCCACGCCAAAGCCGGGCATGATTGTGGTGGGCGACTCCTTCTTCTGGACCATCAGCTACAACTATCCCCTCGACACGCTGTTCCGCTACGCCCACTACTGGTTCTACAACAACACCATCTACTTTGACCCAGAGCACGACAACGTGTCGCAAGTCGACCTGCGGCAGACCCTCGACGATGCCGACTACATCATGCTTATCTACTGCAGCGGTCAGCTCTACGACCTCGGCAACGGCTTTATCGTCAACGCGCTGCTGGCGCTGAACTACAGCGACGAGGAGATCGCGGCGGTGCGCGACAGCATCAGCGACAACATCCGCGCCGACGAGCACTGGCTGGGCTACCTGAAAGAGAAAGCCGCCAACGAAGGCATCGACCTTGACCAGGCCATCTACAACGACGCCGAATACCTCATCCACACCCGCCCAGAGGAATTCTTTGAGAAACTAAAAAGTAAAAACTAAAAACTAAAATATAGTAAGAAACAGCCAGCTGCACACCCTCACCCATTAGACCCATTAATCCCATTAAACCCATCAAATTCCATGTACCGCGCAAGCCTCTTAATTTTTAGTTCTTACCTCTTACTTCTCCTCGCCTCCTGTACGCCGCGGGAGCGGACGTTTGACCCGATGGTGGGCTATGCGGGCGACACGGTCTGCCTGGACATGGACCTGGAGAACGCCGTGCTGGATGGCGTCACCATTCCCGCCAAAGGGGAATACTTCCATTTCGTGTTCGACACCACGGCGGCGCAGCAGCTCTACTACAAAATTTACTATCAGAACGAGAGCTACAAGTTCGGGCTCTTCGACACGATGAACCACGAGAACTTCTACGGTTCGTGGGAGGATGTCACCGTGGGCTTCAAGCCTGTGCCGCGAGACGGCCACATCTGCGACTCGTTCTGCATCGTGGGCAATCCTCGTGACGAGAAGATATACTACGGCGTGGACCTGTATGACTTTGACTGCAGTCAGGAAACACTTAACGATATCGAGCGCGAGATACGCGCCGACACCCACTGGTTCCGCTACGTGAGCCAGGTGGCAGCACCGCAGAACAACCGCACCCTGGAGGAACAGCTGTTTCTCGACACGCGGTGGGTGCTCAACGAGCGTCGCCACACCGGGGGCGACGTCAACCACCGATGGAAACGCAATCCACGTACAGGGCTGTATTCATTCCTACTGGTGGTATGCGATGAGGAGGGGCTGAAAAAGATTCCCGACAATGTGCGGCATATCGGGCTCACCGATGCCGACAGCCACTATGTGAACCCTTACAGTTGGTACTACCTCCACAAGCAACGACACATCAGCCTTCTGAAAGGTAGTAAAATCCTCCGCACACGTGCCGTGCTGACACCGCAGCAGGGTGTCTATATCGACGAGACCCAGATACGCTCCGCCTATCGGGGCAAGAACGAGATACCCGGTCGCGTGGGTAGCGACACCACCCTCTACCGTCACGCCCTCTACCAGCAGTTCTTCCCGGCCGTCAGCCAGCAATATACACTGCGCAATATCCCATTGGTGAAAGATATTGACGGCTATACACAAGCCGACTATGATGCGGCTGAAACGAAATACGACAGTAGTCAGTTGGTTTATGACTATCCACAGATAACCGACTATCCCGGCAGCACGGTATATCCCTCGCCCGACGGCTCCTATATCAACATCATCAACCCCGGCAATGCTAATTTTGAAATTCGAAATTCGAATTCTGAAAAAAAAGACCCTTCAAAATTCAAAATCCAAAATTCAAAATTAAAGAAGGAGTCCACCGGCGTCAAGACCCGTATCGGATTCTCCTATGGAAAATACAGGGGCAAAATCAAATTTCCCCCAATGCTCAACAAAGAGAATGTATGGAACGGCCTCACCTATGCTTTCTGGCTTATCTTCCAGGACGGCAGCCAGTGGAACGTGCGCCGTCCGAGTTATCACAGCGGCTACATCAGCAAAAACGACGACAGCGAGAACCCTGAGCGGCATGTGCGGGACAACTATTCCGAGATAGATATCGAAATAGTGAAAGCATCCCGCTACTGGCCTAATGGCTACTATTCTCAGCCAGACAAGGTAGAGGACGGACGCAAGAACAGCGATGTCATGTACTGCTGCACCAACTGGGATCTTGCATGCCGAGAGCCCCAAAAGTTCAAGTCCGGCATCACACGGATACCATTCCAGAACGCCGAGTATGAAGCACTGCGCTGGTTCGACACCTACAAGGCGCTGACCACCAAGACACCCATCCCCAACAGCATCTTCGATGCCGACTACTACTATTTCGAAATCGAGTGGAAGCCCAAGGAGATTATCTGGCGGCTGGGTCCCGACCCGCAGCACATGCGGGTGGTGGGCTATATGAACGACACCTACACCGCCATCCCCAACAACCAGATGCTCTGTGTCGTCACCCAGGAGTACCACTACTCCGAATGGTGGCCGCCTATCGTCTACATGCAAGGCCTCATCCCCTTCAACGCCAGCGACATCGTTGGCCGCGTCTATGAGATAGTCGTAGAGTAGCCTTAGGTAAAACACCAACCGCCGTTCAGGAAGCAGTTGAAGAGATAGGCTGTCCAATAGATATTTAGCACCACGGTGATACCGAAGAGTGTACTGCGAAGCCAGCAAGGCATCCAGTGGTGGAAGAATATCAGCGTAATGAGCAGCAGCGTGATAAGACACCCCAGCGTGTCTGCACCAAAAAGCATCTCACTACATATAATAGCAGTGGCAACCAGACATACGGCAACCACCCAGCGCCATACTTTCGGTACGGGCTTGCTGGCAATGTCCAACACCAGGAACACGAAAAACGGCGTGCAAGTAAGAAGGCGGGCTTGGGAATACATGCAGCCCTTCTGCGTAAACAGTGCCAGCACAATGTTGCCCACGAAGAAAAGTACGGACAACAGCCGTACTGTCTGCCATTGCCTGTTCTTGTCGGTGGCATGATTGGATTTATCATAACCCAGCGATGCAAATAACTTGGCCGCCAGCCATGCAAGGGCAGGAATGAAGAGTGTGTAGATGAGTGCCCATGTGACGCTTTTACCCTCCACGCTCCAGTCCGTGAAGGGCCACTGAGGCAATGATATTTCCTTGCCCCATATTTTTTGTGAGCTGACGAACTGGAACCACTCTGTGGCACCACATAACCGTTGAAATACAATGACAAATGCGACGCCGGCAATCACCGGGGCCAAATGCAATGCTACATTCTTAGTATACGTTTTCCATGATTCCCGTTGCTGGAGACATATCAGCAGGTCCGTGATAAGCCAGGCCACAAGGAGTATGTTGCTGGCCGACCTGGTCATCGAGACAAGCAGGAAACCAACAAAGTAAAGCCAGTAGCGTCGGTTCGCCAGTCCGTACAGCCCCGCTGCGGCAGCGATGAAGAATAACGCCTCGCTATAGGGAATGGCGAAGACGACTAGGTAAGGCATGCATACGGTCAGCAGCGCGACCCATGGTGTCATCTTGTCTTTGAAAAGCAGCAACAAAACGATGACACCCGCAAGGAAAAGCATGATATTGAGCAGGCAGATGCCTATGGGAGAAAGTCCTGTTGCTCGCCAAAGCAGCGGGAAGAGGGGGAAAAATGCGTATTCGCGATGATCTAAGTCAAATGGCGATTGATATAGGTATTCCTTGATGCTGTTGTAGTGTGCTGCGTCGAACACCACCAAGTCATCGTTTGTAATTTGGGCAAAGGGCTCTCTTACGTGATAGGCATACCATGAACCGTCATCGTTCTGCTCTACGGCGTAAGTCTTCACCACCTCCCCTACGGCATTGTACACGTGGCTGTTTTGCAACAGCGCATGGCACAATCCAGCCGCGAGAAAGAAAAGTGCCACTACTGTTGCCAGTAGTGGCACCTGTTTTTTTTGAATAATGCTCATATTTTAGTAGCCGAAGATATCGGTGAGCGACAGTTTCTTCACCTTGCCGAACTTGGCGAGGGCGTTGAAGTCCATCTCGCTCTCCTTGCCGAGCACCATGTAGTGTTTCTTCTGGCCACGGATGTTCTTGTGGTTGAAGTTGACGATGTCCTGCATCGTCACGTTGGGATAGGCCTCGAAGAGCATCTTGGAGTGGTTCTTCTTGGGGTCGAGACCCATGCGCTCGTAGTAGAGGTAGCTGTTGATGATGCCCATCTTGCGCGTGCGGGCAGTGCGGATGCCGCTGATTTCGGCCTCCTTGGCCATCTGGAAGTTGGCGTCGGCGGTGGGCATCTCGTCGAAGAGCTCGTTGAAGGCGGTGAGCGCGTCGATGAGTTTGTCGTTCTGCGTGGCGATGATGGCGGCGTTCATGAAGTAGCCGTCCTTGTCGCCCGGGGTGATGTAGTAGCTCTGCGCCGAGTAGGCCAGGCTGCGTTTCTCACGCATCTCCTGGAAGACGATGGCGTTCATCGAGCCGCCGAAGTAGCTGTTGTAGATATCCATCGCCGCCTCGTTCTTGGTGTTGTACTTCTCGCCGCGGAAATGCTCGCGCATATAGGTCTGGTTGGCGTTGTAGTCGCAGAAATAGACGGTGTTCTCGCTGACCGCCTTGGGGGTGATCTTCTTGTTGGCGGGAGCCTTCTGGTATTTCTTGGGGGTGGCGTGATTGGCAGCAATGGTCTTAGCCATCGCGTCGTCGGTCTCGGGACCGTAGTAGAGCACGCGGTGCTGGTAGTTGAAGAGGTTGTGCAGGGCGTCGCACAGCTGACGGCAGGTGTAGCCCTTCAGCTGCTCCTCGCTGAGCTGGTCGAGCGTGGGCGAGTCGGCGCCGTAGATGCCGTAGTTGCCCAGCGCCGAGAAGCAGCTCTGCTGGTTGTGCTTGGCATCCTGACGCGCCTTGAGGATGCGCGCCACCAGCATCTGCAGCGCCTCTTCGTTGGGCTGCGCGTCGCTCATAATCTCCTCCACCAGTGCCATCGCCTTGGCCATGTTCTCGCTGAGGCCGCTGATGCTGACGGTGATGTTCTCGGTGCCCACCGAGACGCCGTAGTTGCAGGCCAGCTTGTAGAACTCCTGCTGCAGCTCGTCGGCGGTGTGCTTGGTGGTACCCAGGAAGTCGAGCACGTCGGCCGCCAGGTCGTAGGTCTTGCCCAACTCGCCGGCGCGGTAGCCGAAGTCGAAGCGATAGACCAGGTTGAAGGTCTTGTTCTCCTTGTTCTGCACATAGAGCATCTCGGTCTTCGCCGCGTCGTTGCACTTGCGGATGGTGAGGTCCTTGCTGAAGTCGACAAACGACGGCTCGATGGGTTTCACCTGACGAGCCTTGATGTTGGCCAGGTAGGCGCTCTCGTTGTCGCGACCCACCTCGATGGGGGTGATGGGCGGCTTGGAGACCTTGAGGATGGGCTCGGGCTCACCCTGCAGCTTGTTGACGATGACGTAGTTGTTGTCCTTGAACAGCCGGTTGGCGAAGTCGACGAGTTCCTTCTTGGTGATACGGGCGAGCTCGTTGATTTCGTTGCACACATCGCCCCAGTCCTGATGCTGGACATAGGCGTAGGCCATCTGGCTGGCGCGGCTGTTGTTGCTCTCGGCGCGCTTCATGATGGCGAGCTTCATGTTGTTGATGGCGGCCTCGAGCAGCCAGTCGTCGAACTGGCCCTGCTTGACGAGTGCAATCTGTTCGTCGAAGAGTGCCTGCACGTCGGCGAGGGTCTGTCCCTGCAGGGGCTGGCCGCCGAACATGAAGGCGCCGTAGTCGTTCAGCGTATAGGTGCCGGCATAGGCGCCCATGCAGCGCTGACGTTGGTTCACGTTGAGGTCAATGAGACCACACTTGCCGTTGTTGAGCACGCTCTCGAGCAGGTCGGCGAGCATAGCGTCGTGGCTGCCGTTGCCACTGTTGAGGCGGTAGGCGCGGACGGTGTTCTCGGCCTCGAGACCCGACACGGTGCGGGTGATGACGCTGGTGATGGGCTGCTCGCGCTCAAACTGCAGTTCGGGCACGTGGCTGGGCTTCATGTTGCCCCAGTACTTGTCGATGATGCGGATGGCCTCGTCGGGGTCGAAGTCGCCGGCCATGCTGATGCAGATGTTGTTGGGCACATAGTAGGTGGCCACGAAGTTGCGGATGTTGCGCATCGAGGGGTTCTTGAGGTGCTCCTGGCTGCCGAGGGTGGTCTGGTTGCCGTAGGGGTGGTGGGGGAAGAGGGCGGCGAACATCGCCTCGTTGGCCTTGCGGTCGTCCTTGGTGAGGCTCATGTTCTTCTCCTCGTAGATGGTCTCCAGCTCGGTGTGGAAGAGGCGGAGCACGAGGTTCTGGAAGCGGTCGGCCTGCATCTCGCACCAGGTCTCCATCTGGTTGTTGGGGATATTCTCCACATACATCGTGTAGTCGTTGGAGGTGAAGGCGTTGGTGCCGGTGGAGCCGATGGCCGTCATGGCCTTGTCGTACTCGTTGGCGATGGCAATCTTCGAGGCCTCGTAGCTGAGGCTGTCGATCTTGTGGTAGATGGCGGCGCGGGTGAGCGAGTCGTCGAACATGCGGTAGGCCTCGAAGAGGTCTTCAATCTTCTGGATGAGCACCTTCTCCTTCTCCCAGTCGGTGGTGCCGAGTCGCTCGGTGCCCTTGAACATCATGTGTTCCAGGTAGTGGGCCAGACCGGTGGTCTCGTGCGGGTCGTTGCGGGAACCGGCGCGCACAGCGATGTAGGTCTGGATCTTGGGTTCGTCCTTATAGACACTCATGAACACCTTGAGACCGTTGTCGAGCGTATACTCGCGCACGCCCAGCGGGTCGTTGGGCCAGGTCCGGTACTTGTACTGCTTCTGCGCCGACACCGACAGCGTCGTCACAACCAGAAGCACAAAACAAAAGAAATAACGTGTTTTTCTCATAGTATTATTGATTTTAGGATTTGGTTCCAAATGAAAGTACAAAGGTACAAAAAAAGTACGATTCCTTTAGGCAGATTACCACCTTGTCTTTTGTTTCTGGATGCTCAGAAATAAATCATACGCTTCTAAACAAATCGTCAGCTGTTATCTGTTTATTTACTTTCCTTGCGTACATATTGTTGTGGAGGCCGAAAGGTGTCACATAAACTATTGAAAAGGATTTTTTTGTGGATGTAACCTTTCTGAATGTACGGATTCTTTGTTCCATGTGGTAGGCATAGGCTTTTGTTATCTCGTATTCTCCGCTTGCATACTTCATTTCACAGACGCTTACAGTCTTATCGTTTCTATCTATCAACAAATCAATCTGACCACCTGTCTTCAGGTCTTCGTCCGCATCGGCATCATCAAGAACTGTTTCCGATGGACGATACGACCAGGAGCATGGCGAATAGAATGTCCCACTGATACCCAATGCGTTGACAATTTGTTCAATATGATGCAGGCATACCGTCTCAAAAGAATAGCCTGACCAAGCAGCATATTCCGGTGTACCTATTTTCTGAAGCCAATAATTTTTCCCCACATTACTTTTATCTTTCATAAAGTGAAGATAAAAGAGGGAGAATTGGTCTGTAAGTTGATACAGTTTGTTCTTCTTCTCTTTGCCAAATGGATGGTATGAACGTATAAATTCACATATTTCCAACTCCTTAAGCAAGGAACTGAAATTGCCATTGTTTATAAGTTTAGTCTTATTGATTAACTCAAGACGGGTCATTCCTTTTCGGGCACCACTGAGCGCATTAATAACATATGGTTCTCCTCTTTTTTGAACAGCGAACCATAGAGTTTATTGAACTCATCTGTCAGTTCTCCACCTTTGGAAAAACATAGATTATTAATATTCTCCGCCACACTTTTGTCCTTGTCAAACAACGACAAATAATAGGCAACTCCCCCCACTGCCATATAACAGTCTATCATTTCCGGACGCTCATAGTTGAATCCTCTGCTTTGGAAGTATTGCTCCATTTCCTCAAGACAGAATGGGGAAATCAACACTTTATGAGTCACTCGGTTATGTAGCCCTCCTCTGGAGTTAATCAGTTTATTCAACATCCATGATGTAGCAGAGCCACAGACGATTAGCTTTATATCCTTCCGATAGTAGGCCCAATTGTTCCAAAAATGTTCCAAGGCTCCAAGAAATCCTGATTTCTGCGTGTCGAACCATGGTAGTTCGTCTATGAAGATGATTTTTGTGCCATCCCCTAGATTCTCGATATCTTTAGAGAGTAAGCGAAATGCCTCTACCCAATTATGAGGCATCCGTTCATCATTAAAGAAATCCGATAGCGCATACGAAAAATTTAGCAGCTGCTCCCCAAGACGAGCATTTTCCTTTCCCGTTACCCTAAAACAGAATTGTCCCTCCAGAAGTTCTTTTATAAGAAATGTCTTACCCACACGTCGTCTTCCATAGACAGCGATAAACTCCGACTGATCAGAAGATAGATACTTCTTTAATTCCATTATCTCTTTTTCTCGACCCACGATTGATTTTTCCATATTTCAGCATTTATATTTTGGCGCAAAGTTAGTAAAAATATCCGATTGCGCCAAAACATAATATTATTACTTGGCATAATCATTAAAAAAATGGAGATTATGCCAAGGTATAATTGCGATTTGAGGGATTACTTACCGTTGTTTCTCTTTTACTCCACAAGATTGTCAATGTTATGAACAGATTATTGTAATAACTTTTTCAAGGGGGAAAACAATCGTTACAAGTAAACTTGTAATTTTGCATCTACGATGAAAGAGATTGAACAACTGTCTTTGGGCGTTCAACGCATTGAACGTCTGGTTCGGCGTATGGAGGCTTCCGCCGAACCCGATCAGATAGAGATAGACCTGCTGCTGCAGGAACTGCGTACGCTGTATGGCGTCGCGCTGTCGCTGCCGACAACAGCACAACAGTCGCAGACCCACACGGCGACCCAACCCGAACCCCTCCCGCAGGTGGAGGAAGCCCCCGAACCCGTGGTTGAGGCGACACCCTCGCCGACACCTGTCGTGGCACCCGTGGACAACACCCCGCAACAGCCGCGCCATGTCGTGGCACCCGAAGACGCCGAGGAAGACCCCGAGGTGGAAGCCCGGCCGCTGATGCAGTCGCTGGAGGACAACGACACCGAGACCATCTTCGACGCCCCCACAGCGCCCGAAGCGAAGGTGGAACCCGAACCAGTACCCGAACCAATTCCAGAGCCGAAACCCGAACCCGAGCCTGTTGAGAAAACAGAACCGGCCATTGTCGCAATACCCGTCCCCGAAGAGAAAGCCGACCCTGCAA
>LXOW01344676.1_pt1 | contig 15052 bp, 13 predicted proteins | sample 1368591 | NCBI WGS metagenome assembly LXOW01 (sample SAMN04884650, study PRJNA319009) | bovine gut metagenome | isolation source: Cow rumen | host: Bos taurus | place: Italy: Legnaro (PD) | collected 2014-07-09 | reverse complement strand
GTTTTTTAAGAGACTTTTTTAACAGCCCCGTTCAGCTCGCACTGAACGATCCGCACTACAGAACCGGTTTTTTTGTCCAAAGCGTTCGCCTCCGTCCTGCCTTCTCCCTGGCGGGAGAAGGTGGCCGCGTACGCGGTCGGATGAGGGGGTGCAAAATTGATACGCACGCGCGATGGGTTATAATATTTGTTATCGATTATGCATGCGCATCGTGGCGGCCGATGGCCGCCGGAAAGCGTAAGTGCTCAAATCGATAAAATACTCGATTCCGACATCTTATCGGATGTGCACCCCCTCATCCTTCTTTCGCGGCCGGCTTTTCGCCATCCGCGAAAGCATCCTTCCCCCACCTGGGGGAAGGCAGGGCAAAAGCGAACGCTTGGGAAAAGGAACCGATACAAAGTGCAAACCGTTTCTTGCGGACGGCTCCTCTCGCGCTACGGAATGGATAGACTTCTTCGAGAGACAATAATATCAAACACACAAAAATATGAAGAACCCAAAATGGTAGCCTTCGCATGAATTGCAACTGCGCCCGCATGAATTGCGCTGCGCGAATGAAATAAAACGGCGCATACATCGCAATGATTGTTACGATGTATGCGCCGTTGGCTTTTGCGGATCAGACGCGGCTTCCGACGGGCAATCACCCGTCAAAGCGCGCCCGAAGGCGGGGAATTATTCGAAGATCCCGAACATGGGCTCGACGTTCGCGATAGGAGCGGCGTTGCCTTTGGCGGATATCGTCGGATAGGCGGCAGGGGTGAAGTCGGCCTTTTCGCCCGATCTGAAGGTTATGCGCAGGTTCTCGTTGTCCTTCTCGGTGGTGTAGGTGTAGACTCTCGCGCCGTTCTCATCGTAGAAATCGGCGGTGCCTCCGGTCAGATTGGTTCCTTCAAGGTCGATTACCCAGTTGCCCGAGGTGTCCTGTTTCCAGCTTGAGAAGACATAGGCGGCGGCAGAGGCGTAGTTGGTGTCGCCGTTGCTGTTGGTGTTGTCGTCAATGAAGGTAATCGTCGTTCCGGCTGACGGCACCGTGAATACCTCGGTGAAGGAATAGTAGTTTCCGCCCGGATTGATCTTGTCGGCCCAGCTTGAGTTGGAGTTGGATCCGACGTATCCGAGATGCCATCTCAGTTCGACTGTGAATTCGGTACGGGTGTCCGCGGTGGTTACTTCTTCGGTGGTGATTTCTTCGGTGGTTACTTCAGCAGTCGTGATTTCGGCGGTGGTGATTTCTTCGGTGACTTCTTCGGCGGTTGTGATTTCATCGGTTTTGGGTTCGGGAGCAGCCGTCGTGTTTGCGGTCGTGCCGGCGGGCGTGTCGTTGCCGCAGGCGCAGAGAGACGCGACGCAGGCAATCGCCAGAATCAGCGCGATGAGTACCTTTCTTTTCATAGTATTCTCCTTTTTGAGGGCTTAAACCGCCCGTTTATTTTTTGTCCCCGGAAAGATCGGGGATCAGTTCGATGAAAGTGCATTTTTGATCGCTTCGACGACCGAGGTGACGGCGGTAAGTCCGCCGGCGGCAAGAAAAATAACCGCGAACAGAATCAGGACGATAATCGCGCCGCAGAAATAGGATCTCGCAAAAGAGCGTCTGTTGACGTTTGACGAATCAACTGCGCAGACGATGAGCAGGATGAACCCGATCACCGGGATGTTGAAAACGATTGAGTAGCCGAAATATGCCCAGGCGGAAAGCGGGCGGTATTTGTCGGGCAGCTGGGAGATTTCGTGTTTTTCGACGTCGTTCATGTTAAGGCAACACCGCACAATTAGCGTGCGTGGATTGGCGAGAGATTTTTGTGTCTGTTTTGACTGAGAAATCGCAGGAAAACAGGCGGTTTTTCAAGATTTCGAAGGCAATACAGGCGCAAAAAGAGCCGTCAAGACGCGTGCGTCGAATTGTGCGGTATTGCCTTAAAACTCCTTTTCCGGACAGCGCGCCTCACGGTCTGCGCTTCCGGGTAAGTGTTTATTGTAAATAATTATACAAAATTTTTTCGAATTTGTCAATAAATATCGATTATTCGCCGGTTATCGCGCCGAATAATACGAATAATACTCCGCAGGCGAACATTACCGGAATCGGCGGCGCCTTGAACTTCCTCATCACGAACAGCGCGCCCGCGAAGAGAATTCCACCCGCGATACCCGCAGGCTGCACCGTGTATTCGCCCGAAGGGAAGAGCACTCCGATAAGCATCGTAAGAGCGGTGGCGGCGATCAGCGCCGTAACGACCGGCCGCAGCGAGGCAAGAACGTCCTTGACCACGCCGCTGCCGCTGAATTTCGCGTAAAAGTGAAATACGGCGGAGAGAATTATGATCGCCGGCAGGATGCACCCGAACGTCGCGACGAGTGCTCCGGGGAGTCCCGCGACGCGCAGTCCGACGAAGGTCGCCGCGTTGACGGCGATAGGTCCGGGCGTCATTTCCGCTATCGTGACAAGATCGGAAAACTCGGAAGCCGTCAGCCAGCCGTAGCCTTTTACCGCCTGACTTTCGATAATCGGTATTGACGCGTATCCGCCGCCGACGCTGAACAGGCCGACCTGCAGGAAGGAAAGGAAAAGCTCAAGGAGTATCATTTTTCCGCTCCTTTGTCTTTCCCGCGGCGCACAAGCGCCCAGATCACGCCCGCGAGCGCGGCTGCGGCGATTATCAGTATGACGTTGATTTTCAGGAAAAACGCCGCGGCGAATGCGGCAATCGTCAGGATATCGAAAAAGATCTTTTTCTCGCGTATGATTTTCGTCGCGAGCGTTATGACGACGTCGAAAAGTACGGCGGCGACGCCCGCCTTCATTCCGGTAAGCAAAAGCGACACCCAGCGGTTTGAGGCGAACGCCGAGTAGAAGAGCGAGATCAGCGAAAGAATGACGACGGGCGGGATGATCATTCCGAGAACCGCAGTGAGCATTCCGGGCAGTCCCGCGACCTTCCAGCCGACGAGAATGCCGGCGTTTACTCCGATCGCGCCCGGCGTCGACTGCGCCATCGCGATCATATCAAGCATCTCGTCGTCTTCGATCCAGCCGTATTTCTCGACGAACCGCTTGCGCATCATCGAGACTATGACAAAACCTCCTCCGAACGTGAAGGCGCTTATATAGAGCGTTGAAAGAAAGAGCCGGAGAAGTTTTTTGTCTTTCATAGAGCGGTCAGTAGGTCCCTTCTGTGTCGCCGGTGACCGACGCGCCGTCCGTCTTTCTGCGGGAGGTCGCGACGCGCTTCATAAGCTCGTCGCGGAAGAGTTCCTCGTCGAAGGGTATCTTTACCTCGCGTCCGAGGAAGCCCGAGAGGTGTATCGCGTTGGATATCGTAAGTCCGAATATGCCTTCGCGTCCGTCGGCGACGAGCGGCTCGCCGCGCAGGATCGCTCCGGTGAATGCGCGGAGCACTCCGACGTGGCCTGTGGCGGGTTCTTCTGGAGTTATGTCGATCTTCTCGCATCCCGGCTTGCCGAATACCTTTTCGCGGTTATTCTTTGAATATTCGGGCTCGGGTACGTCGAGTTTGTAGAGCGTGAGAGATTTCGAGCCGGCGACGAGCGTTCCGCCGTCGCAGACGATTTCGAATCTGTTCGTGCCGGGCGTGTCGCCGGTCGAGGTGATAAAGGTTCCGGTGGCGCCGTTTGCGTACTCGCAGAAGACGCTGACGTCGTCCTCGACCTCGATGTCGTGCCATTTGCCGAAGGACATCTTCGCCGAGATCGATACCGGCATACCGCATATCCACTGCCAGAGATCGAGCTGGTGCGGGCACTGGTTGAGCAGCACGCCGCCGCCCTCGCCGCTCCAGGTGGCGCGCCAGTCGCCCGAATCGTAATAATACTGCGGGCGGTACCAGTCGGTGACGATCCAGCTCGTCCGCCTGATCTGTCCGAGCTCGCCGGACTTAATAATATCGCGCATCTTCCGGTAGACCGGATTTGTGCGCTGATTGAACATCATACCGAAGACGAGTTCGGGGTGCAGGTCTGCCTCGGCGATCATCTCGCGGACCTGGAGAGTGTAGACGCCGGCCGGCTTTTCGCACATGACGTGCAGTCCGTGGCGCATGGCGTCAATCGAAAGGCCGGGGTGCTGGTAGTGCGGCACCGATACGATCACGGCGTCGCATACTCCCGACGCGATCAGTTCGCTGCCTTCGGAGAAGCAGACGGGACGCACGACGGCGGCGCCTTCTTTTTCCTTCGCGTCAAGATATTCCTTTACCCAGCTCAGTCTTTCGGGCCGACGGTCGGCGACCGCGGCGACCTCAAGACCTTCGACTTTGCCTTCGGTGATCGATTTGAAATGCGTCGAACCAATGTTGCCGACTCCGATTATGCCGAGCCGGACTTTTTTTTCGGAACTCATATTTCAGTCCTCCGTTCGCGTCAGTCGGGAAATCCGGCGGCGCGCAGATATTGTAAGCTCGAGTCGAGGCACTCGAAGGGATCGCGTCCGTAGCAGTGATCCTGCTCGACGAATGCGAATTCAACTCCGGTGCGGCGGCAGGCGTCAAGTATGGCGGGATGGTTGAGGTTGCCCTCTCCGACCGGAGCCATTCTGACGGCGGATTCGGGCCCGTAGTAGATCATATCCTTCAGGTGTATGCAGTCGGTCCGTCCTTTGAGCTTTTCAAGCCAGAAGACGGGGTCTCCGCCTCCGGCCGTCACCCAGTAGCAGTCGAGCGTGACGCCGAAAATTTCGGCAGGAAAGAGAGACGCGATATAATCCATGCAGAGCGTTCCGTCTTCGAAGCGGCAGAACTCCATATTGTGGTTGTGATACATGAATTTCAGCCCTGCGGCGGCGATTTTTTCTATCGCCGGACGGAGCTTTTCGATTCCCGCGTCGAAAACCGCCTTGTCGCAGCCGCTCTTTTTGAAGTCTGGCATCGAGCCGAGACCTACGCAGCGCGCGCCTATCAGTTTGTGCTCGGCTATGACTTTGTCGGTCTCGTCGACGATTTTACCGAAAGCGGTGTGCGTAATCGGCGCCTCGAGTCCGTATTTGTCGAGCCATCCGCGCAGGAGAGAGGGATCGACCTCGCAGATTCCCGAGAGCTGGACCGATTTGTAGCCGATTTCCGAACACTTTTTCAGCGTGTTTTCAAGATCTTCGGGCGTGCGGCAGAAATCTCTGACCGTGTAAAGCTGTGCTCCGATTTTCATAGTTTATATCTCCGAAATCAGTTTTTTAAGCGTATTCGTCGCGTAGTCGAAGGCCTCGCGGCCCGACGCGAACGCGAGTGAACCGACGTCCGGGTTGCCTTTTTCAAGCGCGGACAGGCCTTCGAACACCTTCAGATGCGGCTCGAGAGTCAGCACTTCGATTCCGCGTACGGCGGCGAGTTTCAGTATTTCGGGCAAGTGCCCCTCTCCCGCTCCGGCCGGCACTACGCGGCCGTCGGCCAGCGCGTCCTTGATATGTACGTAATCTGTGAATTCTCCGGTCAGTTTCCAGGCGCGCAGGGTGTCTTCGCCGCACTGGACGTAGTTTGCCGGATCGAATACGGCGCGAAGCTCCGGAAGTGCCGAGAGCAGTACGCGGCACCTGTCGGCTGCGTCGCCGAAGATGCCTTTTTCGTTCTCGTGGCAGAGCAGGACGCCGCTGCCGCGCGATCTTTCGATAAATTCAGACAGGCGTCCGATTACGCGCTCGGCGTCCGCGTCCGTGCAGCCGTAGAAGCTGAAGAGGCGTATTCTCGACGCGCCGAGAACGTTCGCCGTGTCGAGCACGCGCAGAAATCTGTCGAGTTCCTGTTCGGGCGGATCGGATATATCGCATTTGCCTATCGGAGAACCGACCGACCAGACGCGGATTCCGCCGTCCGACAGCCGCGCGGCAGTCTCTTTGGCTTCTTCGCGCGTCAGCTTCGCGACGTTCTTACCGTCAACTCCGCGGATTTCGAGCAGTTCCATGCCGTTTTCGCGCAGAGCTTTTATCTGTCCGTCAAGATCGCGCGAGGCCTCGTCGGCGAAGGCGCAGAGTCTGAATGGATGGTTCATATCAGAGAGCCTTTTCGATTTCGGGAATGAGGTTTCTCACGTACTCGCCGTAGCCGAGATCGTTCGGATGCAGGCGCAGATCCGAGAAGAATCCCTCGTAGTGCGGAACGAGATTGTATCCGCTGATTACGTTCAGTCCGCAGCGCAGAGCGGTTTCGGTTATGAAGGCGACGGCGTCCTCGAACTTTCCGACCTTCGTTATGCGGTTGTGGTCGCCTCTCCAGATAGGCGTGAGGATGAATATCTTCGATTCGGGGAAGAGCTCGGCGAGTCCTTCGAGGAATCCGACGCAGCGGGTCTCGAAGAGTTCCTTTTCAAATCCCGACCAGTCGTTCGTACCGTAGGCGACGGTGATAATGTCCGGCTTGAATCCTGCCGCGAAGGCGGGATCGAGAATGCCGGGAACGAATTTCTCGCCGCCGATGGCGAGGTTTATCATATTCGCGTCGAAATGCTGCGCGAGGCGGTTGGTATAGGCAAGAGAGGGATACCAGGCGTCGTAGCCCTGCGTGATCGAGTCGCCGAAGCAGACCATTTTGCGGCTGTACGGGGCGGCCTCGAAGAAGGCGCCGTCGTCGAGCGTCAGTTCGGACAGGCGGGCGGATGCGAGGCAGGGAAGCCAGACGGTGACGCGGTGCTTTCCCTCGGGCAGGGAGACGTTGATTCTTCCGCGGTTGATCCACATCTTCTCTTCGCCGAGATGGTGCTTCAGCACGCCGTCGATATAGACGTCGAAATAGTAGAATCTGCGGCTGGACGCCGAATCTACGCTGTAGCTGAATCCGAAAGAGGAGGAGTCGGTGACAAAGTCGAGATTGACGCCCGACGTCGCGAGCGCCTTCTTGTAGAAGTCGCGGGGACTTGTCTGAAGGTAGTAATCCTCCTGAGCGGAGCTGAAGCGGTGGAATATTATTTCACCGTCTTTTTCTTCGGCGCTGAACCATCCGCGCGCGATCTGTTTTACCTGGTTTTCGTTGAGTTTCATTGATTTTCCGACCTTTATTTGAATATTGTGTGTTTAGAATTATTAATATCTATTGCATTGCAGCCGTAGGGGAGGACCTTTACGGTCCTCCCGCCTTGAAACCTGTGCGGTCTGAAAAGTAAGGGGCTGTATTAAGTGCCATTGACGGTTTTGTATCCGAAATCGTTTCCGAGTTACGGGAGGACCGTAAAGGTCCTCCCCTACGGTTGCAACGGTGAAAATCCGGCGGGAGGACGAATTTCGCTACGCGAAATTAAAGGTCCTCCCCTACGGGTATGGCGGTGAAAATCCGGCGGGATGATACCAATCGTCAACCTTTTACCAGCGCCATCCGAGGAGAGTGATACGCCCACCAGTATCCGACCGAGAAATTGTCGAGCGCCGACTCGGTGTAGAAGAGAATCAGCAGGCTGTCGGGCGCGCCGACGAAGAGGTCGGTAGACGCTTCGAGCGACTCGGCGTCCTCGCGGTCCATGATTACCGCTTTAAGCGCCGGGCAGCCCGAGAAGGCGCCGTCCTGGATGTTCGTAAGCGTCTCTCCGATTGTGACCGAGGTCAGCGACGCGCAGCCGGCGAACACCTGCGTCCCCTGATTTCCGAGGATCGATACCTTCCGTCCCTCGTGCGTGTCGGGTATGCGCAGCTCGGTCATCGAGCGGCCTTCTTCGCTGACGCCGACAATCGCGACAAGCCCGTTGATCTCGTCGTAGAGGAAATATTTCTCGTTCGGATCCTCTTCCCAGTCGGGGCCTACAACTTCGGTCTCGACCGGTTTCTGTCCCGGGGGATCTGGCAGATCGAGCATGACCGCTTCGGTCGAGCCGATCTCGCGCAGTATATCGTTCGCCAGCGTCAGAGAATGCACCTTGACGCCCGCGTCGTTCAGATGGTAGTTCGTGTCGTAGAAGTATCCGCTGTCAAGGATCGAGTCCCAGGGGTTTCCGATCACCTTGCAGTTGAGTTTCTCTCTGATGAATTCGACGAATTCATAGACGCTCTCCTCGGTCGTGCCCTCCGCGAGGGCGGAAGCGTTCATCGGGCAGAAGGTGAAATAGACCTCGGCGCCGAGATTTCTCGCGTGAGCCACGTAATTGTTCACGTAATCGATGAAGTCGTCCGAGAAGATGTCGGGCTCGAGCCGGATTACGCTGCCCGTGTCGTATCCGAATGTCATCACGTTGTACTCGCGCGGATAGACGATGTCGCCGAGCTCGTTGAAGGAGGCGCGGCTGTAGACGCCCGTCTGCGTCACTTTACGACCCTGCAGCGTGTACTCGAATTTCTTTCCGAGATATTCGAAGACGCCTCCGGCGAGGTCTCCGAAGTTGTCGGAACCTGTGCGGAAAATCATCGAGGGTTTCGCGTCGAGCGCCTGCCAGGCGGACGTCGCGTTGAAGTAGAGCGAGAGCGTCTGCTCGTCAAGCTCTGGCGCGAGTATGATTATATCGCCTTTGCCTATTCCGGCGCGTGAGAGGTCGAGCATCATTTTCGTGCCGAGAGAGGCGTAAAGTCCGAAGTTGACGACGGGGCGTCCGACTCCCTCCGCTACAGTGGCAGAATCGATGCCGAATGCGGCGGACGAACCGCCGATCACTATCACCTTTTCGCCTTCGGTGTTACGGAGAAGATCGTATTTCGCCGAGAGTTCTCCGAGGAATGTTTCGTCGTAAACCGGAGGCAGCGCGAATACCGAGGCCGCGATGAAGACGAAGGGCAGGAGAACCGAGAGGAGGAGAATCAGGAATATTTTAAGCGGTCTGCGTTTCATCCGGTCTCCTCCATCAATGGCTTCTGAAGTAAGCGATGAGGTCCTCGCTGATATACTGCGTGCGGAGGGCCTGTCCCGCGGTGTTCAGGTGGTAATTCGAGTTGTACGAATACTGTCTTTCAAAAATATATCTCGAAGGCACCGAGATTCTCGTCCCGTGCAGCTTGGCGTCGACGGCGTTTATCAGTTTTGTCTGATCCGATCCGCCGGCGACCTGCGACGCGGCAGTCAGGCAGGTCCGGACTATAGTCGGGAAGGAGATCAGCACCGTCGCGCCCTTCGCCGCCGCCATATCATAGACACGGTTGATTTCATCGGGGTACCAGAGCGTTCTGCCGCTGTCGGTGTACGACGCGCGAGTGTTCAGGATATTCGTCGAGGTGTTGTAGGTCACCGAGCCTCCTTTATCCTTAGGCAACTCATCGTAGCCGTCGAGCGTCGTTTTCCAGGACGCGGTGGCTCCGACCTTGTTGAGCGAGTAGTCGCCCCAGCGGTTGACGGTATCCGTCGTGTAGGCGCTGTAGGTTTGGGGCGTGCGCGTCGAGCAGGTCTTGTTGAAGGCGGAGATCGTCGCGAACATCTTTATGTAGTGCCTGATATCCACCAGACTGAAGGCGTCGTAGGCGCCCTCGAAGATCTGCATCAGCGTGCTGTTTATCTCGTTGTATCCGAGCTGGTATTTGTTCAGCTCGGGCGCGACGAGCAGTATATCGCCCGGATTCATGAAGTTGGTGCAGACTTCGATGTAGAATGCCGCCGGCGTGCTTGCGTTCTGGCCGTAATTGACGACGCTGTAGTTGTATCCGGCGTTCTTGAGCTTCGTTTCGAGCATCGGCGAATCGATTCCGTATGCCGAGTTGGAGCCCGAAACGATGATTATCTTCTTGCCTGGCGCCGTCTTGAGCCAGTCGAACTTGATCGCGTAGGTGCCGTTTCTGCCCGTCGGGTAGGTCGGCATGCGCGTCGCCATCAGGACGAGCTTCGAGAAATCGGGCGAATTCGAGAACCAGGTGTCGGGCATCGAGGTTACCGAATCCGACAGGTAGAGCGTTTTGAAGGAGCGGCAGGAGATCATCGTCGACGCCGGAATCTTGAGCATATATCTCGGTACGACGAGCGTCTCGATATCCTTCAGGGAGAAGGCGGCAGCCGACAGTTCGGTGACCGGATAGCCGTCGATTTTTTCGGGTATGACGACCGTCTTGTCGTTTCCGTTGTAGGAGCGGATCGTCACCGTCTTCGTCTTGAGCGACTGTCCCTTGTAATAGGTCAGGGTGGACTGTGACGTCGAGACGGTGTAGGTGAACTCGGACGCCGGCGTTTCCTTCATCCAGACGCACCAGAGCGAGATCGCGCTCTTGCCGTTCATGTCGATATTCCAGCCTGGCGCGTAGAAGGTTCCGGTGCCGTCTTCCTTCGTGTTGTAGCCGACGAGCTGATAGCCCTCTCTCGTGAACTGCCCCATGTTAGGCAGCGTGTTCGGGCAGTGGTAGTAGGTGCTCGGTGCGTACTCCACGCGGTAGTTTTCGCTCATCGTGGAGGTGCTGATCCCCTGATTCGGGTGATAGAATATCGCCCACTGGCCGGTCGGCACGGTAGCCGTCGCCGCAGGATCGGGCGGCGGGTTGAAGTTCGCGTAAACGACGGTGTCGGCCTCGAGCGCAAGCGTGTACGTCGCAGCGGTCGAAACAATCTTTCCGCCGTTCGCCGCCGGTTTGTTCAGCGAGTATCCGGCAAACACGCCGTATTTAGGCGTGGCGGTGAGAGTCACCGCCGTGCCGGTCTTGTAGTGACCGACGGGCAGCGACGACGACACGATTCCGTAGCGCGTGTTGTTGGATTTGAATGAGTAGTCTACGGCGGTGTGCTCGAAGACTTCGACGTCTATCACGACGTCGTCCGAAACGTTTTCGAGCGTGACGACGCCGTCCTTGAACACGGCTCCGTCGGAGATTGCTCCCATCAGGAAGCCGTCTGCGATTGATATTTCGAAGGACGCAGTCTCGCCTGCCGGAACCGTTAGGACAGGTTCGGAAAGGACTGTCAAACCATCCTTCGGCGCAAGGCTGACGTTGTAGATCTTTATTTCGAAATTGGCGTAGATATAGGCGTTCTTTACAGGCGTGAAGCGGTATACCGGATCTGAGCAGACGAGCGTTCCGCCCGACGCGAGACTTCCGTTTACCGAATATCCGCTGAAAACTCTGTGTTTCGCGGGCTCGGCTGTGAGCGTCACGCTCTCGCCGTCCCAGACGAGTTTCGACGCCGGATCTATCTCAACCGTTCCTCCGCCTTCGGGCATGTCGACCTGCACTCTGAACCTGTCGAGCAGTCGGGTGACGACCTTATAGGAGGCCGGCGCGCCGACGCCGTAGGCGGTCAGCGTTTTGCCTTCGAGCTTCAGACCTTCGGGGACCGAATCGATCACGTATCCCTCTTCGAGATCGAAGAAGAAGAATACGTCGCGTCCGACGTTGGTCGTTACGACGTCGGCTGTTTTCTTGATAAGTCCCGGCGAGTCTTCGAGGGTTATCGTCGTCGTCTCGCGGATGAAGTTTGCGTAAACCGGCGTGCTGTCAACCGGAACGAAACCGTAGTCGCGGTCTTCCGAGAGCAGTTTTCCGCCCTCGTTCAGCGGCTTGCCGAGCGAATATCCGGCAAATCCGAACATATTCGCGGGTTTCGCGGACAGAAGGACGGTTTCGCCCTCCCAGCACTCGCCTACGGAGGCGGTCACGCTGCCCGATCCCTCGCCTGCAGGGTCTCCCATCGAGGAAACGACGGAGGAGATGGTGCAGCGGTTGAGCTTTCTCGTTCTGAGCAGCACGGTAACTGGGTATCTCGCGCCCTTTACCGTGAGCTTGCCCGATCCGTCTATCTCGCCTCCGACGCAGGAGCGGACGGTATAGCCCTCCTCAACCTTTATGTCGAAGGAGACGTCGCTTCCGGGCGTCACTTCGCGCGGGTTTTCGGAGGAGGTCGATACGCCCTCTCCGCATGCGAGAACCACGCGCACCGTGCGGTCCGCGTTTTCGTTCATGCGCGCCCTGCAGCCCGCCGCGGCGAGCGCAAGGATCGTTATCGCCGCGAGCAAAAGCAGCTCGGGCATTATTCTTCTGCGGTCTTTTTTCATCGGTTTGATTCCGCTTCTGCGCCTGTCCCGCTTTCGGGAGGCGCAATTATTTCATCTTCTTTACGAGGTTGTTGAGGGACTTCGCGTACTGTCCCGCGGCGGTCTTGAGGTTTGAAACGATATCGAGGTTGTCTTTGACTATCGAGCGGCAGTTGCCGAGAACGTTGATTCCGTAGGAGCCGAGCATGAATCCCATGTCGCTGTAGTAGGACTTGCGGATCAGCTGGATGCATTTGAGCGATTCGACGTCGCGGATCGACTGTCCCTGAATCAGGACTTCCATATAGGCGGGCATAACCGTCTTGTAGGATTCATAGGCGACGTCCTCGAGAATCAGACTGATCTTGTCCTCGTCGGGAGCCGACTTCGGCACCGACATCGCGGCTCCGATGTTCGCCTGCATGTGGATTTTGTATTCCTTCTGGTCGGCGTTCGCTTTCGGGATCGGAACTACTCCGAAGTCGGCGGGGCTGCTGCGCAGACGCTCGACGCACTTGAAGTTGCCTATCCAGAAGAGGGCGCGGTCGGAGGTTATCGCGCGTTCTGTCCAGTATTCGCGCGCCTCGGTCTCGGTGCTTACGCGGTCGACGAGGAACATTCCGTTTTCGGCCGAGCAGAGAGATTTGATTCCTTCCACTATGTTGTAGAAGTTCTCGTTCATAATGTCGAGCGTCGGCAGGTCGTTTTCGTCCTTGACGACCATCATATGCCCGCTTCCGCTTATGAAGCAGTCGATGCAGAAGGTGTTGGCGATCATTCCGAGGCGGTCGTCCTTCGTGATCTTCTGGTCGCCGTCGATATCTCCAGTCACCGCCTTGACCATCTCGCTCATCTTCGCGTAGGTCCATCCGCCTTCGTCGACGATTTCATAGATGTTTTCAAGTCCGAAGTCCTTGTGGACGGTCTTGTTGAATATCGTGCAGGGCGTTGCGCCGAAAGCGTGTATGTTCGCGTCCGAATAGGCGAAATAGTTCTTGCCCTTGATCGAGCTTCCCGAGAGGAAGGCGCTGTTCCAGTAGGGCTTTTCGAGATTTATTCCGCTGAGCTCGCCGAGTTCGCGGAGCGCTCCGTTGATCGACATCGTCAGCGAGTACGTCTGGTTCGCTTCGACCAGGTGCCCGACTACGTCGCCGGTTTTCAGCGAGGCGGTGACCGCGTTCGAGATGTTGGCGTCTGTCATATACACCGTCTTGAATACCAGTTTGTGTTTGTCGCGTATCACCGCGTTGCGGTTGTAAACGGCGTCGTTCAGCGTCGCGCCGTTGATGTCCTCGGCTATGAAATCGAGGTTCGGCTCGACGTCGTTGCCGTTGTAAACCACTATGAATTCCTCTCCGCCCCAGTCGACGGGTTCGACGTGCGGATCGTAATCTGGCGCCGTTTCGGCCGCCGATTCGTCGGGAGCGGCGTCGGTTGCCGCGACGGTCGTAACGTCGGTTTCGGCCCCTGTTTTATCGGCGCAGGAGTAGAGAGCGGCCGACAGCAGGATCAAGAGGGCGAGTATTACCGCCGTCATGCCTGTTCTGAGAGATTTTTTCATATCCGGTTCCTTTCTGCCGCATACGCGGCCGGGACGAATCGTTAACGTGGAATATAGTTAGACATAATTATTATACTATATATGCCCGGAAATATCAACAAAAAAATTGACTTTCCCGCGGTTTGATTGTATAATAAAAGAAAAGGTCGATTAAGATGTTCCGGCGAAGTGTTTATTGTTGACAATTACCAGAAAATGAGTATAATGATAACGAACGCAAACGGAACACGGAGGAGAAAATGATAAAGCATATCGTAATGTGGAAATTCGCCGATTTTGCCGAGGGGCGCACGAAGGAGGAGAACCTCGAACTCGTCCGCTCGCGCCTGAGTGTGCTTTATGAGTCGGGAAAGATCGAAGGGCTGCGCTCGATGGAGATCGGACGCGACGAAGGCGGCACCGAGATGTCCTACGACATGGTCCTCGTGACAGAATTCGATTCCTTCGACGCGCTTGCCGCGTACAAGGTTTATCCCGATCACGCGGCGATATCCGCATACGTCAAAAAGGTCCGTACGGCGAGAGCGACCGTCGACTACACGCTGAAATAAATAATAACAGATAAAGGGGATTATCACAAATGAGCAGAGCAGACCGCGTCTACATCGAAACCTGCCGCGACATACTCGACAACGGATATCGCGACGACGAACTCGAAGTCCGTCCGCGCTGGGAGGACGGCACGCCGGCGCACACGATAAAGAAATTCTGCGTCGTCAACAGATACGACCTGCGGGAGGAGTTCCCGCTTATGACGCTGCGCAAGACCGGCGTCCGCAACTGCGTCGACGAAATACTCTGGATCTGGCAGAAGAAATCGAACCGCATCGCAGATCTGCATTCGCATATCTGGGACGCCTGGGCCGGAGAGGACGGAACGATCGGCAAGGCGTACGGCTATCAGCTCGGCGTCAAGCACATCTATCCCGAGGGCGAGTTCGACCAGGTCGACCGCGTGCTATACGATCTTAAGCACAATCCGGCGTCGCGCCGCATTATGACGAATATATACAACCATTCGGATCTGCACGAGATGAATCTCTATCCCTGCGCCTATTCGATGACCTTCAACGTGACGGGGAAATATCTCAACGGAATACTCAATCAGCGCTCGCAGGATATGCTCGTCGCGAACAACTGGAACGTCGTGCAGTATTCGGTGCTGCTCTGCATGTTCGCGCAGGTGTCGGGCCTGCTTCCCGGAGAGTTCGTCCACGTCATCGCCGACTGCCATATCTACGACAGGCACATTCCGCTGGTTGAAGAGATGCTGATGCGCCCGCAGTTCGAGGCGCCGAAGCTGAAGCTCAATCCGGATATCAAGAACTTCTACGATTTCACCGTCGACGACGTCGTGTTCGAGAATTACGAAGCGAACCCGACGGGGTTCAAGATTCCGGTAGCGGTGTGAGGCTTCGCGCCGTGTCGCTTTTGCGCCACAACGCTCGCAGTGAAATTCGCGCTTCACGCGAGTTAAATCCGTGCTGCGCACGGGTGAAATTCCGCGCTCCGCTCGGAGTGAAATATCCGGCTCCGCCGGATGTTAAAAGTTACAAAAAAGAGGTTCTTCATATTTTTGTGTGTTCGGTAACCAATGTAGCAAATGGCTATTGTCTCAAGCGA
>LXOW01142955.1_pt1 | contig 15054 bp, 20 predicted proteins | sample 1368591 | NCBI WGS metagenome assembly LXOW01 (sample SAMN04884650, study PRJNA319009) | bovine gut metagenome | isolation source: Cow rumen | host: Bos taurus | place: Italy: Legnaro (PD) | collected 2014-07-09 | reverse complement strand
TTGGAGAAGTCAAAGGTCAATCCGCTGTTTTGCAGGGTGATGGGGTCGATGAAGGAGGCGAGGATGATGTAGATCATCGGGGCGATGATGGCCACCAGAAAAAGGCCGAGGATGATAAAGCTGAAGACCAGGATGGCCTTGTCCCCGGAGGGGAGCTTTTGAAACTCGCTTTTCTTTTTCGTTTTCATGCCGCGGCCTCCTTAAATTCCCTTGCCTTCGTTCATCTTCTTGACGAGGGCGTTCATGGAGAGCAGAAGAATGACGTTGATGACCGTGTTGAAGAGGCCGACGGCGGTGGAAAAGCTGTAGTCGCCGTCCAGAAGACCCTTCTTGTACACATAGGTGGAGATGATCTCAGAGGAGTTGAGGTTCAGGTCGGTCTGCAGGGCGTAGGCCTTCTCAAAGCCGACGGACATGATGTTGCCGACGGACATGATGAACTGAATGAGTACCGTGTCTTTGATGGCGGGCCACTCGACGGCCTTGATCTGCTGGACGATGTTGGCCCCGTCAATGACGGCGGCCTCCTTGAGCTCCTTGCTGGCGTTGGAGAGGGCGGCGGTGTAGATGATGGACGCCCAGCCCGCGCCTTGCCAGATACCGGAGGCGATGTAGATCGTGCGGAAAGCGGAGGGCATGGTCATGAAGTTCGTATTGGTGCCGAGCAGAGAGTTGATCATGCCGGTCGGGGAGAGCAGGATGCGGACGATACCGCAGAGGACGATGACGGAGATGAAGTTCGGCATGTACAGCACGAGCTGGATCTTCTGCTTGGCGCTCTTGGAGAGGATGCGGTTGAGCAGGAAGGCCAGCAGGATCGGTGCCGGGAACCCCCATAGCAGGCCGAAGATGCTGAGCTTGAGGGTGTTGGCGAGATAGCGCATGAAGTCCGGCGAGGAGAGAAATCGCTGGAAGTTCTCAAAGCCGACCCATTCGCTGCCGAGGATGCCGCGGAAGGGGTTGTAGTCCAAAAAGGCGATCAGGATGCCGCCCATCGGCACATAGCGGAAGATGATGGTCAGGGCGAAGGCGGGCAGCATAAAGATCAGGTATAGCTGCCAGTGCTGCCGGACATACACCAGGGTGTTGTGCATCTTGGAGCTCCCGCCGCTTCCGGCCGTGGCGGGCACCGGGGCTTTTTTCATGGAACCTCCTCCTTTAGTATCAGTGGCCTTGTCATGCCAGAGAGTGCATTTGCACAATTCTTGTTTGGCTTTGCGCCATCATCATAGCAGGGATAGGCGAAGATGTCAACACTTATTTTTGCGTTTTTCAGGTTTTGTGCTTGCGCCTGGTAACTATTCAGTCCATGGCTTATTCAGAGGAATAATGTCCGGATTTCGTCATTGCGAACCAGTGACCGATGTCACTGGTGTGGCAATCCGTATCCCTTTGAGCCGACCTAACTGTGCAAGCTGCACAAAGGAGAGACGGATCCCTTCGCCCACGCCAGTGTTGCGACACTGGCTCGGAATGACGGGGCTGGACTGAATAGTTACTGCGCTTGAAAAGTCGCCTTGCAGTTGAGAGCAGCAAGGGCGCCAAGCAAACTTTACATTTGCACAATTTTGTTTGACATATCCCTGCCACTGTGTTACACTGTCTGCGTAAACGCAGCTATATATACATAGATCGCCGTGCTGACGCACATAAGGAAAATGCTATGAACAGAAAAGTGACGATACAGGATATTGCCGACGCGCTGGGCGTTTCCCGCAACACCGTGTCGAAGGCCATCAATAATTCGGAGGGGCTGGCGGAGGCCACGCGCGAAAGGATTCTGCAAAAAGCTGTGGAGATGGGCTATAAGCAGTTTTCTTACGTCAGCGCCTTTGCCTCGCTCTCCGGAAACAGCTCCGGCGAGGCGCGGCCCGCTCCCGCCTATCAGGGTGAGATCGCGCTGTTCACGACCATGTTTCTGACGCAGTCCCATTTTGCTTCTCTAATGCTGGATAAGTTCCAGCGTGAGATCTCACAGCTTGGCTATACGATGAACACGCACCGCGTCACGGAAGAAAACCTGCGGGAGAGGACGCTGCCGCTCACCTTCCGGACGGAGCAGGTCAAAGCGATCATCTGCATTGAAATGTTCAACCGCCAATATGACGAGATGGTGTGCGAGCTGGGCTTCCCTGTTCTGTTTGTGGATACGCCGGTCAAGTGGGGGGGCCAGTCCCTGCCCGCCGATCAGCTCTATATGGACAATACCGCGGAGATCGCGCGCTTTGTCGGCGCGGCGCTGCGCAGGGGAGATCGGCGCATCGGCTTTATCGGGAATCCCGAGCACTGCCAGTCTTTTTTTGAACGCTATGCCGCTTTCCGCTTTTCCATGCTCATGGCAAACGTACCGGTCGACGAGAAATATGTGATCCGGTATAACCGCCCGGAGGAGATCGCGGAAAAGCTGTACTCTCTGGACGAGCTGCCGGAGCTCTTCATCTGCGCCAACGACTTTGTGGCCGGCGACGCCATGCGCGCGCTGTTCTCCATCGGGAAGACTGTTCCGGAGGATGTGCGTATCCTCGGCTTCGACGATTCCTCGGAGTCGCGCCACAGCCGCCCGACGATGAGCACCGTCCATATCCACACGCAGATCATGGCCTATGAGGCCGTGCATCTGCTCATGAGCCGCATCAAGGAGCCTTCGCTCGACTTCCGCACCGTGCATACCCAGACGGACCTGATCGAGCGGGAATCCACCGAGGATAAAAGAGCATGAAATTCTTTTCCTACGAAAGCAAATTCAGCCAGCTCATGCTGAAATTCTGCTACGCCTGTTATCTGAATCTGCTGTGGCTGCTCTGCTCTCTGCCCGTCTTCACGATCGGCGCATCTACCACGGCGCTCTATTACGCCTCGCTCAAGATCGTCCGAGACGAGGAAGGGAACGTCGGCGCGCAGTTTTTCCGTTCCTTCCGCGAAAACTTCAGGCAGGCCACGGTGCTCTGGCTGATCCTGCTCGGGGCGGGTCTATTCCTCGGCGCGGACGGCTATGTGGNNGTCTCGTGGGCTCGGAGATGTGTATAAGAGACAGGCTCTGGCTGATCCTGCTCGGGGCGGGTCTATTCCTCGGCGCGGACGGCTATGTGGCCTGGCTTCTGCGTGCGAGCTCTCACGGCGCCCTCGCCGTGTTCTGGACGCTGGTTCTGGCGCTGCTGATCGGAGCCGGGGTCGTGTATGTCATCGTGCTGGAATATGTGTTCCCGCTCCTCGCGAGCGTCAGCAACACCAATCGCGCCATGCTCAAAAACTCGTTTCTGATCGGCACGCACTATCTCTTTGCCACGATCTTGGTCTTCGCCGTGCATTTTGCGATGTTCTTTGTCGTGGTGGCGTGGTTTACGCCGCTGCTTGTCCTCGGCGAGGGACTCTGCGCGCTGGTCAGCGCGTGGCTGCTCAACCACATCCTGATTGCCGTCTCCGGCGAACCGGAGGGCGATTAAACGGCATGTCATTCTGAGGAACCGAAGGCGGCGAAGAATCTCATCCAGATCCTTCGACTGCGCTGCGCTTCGCAAAGCCTTGACAGCCTCGGAGGACAAGGAGGACGCATGAAACTCTCAGCACAGGAAAAAGCCGCCCGACGGGCGGCTTTTCGCGAGATGAGCCCCGCCAAAAAGCGGGAACACATCTGGGAATATTATAAATGGCCGATCCTGCTCGGCCTGCTCGCGCTGCTCGTGCTCATGTCGACTGTCCGGGAGCAGCTCAACCGAAGGGAGCCGGTGCTGTATCTGGCCTTTGCCAACCTCAGCGTGGGTGAAGAGATGGAAGACAGGCTGACCAATGGCTTTCTGGAGTCTGTCGGCGCGGATCTGAGACGGCATGAGGTCGGACTGTACCCCGATCTCTATCTCTCGGAGGCCGCGGATGAGCTCAATCACCAATACGCCTATGCCTCCCGTATCAAGCTCATGGGAGCGCTCGCCTCGCAAAAGCTCGATCTCGTGCTGATGAACCGCGAGGGCTATGATTTCCTCTCCCGACAAGGCTACCTGCAGGAGCTCACGCCCGCGCTCTTTCAAGACGAGCCCGCGCTGCTGGAACCGCTGCTGCCTGTCCTGACTGAAAATGAGGTCGTCCTTTCCGACAACAGTCTGGATGTCCAGCTCGGCAAAACGGACAGCCTTGAAATTGTGACCGAGCGGGTCTCAAATGGCCTGAACGTCTCAGCGCTGCCCCTGTTCCGGTCCGCCGGCTTTGACGGAGAGGTCTATCTGGGCGTCCTGGCGAACAGCCCCCGAGNNTGCTGGCAAATCATTCGCCAGCTCTGCGTTACAAAAACTTGAAATACACAAAGTATTCCTGCATTTTTGTGCCTTGATCTGACGAAGATTTGCTCAGCATCCGCTCTCGTCGGATTTAATCAGCGCTTCCTTGAATCGCAGCAGGTTCAGCCCAATGTCTTCGTCAAAACAGCGCTCTACCGTCCCGTCCATGACTGTGGCGCGAGCGCTGGCGGACAAGAGCTTTCCCGCTCGGGTCTTTCTTGTCGCCGTCGGAAAGGCCGCGTATCGCATGGCCGCCGCCGCGCTGGATGTGCTGCCCGTTCCGGTCGCGGACGGCGTGGTCATCAGCAAATACGGCCACCTCGGCGAGCCGCTCCCGGGTCTTCGCTTCTTTGAGGCAGGGCATCCCGTGCCGGACGACAACAGCGTGATCGCCGCCGAGGCGGCGCAGGCTGTCACGCTGCCCCACACCTGGAACGCCATTGACGGGCAGGACGGCGGCAACGACTACTGGCGCGGCGCAGCCCGCTACAGTAAGAGCTTTCCGAAGCCGGAGCTGAAGGAGCACGAGCGCCTGTTCATCGAATTCAAAGGCGCGGCCATGAGCGCGGACGTGATCCTGAACGGGAGGCTCCTCTGCCATCACGAGGGCGGCTATTCCTGCTTTCGCGCGGACATGACCGACGCGCTGGAGGCTGAGAACCTGCTGGTCGTATCCGTGGACAACGGAGGAAACGACCGGGTCTATCCCCAGAAGGCGGACTTCACCTTCTACGGCGGCCTGTACCGGGACGTGAACCTGATCGCCGTGCCCGAGGAGCATTTCGAGCTGCTCAAGGACGGAACGCCCGGCATCAAGGTCACGCCGACCGTCGATCTGGAAACAAAAACTGCTGCCGTCACCGTGGAGACCCGGGACAACGCCGCCTCGGTTGCAATCACAGTCAACGGCGAGACGAAAACTGTCGAACGCAGCGCGGAGTTTGTGATCGAGAACGCGCGTCTTTGGGACGGCGTCGACGATCCGTATCTCTACACCGCGACACCTTCGCCTTCGATCCCGGCGTGCTGGTGGACGACGACGGCAGGATCTATTGCTATGTCGGCTTTGCCCCGCAGGGTTTCTTCAAAGCGCTGATGACGCTTCGAGGCAACCGCGTCGAGGAGGCCGTATGCTTGGAACTGGAGCCGGATATGAAGACGATACGCGGCGCAGGAAAGCCTGTCGTACCCGGTCCGGCAGCGGCCAAGGGAACAAGCTTCGAGGGACATGGATTTTTCGAAGCCAGCTCCATTCGCAAGATCGGCGGGAAATACTACTTTGTCTATTCCTCCATCCTCAGCCATGAGCTTTGCTATGCGGTCAGCGACCGTCCGGACGGCGGGTTTCGATTCGGCGGTACGCTGGTGTCTATTGCGGACATCGGGGACAAGGGCAATACCGTCCCGCAAAACTACACCGGCAACACGCACGGCGGCATGGTCGAGTTGAACGGTCAGTGGTATATCTTCTATCACCGCCAAACCAACAAGGTCAAATGCGCCCGGCAGGGCTGTGCCGAGAAGATTACGATCCTGCCGGACGGTTCGATCCCGCAGGTCGAAGTGACAAGCTGCGGTTTGAATGATGGGCCGCTCCCCGGCAAGGGGCGCTATGAGGCGCGCATCGCCTGCAATCTCTCCGGTAAAAACGGCATCTGCAAGAGCGACAATGCCCGCAAAGAAGACAAAAAGAATTTTCTCCCGTATTTCACCCAGAGCGGCGGGGATCGGGAGTCGCATCAGGGATGATCCCCCCGGTGCGGCTCCATGTTTTTGCTGCTCTTTTTCAATTTTGGAAATCAATTTTGCCCGAGTCAAAGATCAGAACATTCTTGTCGGTCCGGCGCGCGTAATGCAGCGCGACCTCGAGCAGAGGGTCTTCCTCTGCGGCTGTGGCGGCGAACACGCGCTCTGTCAGGTCAACGGCCCGCAGCTTCGCTTCCTCCTCGCAGGTCGCCGTCCACGGTGAGGAGATGGTCTCCACGTCCGTACACTTGGCCTGCACCTTGAAGTACCGCTCCCGCAAGTCCGGCGGCCATTTCGTGGCCTGCTCCTCCCACGGGACGATACACGTCAGGCTAATCTCCGGGTCTTCCTCCCGCAGACCGCTGATGAGCTCGGCGGCATACAGGCCGATCCCTGCGTCCAGCGCCACCACGAAGGACGTGATCTTCTCGACGCGCCAGAAATTGATCATGTTCAGCAATATCAGCTTCAGCGCGCCGCAGCGCTCGTCCTCTTCATCATAGCCCCAGGGAAACCGGGAAGGCTCCGGACCCAGGATCGCACAGCTTCTCTCTTTCATATCTTTTCTCCAATTCATTAGTGTAACCCATATACCGGTAACACATTTTATTGAACGGCGGCTCGATTGTCAACCCATATTCGGGTAAAGTCGCGTTCTTATGCCCTTATCATAGACATACCCAAAAACGGGTAGTCTATTGATGAGGGGATCAAAATGGAATATGCAGAGATCATCGTGCAGAGGATTCGCAGCCTGTGCGATAAGCGTGGCATCTCCATCAATGCCCTTGCCAAGATGGCAGGCATGAAGCAGTCGACACTGGACAACATTGTGCGCGGTATCACCAAGAATCCCGGTGTGAGAACGCTGCATAAGATTGCGCTCGCGTTTGGTATGACGCTATCGGAGTTCCTTGACTATACGGAACTCAACGAGTATTCCTTTGACGAAGCAGAGGAGGAAGACGAAGCAGAGTAATCATTGCATCGTCTGCCTCTGCGTCGGCTCCTCGTGATCGTCGATCTTGTGTCCCAGTGCGAGGCGCTTTTGCAGGAGCTGTTTGCGGCGGCGGGAGTCCACGCGGATGCCCTTCGGGTTCGTGCTCATGGCCTGCTCCCGGAAGACGCGCGAGGCGTGGTGCAGCAGGCGCGTCGCCGCCAGCAGGATCGAAGGATCACGCTGCTCGTCGATCCGGTCAATCAGATATTGCGCATAGACGTTGCCCTGCGCGGCGGAGCTTTCCAGCCAGCGCAGGGCTTTCTCTCTGTCTTGCGGAACTTCCCGGCCTTGCAGATAGAGTCTGCCGAGGCGGTACATGGCGCTGCCGTCTCCAAGGGCGACGGCCTCCTCCGGTTCCTCGACAGATCAGATCGTCCTCGAAGCTGATCTCGCCGCGCGTCTCCTTGACTTCGCGCAGGCTGCGGTTTCGCAGGCGCTCGTAGGTATTGAGATCCATATCCGTATCGGCGGCGAGGATGTGATTGCCGATGTTGCACTCCACCGACAGCTTGAACAGCAGTTTGCCGATCCGGTCAGCGAACACCCCCCGCCGTCGAAGCGGATGCTGAGGAAGGCGTACAGCGACACGAGAATCAGCGGGAGGGAGAATCCCATGCGGGTCAGAGCCAGGATCGAGAGCAGCAGCCCGAGGCCGATCACGACCAGGTCCCGCAGCTCCCAGAGCCAGAAGGTCGCTTTCGCGGCCATGTTTTCGGGGTAATAGTACAGTTGCTTCACCTCCGTAATGGAAATGGTTATGGTTTCCGTTGACACGCAGCCAGAATTGTAGTACAATCGTGCTACAAAGGAGGCGATAGCATGGCAATGGAAGCGACGCTTCAGGTACGGATGAACGCAGAGTTGAAAGCCGAGGTCGAAGCGCTCTACAAGAGTCTTGGCACCAGCTTTGCGGAGGCGGTTCGCATTTTTGCTCAACAGAGCATCCGCGAGGGCGGTATGCCCTTCACACCCTCTCTGAAAGCCTGGGATGAGCTGACGCAGGCGGAAATTGACGCCCGACTTCGGAAGAGCATGGCGGATGTCGCAGCCGGCCGCGTAATCTCCCAGGAACAGCTTGACGCTAAGATGAGGGAGAGATTTGTCCGTGGATGAGTTGAGGGAATATGCTATTCTCTATACCCAAACCGCCGAGGAGGACATTTTGTCCAAGGCGGAATACATAGAAGAACGGAACGCATGTCAAGGGCGGCGGCGCAGCCGCCGTTCATCGGAGCACCGCGTCAGCGGTGCGCAGACCCTTGACTTGCGGGCCGGTTTCTGCTATTCGGGGATTCTGTCCCCGAAGAAGATGGCCAACTGAGCGTAGATGACACTCCAATCCTGCCGTCTGCCCGTCCACTTCTTCGTAATGTCCATCATGGCCAGATAGAGCATTTTGAAAAGACTGTCGTCTGTGGGGAAAACGGATTTGGATTTGGTCACCTTTCGGAGCTGCCGGTTGAAACCTTCAATGGCGTTGGTGGTATAGATCAGCCTCCGCACCTCCTGAGGGAACTTGAAATAGGTGCTGAGATTCGGCCAGTTTTCCCGCCAGGACTGAGAGATTTTCGGATATTTCTTATCCCAGCGCTCCGCAAAGGCGTCCAAAGCGGTCTGAGCCGCCTGTTCATCAACTGCGGCGTAGACAGCCTTCAGATCGGCCATAAGTGCTTTCAAATCCTTGTAGGAGACATATTTGCTGGAATTACGCCTTCGGCGAGTGATTTTGGCTGCGCCGGTGATAATTGCTCTGCAAGTGATATTGGCCGCGGCCAATTAGGGGCGAATAGAATATCACTTCCCACGAAGCGGGAAATATCACTGCGAAGCACTATTACTTACACGCCGCGAAGCAGCATTTCACCGAAAGGACCCGGTGCCTTTAGTGTGCGCGTCAGGCGAAAAGAGCCAGCCCATTAGCCGGGTGTTCATAAGACAGTTTTAATCAAAAAACTGATTAGGGCATCTGGCTGGCAGGGTTGGCAACAAAAAGGAAGATGATCTGCATGCTCATGTGCAGGTCATCTTCCTTTTTTACGGTATAGGGCTTTGTTGAAATGCCTTCGGACATGCGGAACATGATCCCGCGAACGTTCAAATCGATCATCCACATGGCATACCAGTCCCATTGATCGGGGCGCCGGAGGCAGCCCTCCAGCATCTCGGTATAGGCTTCCTTGAGCTCTTCCTCCTGTTCGGACGCGATCATAGCCTCCATCTGCTCCCGCGAGGCGGGATATATTGTTAAGCGTTCAGTTCTTATCATAGACATAGCCTTTATCTGAAATCTCTCCATACAGTTCCGGACGACGGTTTTTGACTCCCCATACTTCACAAAGGCGATACTTCCGCAGCATGTCCACATCCAGTTCTGCTGTATACACGCCTTCGCCCTCCTCTGCCTCAAACACACACGTATCCCTCGAACCGGAAAGCTCCGGAAGATATACAACACCGTCGAACAGGGTGGAATGGCCGTTGCAATCCGGATGAGGCGCCGGATAATTGCAGGTGGCGATGGCCAGCATATTTTCATAGGCCCTGCCGCGGAGCTGTGCCAAGCGGTTCAGTTCCATCGGACAGGCATTTGGAACCAACAGGAGCTCTGCGCCTTTCAGCATCAGAATGCGGGCGCTTTCCGGGAATTCCCGGTCATAGCAGATCATGGAGCCCACCTTTATTATCCCTTCTTTTGTGTCCAGGTCTGCCACAAAAAAGGCATCACCGGCATCCAGGACGCCTTCGTCGTCTGCTTCTCCAAAATCACAGATATGGACTTTGGAATAACGATACTGCAGTTTGCCGTGCCTGTCAAAAAGGCAAACCGTATTTCTCGGCTTCGGCTCGTGCTGCTCCAGCAGAGTAACAGCTATGGCCATATCCAATTCTTCCGCCAGCTCTGAAAACCGTTTCACAAAAACGTTGTCACAGGAGACGGCGTATTCCCGCAGGCTTGCTTCATCATGCGGAAAGGCATATCCGCAGCTCCACATTTCCGGAAAGATCGCAATGTCCGCGCCCTTTTCTTTCGCCTGGCGGCAGGCTTCGATTCCTTTTTCCAGGTTCCCTGTCAAACATCCCGTTGGAAGGAGCTGTAAGAAGGCGATTGTAAGTCTCATGTCGTTCTCCTTTTCGTTGCAGAAATAAAGGAATGCGGATTCGCCGATGAATAACCATCCTTGTCATCTCCGGTTCCCCCGTCGCCCTGCACCGTGCAGAGGAATTCCCAACCGTAGCGCTCGTAAAATCCGGTGTGATCGGTGACCAGATACAGGGGGGTAATGTCCTTGTCACGCATGTCCTCCACCGCCATGTTCAGCAACCGCCCGGCGATCCCCCGGCAGCGGAAAGCCTCTTCGGTGTACACCGCGCAGACATTCGGCGTCAGGTCTTTGCGGTCATGGAAGTCGTTTTCAATCACACCCAGGCCGCCGATGATCCTGTCACCGTCCAGGCACAGATACCAGCCGTATTCCGTCTCCCGGTTCAGATAGGCCGTCATACATTCCCGATAGGCTTCCGTCGGCACGCGCCATTTTTCGTGAAACCAAGCCGCCGCCCGATCCATGAGTTCCGGCCGGTCACGCAGGGTAATGAAGGTATATTCCGATTTCATGTTTCCTTCCTCCAAATGGAAAAGCCCAACACCCGGCGAAAAGCAGCTTACTCACCGCTGTTTCCACTCGTTTTCTGCAGTTATCGACTGCGGATCCATGCGGCAGCCTCCTGCTCGGGACTGTCTGTCAAGACGTCCGGCGGGATCGGCTCCTCACAGAACACTTCGCCTGTGCGCAAAGCCACATCCGCGCCGACGGTCAGCACGATCTGCGTTCCGTCGTACAGGCGGAAGACGGTGTTGGTGCTGGCATATCCGGCTGTCGGAGAGCCAAAGCTGCGCACGTTTTCCAGTCCCCGGAAGGCCAGCAGCACGGCCTCGCCGGAGCTGCCCGTCCATTCGTCGGTCAGGATGGCGATGGGGATCGTCTCGGGCATTTTAAAACTCTCCACTGTCATGCCGCTTCCGCCCGAAAAAGCGCCGTTTGCCAGTGTCATGGTGTTCATCTGGCCGCTGGCATACCGGGTGCCCAGCAGCGGACCGTCCGGCAGCAGCGGGGAGAGCGCGCAGATCATCGGCGCCAGATCGCCGCCGCGATTGGCGCGCAGATCGAGGATCACACCGGCTGCGTCCTGATGTTCACGCAGCCAGGAAAGCACGATCTGCGTGTATTCCTGTGCCTGCTCCGCTCCCNNCCTCCCGGGCTTCTTCCTCTTCCGCCGGTGTGACCAGTCGGGAATGCTTGCCGCCCGCAGCGGAGAGCGCTTCACGCAGGATCGGCCAGGTGTCCTCATAGCTCTGCGCACTGCGCAGAGCATCCTGCGCCGTCGCTTTTGCCTCCCGCCACTCTTCCGCAGAGGAGTAATACCCGTTCTCCATAAAGGCAAGCGCACGTTCCCCGTAAGCCTGCGGGCTGGGCTTTCGCAGATAGACGCCGAAGTTCGGCCCATAGAGCAGGAGGAAAGCGAAAAGTACAGCCAGTACAAGCGCCAGCAAAGCGGCGAGAAGAATGAGGAATTTCTTTTTCATGGAATGAATACCGTCCTTTTTCTTGTGTTATCCCTGTTATTTGTACCATTCCCTCACACAGCGCTTGGCCCGTCCAGCTCCAGCCGCATGAGCACGACCTCCTGCCAGCCGGTCAGGCGGGAGCGGAAGCCCTTCGGGTTTCTGCCATATTCTTCAAAGCCCGCGCTCCTGTACAGGGCGAGGGCGTTTTTGTTCTCTGCGACCGCCTCCAGCTCCAGCTGGACATACCCGGCAGCCCCGGCGCATTCGATGCACCCTTCGGTCAACGCCCGCCCGATCCCGAGACCCCAGTACGCCTTGTCCACGCTGATGCCAAACTCTGCACGATGCCGGATCTTTTCCTTTCGGCCGACACAGCCGATTCCGGCGCAGCCCGCAATCACTCCGTCCAGCTCCGCGAGAAGCTCGATCTCATCGGCACTCTCGGTTTTCTGCTTTAAAAAAGGCTCTTTCGGAAATTTGCTCTTTTACTCCATAAGCATTATATCTCTAACCTCTCAAAAAAGCCGAGTATTAAGTCCAATATGCTCAATTGTCTAATGAATGACAACCTTTTGCTGAATGTCATTTCTTGCTAAATGTTGCTTTGACTAACTTGGTAATTTATTCCTTTTTATGAAACGCCCGTGCTTTTTTATATTTGGGTATGGTAATTCCTGCCGAGATATGATATTATAATATTTAATATTAGAGGGATGATTTCGGGGCGCTTTTCCGAAAACCAGGCAGAAAGAAAGGTTGGTGACATAAGGTGGCAGATAAGCTGAGAAAGAACACGCTCATGCAGCTGCAGGTCAGCCTGCCTAAGAAAATTGTCATAACGGCGTTAATCATGGCTGCACTGATCCTGCTTGTGTTTTATTGCGATATTCCCAATCCGAATATGATTCTGATCGCGGGACTTGTCCTGTGCTCCGCGCTGTTCGGATATGGAGGCGGGATTGTCGCGGCGGCGATCATGTTCGGCTACACATTATTCTTTTTCTCCACGGATCACAGCTTTACGCGCTTTACGCCCCAGAATACGCAGAAGGTCATTGTCTCCATTATTGGCATTGTCGCGGATATGCTGCTTGTCTGCGAATTGAAAAGAGCGGAGATCCGTCAATTCAAAGCCGTTGATGCTCTGAATGCCGCATTGCAACGCGAAGCCGCTTCTCTCAATACCATTCACGAGATGCTCATGTCGGGCAGATGGGCTATGGACTTTAATAAAGAGGGCGTGATGGTCGGGGTCAAATGGAGCGACGAGTTCCGGAGAATGCTGGGCTACCACAGCAGGGAGGACTTTCCGGACGTTCTGGAATCCTGGTCCGACCTGCTGCATCCCGACGACAAAGAACGGGTGCTGAAGGAGTTTCAAGACACCATCTCCGACTACACCGGTCAGAAGACCTATGACGTGGAATACCGCCTGCTGACGAAGAACAGAGGCTACCGCTGGTACCGGGCTGTGGGCAAGCTCATACGCCGCCCCGACGGCTCTCCCGTCACCTACGTCGGGATCTTTATCGACATCACGGAACGAAAGGAGACCGCGCAGAATCTCTCTGCGGCCAGGAGGATGGCGGATATCGATTCCCTGACGGGCGTCAAAAACAAGCATGCCTATACGCAATGGGAAGAGATAGTCAATGAGGGAATCAAAGGCGGGACGCAGGAACCGTTTGCAGTCGTGGTTTGTGATATCAATAATCTGAAATCCGTCAACGATCTGTATGGGCATAAGGCGGGGGACAGCTGTATTCAAAGCTGCAGCTCGAAGCTCTGCAATATCTTCACCGACAGCCCTGTATTCAGGGTCGGCGGGGATGAGTTCATCATTTTCCTGTCCGGTGAAGATTATTACCGGCGCAATGAGCTGATGACACGGGTCAACGCAATTCCGAAGGACCCCGCGAAGATCAGAATGGGAGAAACCGTGTCCGCCGGTATGGCCGAATATGACAAGGATAAGCACAGGTCTCTTCTGAATGTTGTCGAAGAAGCCGACAAAGCCATGTATGCGAGAAAACAATATCTGAAAGAGACCGTACTGAAAACTGATGATAAACCTGAAAGTGAAACAGCTTCAGATTACATTCCGGTCATCCATGCCCGCAAGGCCGTTCTGATCGCCGACGATGTTGAAACGAACCGGACGCTCCTCGGCCGCCTGCTCGAAGAGGATTATGACATTTTCTACGCCGCGGACGGCGTCGAGACCCTGCAGGTGCTGCGCGACCACGCCGGAGAGATCGACCTTGTGCTGCTCGACCTGATCATGCCGAACATGTCCGGACGGGAGGTGATCGCGGAGATGCAGGTCGATGAAGAATTGGTGTCGATCCCGGTGATCATCCTGACCACGGATCAGAAGGCGGAGCTTGACTGCCTGCGCATCGGCGCGATGGACTTCATCCCGAAGCCTTATCCGGATATTGAGATCGTCAAGGCTCGCATCGCCAAGTGCATCGAGCTGTCCGAGGACCGTGACCTGATCCGCCACACGGAGCGCGACAAGCTCACGGGACTGCTGAACAAGGACTATTTCTTCCGCTACATCTCCCGCCTCGACCATATCTACAAGGACACGACGCTCGACGCCGTTGTCTGCGACGTGAACCGCTTTTACGCGATCAACCAGCAATACGGCAGGAAATTCGGCGACCGGGTGCTGAGCGCCATCGGCGTTGCCATGCGGAAGCTGGCGCGGCTGACCGGCGGCATCGGCTGTCGGCAGGGCAGCGACACCTTCCTGCTGTACTGCCCCCATCAGGAGGATTATGCGTCTTTGCTGCGGCAATTCAACGCCGACGTAATTGCCGAGGAAGAGACGGCGGACAAGGTCAGGCTGCGCTTCGGCGTCTTTGCAAATGCGAAGCGTGAGCCGGATGCGGAAGAGCGGTTCGCCCGCGCATCCGCCGCGGCGGAAAAAATAAAGGACGATCCCGATACGATCTGCGGATACGACGTTTTATGAAACGCCCCTGAGCCCGCCAATTGTTTTTGTTGACATGTAGTGAAAAATCTACTATAATTTTAACATAGAGTACGAAATGATATAGATAAGTACCGCTTTACTGCGGGATATCTATATCATTTTTTCTTTTTTGGGAGTCATCTGCACCCATAATGGGTGAGCAAAAAAACTTTTATTTGGAAGAAACGTGAAAACTGAAATTCTATGCTATACTATATTCAAGCAAGACAGAGCGTTCCTTTCTAAATGTAGAATACCAAGAAGGGGCCGCTATTGTCAATACCGAAAAGACACGGAGGGAAAATGCTCAGCAGACATTACAAAAACTGGATATCAATTGAGGATGAGCGCCGCTGTAAAGGCTGCAAAGAGAATCATGGAAGAATCTACGAAATGGATGAGATTCCCATACCAGAACCGCCTTTACATGAATGACAAACTCAATCCCCCAGCTATGCTGGGGCGACTGGAAGAAGACGTATCGGGTATG
>LXOW01371739.1_pt1 | contig 15060 bp, 15 predicted proteins | sample 1368591 | NCBI WGS metagenome assembly LXOW01 (sample SAMN04884650, study PRJNA319009) | bovine gut metagenome | isolation source: Cow rumen | host: Bos taurus | place: Italy: Legnaro (PD) | collected 2014-07-09 | reverse complement strand
CACCGCCTCCGACTGCGAGGGCGCCGGCGCCATGTTCCAGGTCACGACCCTGGACATCGCCAACCCGCCCCGGCTGGAAGACGGTTCCGTGGACTACAGCAAGGACTTCTTCAACAAGCCCACTCTGCTGACCGTCTCCGGCCAGCTCAACGGCGAGACCTTCGCCATGGCCTTCCGCAACATCTACACCTTCGGCCCCACCTTCCGCGCCGAGAACTCCAACACCACCCGCCACGCCGCCGAGTTCTGGATGATCGAGCCGGAGATCGCCTTCGCCGATCTGCAGGACGATATGGAGCTGGCGGAGGATATGCTGAAGTACGTCATCGCCTATGTGCTGGAGAACGCCCCCGAGGAGATGAACTTCTTCAACTCCTTTGTGGACAAGGGCCTGCTGGACCGGCTGCACCACGTCATGAACTCCGACTTTGGCCGCGTCACCTACACCGAGGCTATTGAGCTGCTGAAGCCCCACAACGACAAGTTTGACTACCCCGTGGAATGGGGCAGCGATCTTCAGACCGAGCACGAGCGCTACCTGACCGAGGTGATTTTCAAGCGGCCCGTCTTCGTCACCGACTACCCCAAGGAGATCAAGGCCTTCTACATGAAGCAGAACCCCGACGGCAAGACCGTGGCGGCCATGGACTGCCTGGTCCCCGGCATCGGCGAGATCATCGGCGGCAGCCAGCGTGAGGACGACTACGACAAGCTGCTGGCCCGGATCGAAGAGCTCGGCCTGGAAAAGGCGCAGTACGAGTTCTACCTGGACCTGCGGAAGTACGGCTCCGCCCGGCACGCGGGCTTCGGCCTGGGCTTCGAGCGCTGCGTCATGTACCTCACCGGCATGGGCAACATCCGCGACGTCCTTCCCTTCCCCCGCACGGTCAACAACTGCGATCTGTAATACTGAACTCCCATAGAAAGATTGAAAAATGTTCCGAGCAGGAATTGCGCCAGANNCGAAGTACGGCACAATTCCTGCCGGAACAGGTTAAAGATTTTTATGGGAGTTCAGTATAAACCCCGATCACAAAAAATCCGCGGCATCCAAGCCGCGGATTTTTTGTGGTTTCCCTTATCTTCTCTTTTTGTTGGAGCCGTTTCCATTCTGATCCAGGAAATTCCAGAGCAGAGCGGCAAAAACACCACCGCCGAGGGGTGCAAGAATGAAAATCCAAACCTGCTTCAGTGCGTCGCCACCGGCGAAGATGGCAGGACCCAGGGAGCGGGCAGGGTTCACGCTGGTGCCGGTAATGGCAATGCCCAGCAGATGGACCAGGGTCAGCGCACCGCCGATCACGAGTCCGGCAACCTTGCCATTCTCTTCCCGGGAGGTAACGCCCAGAATCGTAAAGACAAAGATGCAGGTCAGGATGATTTCTGTCAGGAAGCCGGTGCCAACCTTGGTGGAGTCAACCGCGTTGGCGCCGAAGCCGCAGTCAAAGCCGAAAATCACGCCGAGAACCGCCGCGCCGAGGATAGCGCCGAGAACCTGGGCAACAACATAGCAGATGAAATCCTTGACGTTCATCTTCTTGCTGACCAGCATGGCGATGGATACTGCGGGGTTGATGTGACAGCCGGAAATGTTCCCGACGGAATAAGCCATTGCCACAATCACCAGGCCAAAGGCGGCAGCAGTGGCAAAATAGGCGGCAATTCCACCCTCTGCGGTGCCGCAGCCGGTGGCAATCGCGGTGCCGCAGGCAACCAAAACCAAGACAAATGTGCCAATGAATTCCGCAAGGTACTTTCTCAGATCTTTCATAGATATGCCTCCTCTTATGGATCAGAGGCCTCCGCCTCTGTCAAGCAGAATTATACCGCAGGTTGGGGTTCTATGCAAGTACTTCAGAAAAAAAACACAATATATGCTTGACAAAGCCTCTTTCGCTCTGTATATTACTTGTGTACAATCCAATTGTAGAAAGGATAATTAATATGGATTTCTCCTTCCGCACCAACGGCGTCTGCTCCGTGCAGATCAACTTTCAGCTCAACGACGATGTGGTAACCGACGTGGAATTCATCGGCGGCTGCAACGGCAACCTGAAGGCCATCAGCAAGCTGGTCAACGGCATGACCGTGGACCAGATCGAGGGCTATCTCAAGGGCAACACCTGCGGCTACAAGCCCACCTCCTGCGCCGACCAGCTGGCCATTGCCGTCCGGCAGGCCTACAACAAAGCCCATGCCTGAGTCCGCTGAACAAAACCGCTACGCTTCCCTTCGACTGGAAAACCAGCTCTGCTTTCCCCTCTACGCCGCCTCCCGGGAGATCATCCGCCTCTACCGGCCCCACCTGGAAGCCCTGGACCTGACCTACACCCAGTACATCACCATGATGGTTCTCTGGGAGGAGCGGGAGATCAGCGTGAAACTCCTCGGACAAAGGCTGTATCTGGACAGCGGCACCCTGACGCCCCTGCTAAAAAGTCTGGAAGCCAAGGGCTTCGTAACCAGAACCCGGAGCGAAGCGGATGAACGGGTCGTGCTGGTCCGCTTGACCGACGCAGGCCTTGCCCTGCAGGAGAAGGCCCTGGCTGTTCCCGCCGGAATGCGCGCCTGTGTTCGCCTGGAGGACGACGAAGCCGCAACCCTTTACAGACTGCTCTACAAGCTGCTGGCGGACGAAAAATAATACTGAACTCCCATAAAAATCTTTAACCTGTTCCGGCAGGAATTGTGCCGTACTTCNNCGTCTGGCGCAATTCCTGCTCGGAACATTTTTCAATCTTTCTATGGGAGTTCAGTATAAAACGACGGCTTCCGCGTGAATTCACCACGCGGAAGCCATTGTTCGATTCTATCCCCGAATTGCCGCTTCAAAGGCGGCCTTCATGCCGCAGCCGTCGTCGTGGAAGCGGTGGTTTTGGGCCATGTCGTAGCCGGGGAGGTTGTTGCCCTCCACCAGGACGGGGCCATTGGGCGTAATCCCCACGTCCCACCCCACATAGCGCATGTGCGGCTCCACAAAGGCCGCCTCCTTGCAAAGCTCCACTGCCTCCCGGAAGAACGGCACCCGGAAGCCCGAAAAGACCTTTCCGCTCTGGGGATGGGCGTCGTAATAGGAAACTGTCTTATCGCAGAACATCGGGTGGGAGATGGTTCCGTCCGGGTCCAGCAGGGTGTACATGCCGCCGCTGGTAATGTTGTCCACATCCGTCTTTCCGTTGCCAATCCGGATCAGCGCATAGAGGAACCTCGCCTCATTATGGTCGTTCAGAATGGTGACAATCCGCAAGGTATTGAGCGATCTGGCACAGAGTGTATCCATTTCAGGATGCTGGACGATCAGCTCCTCCGCCAGGTACATTTTGTTCTCCATCAGCTCGTCATAGAGCTTACGATGGTCTGGGTACTCCGAAAGCCTGATTTTCTTCACGCCGATGCCGCCAAAGGACTTGGTCTGCTTGGCAAAGAAGACCTCCTTCCCTGCCAGAAAAGCCTCAAAGCCGTCAAAGCCATCCTCCAAATTCACGAAGGAGCGGCCCAGGTACTTCTCAAAGCGGCGATTAAACAGCAGCTTATCGTCCAAAACGTCGTAATGGGCCCGGTCGTTGAGACGGCGGACCAGCTCGATATTGTCATTCATGCTAAAAAAGGTCTTGCGTTTGTCCTTCTTCTTATAGGCAAAACCGAAGGTCACATATTCCAAATAGCCCACGCCATAGCGGACCATGCAATAGACCATGTCAAAAAACAGGACCACCCGTGATTTTCCGGTCTCACGATGAACCTGATTCAAATTATTGAAAAAGCGCTTCAGGCTCCCTGAGGCCACTCGGCGGAAAAATGTTACAAACTTGCGCATCGTTTCATCTCTTTCATCGGGATATAATACTGAACTCCCATAGAAAGATTGAAAAATGTTCCGAGCAGGAATTGCGCCAGACGAGNNCGAAGTACGGCACAATTCCTGCCGGAACAGGTTAAAGATTTTTATGGGAGTTCAGTATAAACAGCCGCCGGATGCAGTCCTCATCTGGCAGCCGTTTAGATATGCGTACCGGTTTTCTCCCATCGCCCAATCAGCGGCGGAGCAGTGGAGAATCCGGTTTTTTTGTCTCTTTCAATCGGCGTTCCTTCTCTTTTTTTAGAAAAAGAACCAGGTAAACGGCGTAGAATCCGCCAACCGCGAAGGTCGTGCCGATCATGCCCTCGTCGCCCGTTTGAATTGCCACTGCCGCGCCCAGCACCACTAGGACGCCCACAAAACCGGCGACAAAGCGCTGAAATTCTTTGCTTCCCATGGCTCAGGCAGGCAGGAAGCCGGACATAGCTTCCTTGAACTGTTCCATCAGGGCGTTTGCCTCTTCCCAGGTGGGGCCGATGGCGGTGTAATACAGCTTGATTTTGGGCTCCGTGCCGGAGGGCCGGAAGATAATCTTGCCCTTGTCTCCCAGCTCCAGGGTAAAGACGTTGGACTTGGGCAGGCCCGTCTGGCTCTCGGTGCCGCATTTCAGGCACTTGCGAAGGCCGGTCAGATAGTCCACCGTGGCGGTAACCTTGCAGCCCGAAACCTGGGCGGGGCTGTTCTCCCGGATGTTGGTCATAAACGCCTTGGAGACTTCGTTGGCCGTAATGCCCTGGAGCTCCACGCTCTGGACATAGGCAGCATAGCAGCCATACTTCCGGTAAAGGGCGTCCATATAGTCGGCCAGGTTCATGCCGTTCTCCTTGGCATAGGCGGCGGCCTCGCAGACCAGCATGGTGGCCACCACGGCGTCCTTATCCCGGGCATAGCTGCCCTTCAGGTAGCCGCAGCTCTCTTCAAATCCAAAGAGGAATCGATCCTCCTGGCCCAGCTCCTCCAGACGGAGAATCTCCCCGCCGATATACTTGAAGCCCGTCAGGACGTTCTTCATCTCCACCTGATAGGATTCCGCAATCCGGTCCGCAAGGGGCGAGGAAACAATAGACTTAATGACCTCGGCCCCGGCTGGCAGATCGCCCCGCTCTGTGCGCATGCGGAGAATATAGTCCAGCAGCACGCAGCCCAGCTCGTTGCCGCTGAGCTTGCGGAACTTCCCGCCCACAGGTACGGCAATGGCCACCCGGTCAGCATCGGGGTCGGTGCCGATAATCAGGTCGGGATGCACCACCCGGGCCAGCTTGTAGCACTCGTTGAGGGCGGCGTCAGTCTCGGGGTTGGGGTAGGTGCAGGTCTTGAAGTCGCCGTCCGGCTTCTCCTGGACGGTGACGATGTCTGCCTGAACGCCAATGCGGCGGAAGAGCTCTCGCACAGGCTTGTTGCCTGTGCCACAGAGAGGGGTATAGAGGACGTGAAGCCCGGATCGCTTCACCCGCTCCAGATTCAAGCCCTCCCGCATGACCCGGTCATAGTAGGCCGTCCAGAGGGACATGGGAATATTCTCAATGGTTCCCTCGGTCTTGAGGGCGTCGAAGGTCTTCTGGGGCAGGACGAAATAGGGCGTATTTTGAATCTCCCGATAGACAATAGCGGCAGGCTCATCCGTCATCTGGCAACCGTCGGAGCCGTAGCACTTAATCCCATTGTAGGTTCCCGCGTTATGGGAGGCGGTAATCATAATGCCAACGCCGCAGTGCAGCTCCCGCACAGCGTAGGAGAGCATGGGAGTGGGCGCCAGCTCATGGTAGACGTAGACACGGATACCAGTTTCCGCCAGGGCCACGGCACAGATTTCCGCATAGAGCCTGGAATTGTGGCGGCTGTCATATCCGATGGCGCAAACCTTGGGCAAATCGGTGCCGCAAAGCCACTTGGCAACGCCCTGGGCAGTACGGCGGACGGTAAACTCATTGAGGCGATTGCAGCCCAGACCCATAATCCCGCGGATTCCCGCGGTGCCGAAGGTCAGCTCCGCGCCGAAGCAGCCCTTCAACGCCAGCTCGTTTCCCTCCATAGCCTGGAGCATGTCACGATAGGAGACAGGGGCATTCTCCAACCAGTATTTGTACTGTGCTTGATAGTCCATAACGTCCTCCTGTTCAATGATCGTTTTGATTGTCCTTCCGGGATCTGGATTCGTTGGGGTTGATTATCTTCTGTCCATCATAGGGGAATTCCCGCCGGGCTTGCCGTTCTTGTTCTGGGCGCCCACCAGAGAATTAAACTTGGTGCGGGACTCTTTGATCTCATTCAGCGCATCGTTGATTGCCTGCTCCGTCTGCTTCAGCGCGTCGTCCACGTAGTTGTTGGTGACGGCCTTGAGCTCGCGAATCCGGTCCTGGGCAGACTGCACGGTGGCGTTGGCCTCGTCGGTAGCGGTCTTCACCATGGCGTCAGCCTCTTCCTTGGCAGCCTTCCGAATGGCCTCGGCCTCTTCCTGCGCCTGCTTGTAGATCTCGCTCTCAGAGATCATCTGCCGGGCCTGCGCCTGGGCCTGCTTCAGGATGTTTTCCGCCTCGCGCTTGGCGTTGTTGATGACCTCGCCGCGGGATTCCACGATGGTCTTAGCCTGCTTCAGCTCGCCGGGAAGCTGGTTGCTGATCTCGTCCAAACGGTCGAGAACCAGATCACGCTCTACAATGCACTTGTCAGAGCTCAGGGGCACGCCCCGAGCGTCCTGTATCGTCTCGTACAGCGCGCTGATGATCTCTTCAATCCCGTGTTCATTCATGGTTAATTCCTCCTGTTTCTGTCTTAGACAAGTCTCCTGCCCGATATACGGTGATTCCCGTTTTGCCGTACCGATATTCCTTTGTGCGGGAAAACAGGGCAAAATTTTCAGGCAGCGTCTTATCCGCAGGTCTTTCGCATACTATTATACCACCGGATTTCAAGATGTCAATTTCTGAAATCCGTTTTAGGGCGTTTTCCAGGAATTTCTCCCGGTAGGGTGGATCAAGAAATACCAGGTCAAACCTGCCCCTGGCGCGGCTGAGGTACTCCATATAGTCTGCGCAGACAAGCTCCGCCCGATCCGCCAATTTGGTCTTTGTCAGGTTCTGCCGGATGATGGAGACGCACTCCTTGCTCTGGTCCACAATGACAGCCCCGGCGGCTCCCCGGCTCAGCGCCTCGATGGCCATTTGCCCGCTGCCGCCAAAGAGGTCCAGGACCCGGCGGCCCTCCACCTCGAACTGAATGATATTAAAAATGGCTTCCTTGACCCGGTCCGTGGTGGGGCGGGTATCCAGCCCTTCCCGGCTCAGCAGGGGGACGGAACGGGCCGTTCCGGCAATGACTCTCATGGTTGATCCTCCTCATGAAAATACTGATACACCGCCATAGCGGCGTCCCGGGGCAGGACGGTTGCCAGCTCGGCCACCGTAGCCCCCCGAATGGCGGAGAGGGTGTGGAACCGCTTGAGCAGCTCCTCCCGCCGCTTTTCCCCAATGCCGGGAATCTTTTCCAGGGTGCTTCCCTTGACCCGCTTGCTGCGCAGCTTGCGGTGATAGGTGATGGCAAAGCGGTGGGTCTCCTCCTGGATGGTGCCGATCAGGGCAAAGACGCTCTGCTGGCTGGAAATGCCGATCTCCTCCCCCTCCGGCGTCACCAGAGCCCGGGTGCGGTGGCGGTCGTCCTTGACCATGCCGTAGATGGGGATATGAATTCCCATGGGAGTCAGCTCTTCCAAAACCGCTCTGGCGTGGTTCACGCCGCCGTCGATCAGCAGCAGATCGGGGGCGGTCTCAAAGCCCTTGTCTCCCGCCAGAAAGTGGGTGAAGCGGCGGCGGAGTACCTGGCGCATGGAGGCGTAATCGTCCTGATCCTCCAGCCCCTCCAATTTGAAATGCCGGTAGCCGGAGCGAAGGGGCTTCCCGTCCTCGAAGACCACCATGGAGGCCACGATATCCGTGCCGGAGATGTTGGAGATGTCGTAGGACTCCATGCGGCGGGGCTGGGAGTCCAGCTTCAGCATCTGCCGCAGCAGCTCCTGGGTCCCCCGAAGCCGCTCCTCCCGGCTGGTGATCCGCTGGGCCTCCTCCAGGGCGTTTCGCATTGCTGCCTCCACCAGGCGGGTGCCGTCCCCCCGCTGGGGGACGCGAATCCGGATCCGCTTGTTCAGGTTCCGGCTCAGCAGCTCCTCCAGCAGTTCCCGGTCCTCCATTTCCATGGGAAGCAGAATCTGTTTGGGGGCCGCCCCCCGGCTGAGATAGTATTGCTTGGTCAGGGCGGAGACCGCCTCTGCCGGGTCCTCCGCCAGGGGCAGAATCTCATAGTCCTTGTCCACCAGATTGCCCTCTACGTAGTGCAAAACGGCAAAGCAGCCCTTGGCCTCGGTCTGGGCGTAGCCCACGGCGTCGGTATCCGCCATCCGTCCGGCGGTGACGAGCTGCTTCTGGCCCAGGGCCTCGATGGCGTTCATCCGGTCCCGGAGCTGGGCGGCCTTCTCGAATTCCAGCGCATCAGAGGCTTCCAGCATTTTCTGCCGCAGTTGGTTGGCCACAGGCTTATAGCTTCCGGAGAGCAGGCTCTCCACCTGGGTGATCCGCTCCCGGTATTCCGCCTGATCCGGCCTGCCCCGGCACCATCCGTCACAGTTGCCCATCTGAAAGTTCAGGCAGGGCCGCTCCTTGCCGATGTCCCGGGGGAACTGCTTGCCGCAGCCGGGGAGCTTGAAGGTCAGCCGCAGGGTGTCGATGACCTTCTGGGTCAGATAGCGCCCGCCGAAGGGGCCGAAGTACCTGGCCCCGTCCTCCAGGACCTTGGAGGCCAGACTCATAACGGGATAATCCTGGGCGGTGTCCAGCCGCAGATAGGGGTAGCCCTTGTCGTCCTTCAGCAGGATGTTGAACTTGGGCATATAGCGCTTGATGAGGCTGCATTCCAGCACCAGGGCCTCAAACTCCGAGGCGGCCATAATCACGTCGAAGTGGTCCACCTTGGAGACCATGAGCCGGGTCTTGGGCGTGTGGGAGGCGGAGTCGATAAAATACTGGCTCACCCGGTTTTTCAGCTTCTTGGCCTTGCCCACGTAGATGACCTCATTGGCCTTGTTCTGCATCAGGTAGACCCCCGGCGAAAGGGGCAGGGACAGGGCTTTTTCTTTCAATTCCGCTTTCGTCAAGAATCTCACCTCCCGGATAGAACTTGCCCCAAAGACCAGGTCTGGCCTTTGGGGCATCTTGCTTCAGAACAGATCTTCGTCCAGCATCGCTGCAAGCGTATTGACGGCTTCTTCTTCATCCGGACCTTCGGCGGAAATTGCAACCTCCGTACCGGTTACAATGGCCATGGAAAGGACGCCAAGAAGACTCTTCGCATTGATCTTACGGTCCTCCGACTCAATCCAAATGCTGGATCGGAAATCGTTGGCCTTCTGGATGAAGTAGGTCGCCTGCTTGTTGTGCAATCCGGAAGCGCACTTTACGATTTTAGTTGCTTTGAACATGTCGTCACCTCGCGAATGAGGGGTGTTCACACACCCAAATAGGTAAGGTAACTATACACAGTTCTGGGGAAAAAGTCAAGGGTTATCTGAAAAAAAACTGCAACGGTCAGGCCAGCTCCGCGATGGTCACGCCGTCCTCGCCCTCGCCGTAGATACCCAGGCGGAACTTCTTGACGTGCTTGTTCTTCCGCAGCTCCTCATGGACCATCTTCCGCAGGACGCCGGTGCCTTTGCCGTGGATAATGCGGACCGGGGTGAGATTGGCCATATAGGCGTTATCCAGGAAGATGGTCAGCACGGCGGAGGCCTCCAGGGCGTCCATGCCCCGCAGATCCAGCTCCATAGACTGGGCCTTGTTGTTGAACTCCTTCCGGGTCTTGTCGATGAATTTCTTGACCTCGGCAGTCTCGTTTTCCAACAGATACACCTCGTCGGGCTTCACGTTGACCTTCATAATGCCCGCCTGGAGCTGATAGGTGCCGTCCTTGTTCACAGCCAGCACAGTTGCCTTGGTACCCAGCTTCAACAGCTCCACCGTGTCCCCTGCCCGAACCTCCCGGGTGGGCTTGGGCCGCTCCGGGGCGTTCTGCTTGGGCGTGATCTTGCTCTCCGCCTCGTTGAGCTGACGGCGCAGCTCCGCCTGACGGGCGTTGACGCCCTGGGCGTCGGCGGTGTCCTTCATCTGCTTGCGAAGCTGCTTCAGCTCCTCATAGACGGAGTTGGCGGTGCGGCGGGCCTCGTCAATGATCATCTGGGCCTCTTTCCGGGCCTGGGCCTCGGCCTTTTCCTTCTCCTTCTTGATCTGGGCGTAGTATTCCTCCGACTTCTGCCGGGTGCGCAGGGTCTCCTGCTGCAAGCGCTCGGCCTCGATTCGGGCGGCCTCCATCTGCTGGCGCTGCTGCTCCAATTGGTCCAGGACCTCTTCAAAGTCCAGGTCGTTCTGGCTCACCGTGTTCCGGGCAGCGTTGATAATCTCCTCCGGCAGGCCGAGGCGGCGGGAGATGGCAAAGGCGTTGGACTTGCCAGGCACGCCGATCAGCAGCTTGTAGGTGGGCTTCAGGGTCTCCACGTCAAACTCGCAGGCGGCGTTGGTGACGCCGGGGGTGCGCATGGCGTAGACCTTCAGCTCCGCATAGTGGGTGGTGGCAGCTACCCGGCTGCCCCGGCCCCGGCAGAATTCAATCAGGGAAATGGCCAGAGCCGCGCCTTCGGCGGGGTCGGTACCCGCGCCCAGCTCGTCAAAGAGAACCAGCGAACGCTCATTGCACTGATCCACCACCTGGACGATGTTCCGCATGTGGGCGGAGAAGGTGGAAAGGCTCTGCTCGATGCTCTGCTCGTCGCCGATGTCCGCCAGGACGTTTTCGAAGACGGCAACGCAGCTGCCGTCGGCGGCGGGGATGTGCAGACCGCACTCCGCCATCAGGGTCAGCAGGCCCACGGTTTTGAGGGTGACGGTCTTGCCGCCGGTGTTGGGGCCGGTGATAATCAGGGTGTCAAAGTCCTTGCCCAGGTGGACGGAGATCGGCACCACGGTCTTGGCGTCGATCAGCGGGTGTCTGGCCCGAATCAAATCCAGGACCCCGTCGTCCCGGATCACGGGCTCCACGGCCTTCATCCGGAAGGACAGCTTGGCCCGGGCAAAAATGGCGTCCAGGTCCACCAGCATGGTGTAGTCCTGGGCAATGTTCTCCCGGTGGCCTGCGGCCTCGGCGGAGAGCTCCGCCAGGATGCGCTCGATCTCCTTCTTCTCCCGCAGCAGCAGCTCCCGCAGGGCGTTGTTGGCGTTCACCGAGGACATGGGCTCGACAAAGAAGGTGGAGCCGGAGGAGCTCACGTCGTGGATCAGGCCGGGGATCTCGTTCTTGTACTCTGCCTTGACCGGCACCACGTAGCGGTCCTGCCGCAGGGTGATGATGGGGTCCCGCAGGAATTTGGCGTAGGAGGGGGATGTAATCAGCTTTTGGAGGCTTTCCTTGATCTTGGCGCTCTGAATGCGCATGTGGCGGCGAATGTCCGCCAGCTCCGGGCTGGCGGCGTCGGCGATCTCCTCCTCGGAGAGGATGGAGCCGGTAATCCGGTCCTCCAAATAGCGGTTGGGGGTCAGGGCGGCAAACATCCAGTCCAGGGAGGTGTTGGCGCAGGCCCCGTCATAGTACTCCTTGGCGGCGCGGGCGCAGCGCAGAACGCCGGCAATTTGCAACAGTTCCTTGGGGCTGAGACAGCCGCCCCGGTCCGCACGGTCCAGGCTCATACGCACGTCCTGCACATCCTGAAAGGCAGGACTGGAGCGCAGATCGATCAGGCGGCAGGCGTCGCTGGTTTGCATCTGGAGGCCGATCACGTCCTCCTTATCCGGATTGGGGACCAGCTTGCGGCAGCGCTCCTTGGCCTCGCCGCTGACGGCGCACTCGGCCAGTTGGTCCAGCACCCGGTCCAGCTCCAGCTTTTGCAGGGATTTTTGGTATAATTCTGTCATTTCGTATGTATCACTCATATTATTTCTCCGTATTGCAGCAGGGACTTATAAAAGTCCAGGGTGTAAAAGCTTTGTTCCAGTTGGGACATCAAATAGCCCTCCGTAAGATGGCTGAGGGCCCGGAGGCTCTCCTCCTCCAGCCGGAAGGAAAAAAGCCGCTTCGGCTCACACCAGGCGATGTAACGCATGGCCATCAGTATGCCCGGGGTCAGGGGCAGACGGATTCCGCTCTCCCTCTCCCGGCAGGCGGCGCAGGAAAGCGTCCCGCGGGACAGGTCAAAGCGATCCGGCTCCCCCGCCCCGCAGATCGCACAGGCGGTCAGGTCCGGCGTAAAGCCCGCCAGGCAGGCCAGGCGCAGCTCAAAGCCCGCCTTCACCAAAAGCTGGGACCGGTTCCGGCTGCCCAGGGCAAAGAGGGCGTTGCAGAGAAGCTGCAGCAGCTCCGGGTTCGGTGCGTCGGCCTGGGCCACAGCCCCCGCCGCCTGGGCAAAATAGGAGCCAAGAGCCAGCAGCTCAATGTCCTCCCGCAGGGAACGAAATTGCTCCAGGGATTGGGCCTCCTGCACGGTCAGCTTGCCGCGGTACTCCTGGAGGGTAAATTCGGAAAAGGTCAGGAGCTGACAGGCGCTTTTCAGAGGGGAACTGCCCCGCCGGACGCTCCTGGCCTTTACCGTCAGCAGGCCCCTATCCTTCGTGAGCAGGTCCAGCAGCTTGTCTGCCTCGTTGATCTCCACCTCTCGGAGCACGACAGCTTCCGTCTTGATAAACATAGTCCCTCCACTCCGGCGCAGGCGGAAATTCCGAAGCAGCCTGCCGATACAGCAGATAGAGCTCCGGCGCGCCGGTGTTTATAAACGATCTCCAAAGCTGCATAAGCTCGTCCATGAGAAAGCCTCCCTTTCGTTCGTTGGGATTAGCTTTCCCGAAGTCGTTCCGCTTATGCTGGGTTTTTACTGGTCAGAATAACCAAAATTGCGGATCATAAAATCGCTGTCCCGCCAATTTTCTTTGACCTTGACCCAGGTTTGCAGATAGACCTTTGCCCCCATGAAGCGCTCGCAGTCGGCACGGGCCTGGGTGCTGATTTTTTTCAGCATTTGGCCACCCTTGCCGATAATAATGCCCTTGTGGCTGGCCTTCTCGCAGTATATGGTGGCGTCCACGTCAATGACGCCGTTGTCCCGCTCGGAAAACTTGGTGATCTCCACGGCGGTGCCGTGGGGGATCTCCTTTTCCAGGTTCCAGAGCATCTTCTCCCGGATGATCTCCGCAATCACCTGGCGCTCCGGCTGGTCGGAGGTCATGCCCTCCGGGAAGAACCAGGGGGATTCCGCCGCGTAGTCCTCGCAGGTTTTGAGCAGGTCCTCCACGCCCTCGCCGGTCTTGGCGGAAATGGGAATGATGGCGTCGAACCCGAAGGCGTCCTTGTAGGCGGCAAACACGGCCAGAAGCTGGTCCTTGTCCTCCACCTCGTCGATCTTGTTGATGACCAGGATGGCCGGGACCCCAAGCTGTTCAAACCGGGCGATCAGCGCCTCCTCCTGGGGGCCGACGTTGGCGATGGGCTCCACCAGCAGCAGGGCCACGTCCACGTCGGAGACGGACTCCTCCACCACGTTGACCATGTAGTCCCCCAGCTTGGTTCTGGGCTTGTGGAAGCCCGGGGTGTCCATAAAGACAAATTGGGTGTCGCCCCGGTCCAGAATGCCGCAGATGCGGTTCCGGGTGGTCTGGGGCTTATTGGAAACAATGGCCACCTTCTCCCCCACAATGGTGTTGGTCAGGGTGGACTTTCCCACATTGGGTCGCCCGCAGATGGCAATCATAGCGGATTTGGTGTTCATTTCATACTCCTTTTGTGTTGTTCAAGCAAGGCGGACGGCAGAGTGCCGTCCCTACAGGTCGTAGTGGCCGGGTTTTCCGGCCCGTTGGTTCAGAGTTCAGGGTTCAGCGTAAATTCAAAATATGCAGCGTCCTCAGCCCTGTTTTCGTGGCCGATGGACTGGGCGCCGATCACGCCACCCATGTGCTCGTAAAAGCCCATGGCGTTGTGGTTGTGAGGGCTACAGCTGCAAAAGAACTTGTCCAAGTGACGACAGCGGCACTCCGCAACAGTCAGATCAAAGGCTTTTCTACCCAAGCCCATTTTTTGATAGGGCGGGAGCAAGTACAGACTGTTGAGACAAAAATCAAAATCCTTATACTTGCCGAAGCCGCATGGGCCAACCACAAGGTAGCCGACGCAGTCCTCCCCGTCCATGACAAGCCATACCTTGTTTTCCGGGTTTGCAATCCGTTTTTCGTCCCTGACGGTAAAGAGTGCCAAATCGTACCTGTCAATCATCTCGTCCGGGTAGATTCCCCGATACGTCGCGTCCCAGACCTGTTTCCGGGCAGCGGCAAGGTTCGAAGCGTCGGAAGGCCGCGCGATTCGAAATTGAACCATTGTATCACCTGTTACTTATCGTTCCAGATCAATCATGCGGCAGATTTCTTCTTCTCTTCCCCGCATTTGCTTCTTCATGGTTCCCTCGTCCACGTGGTCGTAGCCCAGCAGGTGCAGGATGGAGTGGATGGTCAGATAGCCCAGCTCCCGCTTGGTGCTGTGGCCGAACTCCTTTGCCTGGGCCTCCGCCTTTTCATAGGAGATGGCCATATCCCCCAGGGGCAGCAGGCCCGTCTCCGGGTCCAGATATTCGGAAAAGTCCCGGGGCAGCTTCCCCGGCTCAAACTGGAACATGGGGAAGGACAGGACGTCTGTTTCCTTGTCAATGTTCCGGTATGCCTTGTTAATGGCCTTGATGGTCTGATTGTCCGCCACCAGGACGTTAATCTCGCAGGGGACCGGCACCTTCTCCGCCTCTAAGGTGGCTTCAATGCACTTTTTCAGGTGCAGCCACAGGGGCAGACGGCGGATTCCCTTTCCAATCTGGAAGGTAATTACAATGTTGTGCTTCATGCCCTTCATCTCTTTCGATAGTTCTTTACCGGCGGCTTCTTATCCGGGACGTTTTTCGCGGTCTCGTATTTGTCGTAGGCCGCCACGATGCTCTGGACCAAGGCGTGGCGCACCACGTCCGAGGGGCTGAGCTTGCAGATGGCAATATCCGGGATGTTTTCCAGCACCTTCAGGGCCTCCTTGAGGCCGCTGGTCTTGTCGGCGGGCAGGTCGATCTGGGTCACGTCGCCGGTGATGACGATCTTGGAGCCGAAGCCCAGGCGGGTCAGGAACATCTTCATCTGCTCCCGGGTGGT
>LXOW01404499.1_pt1 | contig 15063 bp, 10 predicted proteins | sample 1368591 | NCBI WGS metagenome assembly LXOW01 (sample SAMN04884650, study PRJNA319009) | bovine gut metagenome | isolation source: Cow rumen | host: Bos taurus | place: Italy: Legnaro (PD) | collected 2014-07-09 | reverse complement strand
GTTTAATGGGGTTGATGGGGTTGATGGGGGGGATGAGACGGTATGGGAAGAGGGGAGGGAGAAGAATTATTTGTTTAAGGGAGTGGCGTTGGAGAGGATTGCGCGGGAGTGGTTGGAGATGACGGGAGGGGAGCCGGTGGAGGGGGAGCGGAATATGAGGCTGCATGCATTGGCGTATGAGATGAGGTATATCACGGATTTCAACGAGACAGTACTTTTGGCAGTTATACCGAATTATGGACTGAGTGAGGAAGAGATGAAGGGTCTTATCAAATCGGCTTGCAATGCGCCACGGTCGAAGGGGATACCGAAGAAAATGGAGCAGGTGATACAGCGATTGCAGTTGCCTATAGGTGAGAAAGAGGAAGATGAGGATTTGGAGGAATTGCTGGGGGTGGATCCGAAGTTGAATCATGTGGCGATGCCGAGTCTGCCGCCGCTAATCCGTCAGATAGCGCAGACTGCTCCGGAAGATTTCCGCATAGCGGTGGTGCTTTGCACATTGCCCATATTGGGCACATTGGGATCGAGACTAAGGGCCCGCTATCTGGATGGTCATCTGCACAGTCCCTCGTTTCAGGTAAGCTTGGAAGCACCACAGGCCAGTGGCAAGAGTTTTATGAGCCGGCTCGCGGAGCGGCTACTGAAACCCGTTCTTGAACGCGATAAGGAGGAGCGTGAGAAAGAACAAGCGTACAATGAGCGGATTGCCGAGTTGAAAGTGACGGGAGTAAAAGTGACCCCTAAAAACAAAGAAGAGCTATTGGGTCAACGTCCCAAAGGGATTATCAGATATGTTCCCGCCACCATCAGTATCACCAAGCTTTTGATGCGTCTTGACAATGCCCGCGGCCTCCACCTATTTGCGGTGGCGGAGGAGATAGACACCGTGACGAAGGCTTTCAAGCGAGGATTTTCGAGTTATGGCGACCTGTTGCGTGTGGCTTTCGACAACGGCAGGTATGGGCAGGATTACGCCAGTGACACTTCGTACAGTGGCATGGTGAACGTGTATTACAACACTCTGTTCAGCGGCACACCGAAGGCGATGAGGAGATTCTACCCTGATGTGGAAGACGGATTGGTGAGCCGCGTGTGTTTCGTTCAGCTGCCCGACCAATTTGGCAAGCCGATGCCAGTGTGGGGAGAGATGAGTGTGAAAGAGAAAGATGAGGTGGAGAACCAGATGACCCGCCTGGACCAGGTGAGTCTTGTGGGAGAGATTGTGCAGCCATATCATGAGATGCAGCTGGATTTTTTGAACCGCTCTCTGGACCAGTGGCTGAAAGCCCAACAGCGGGAGGCTGTGAGGACAGAAGACCGGACGAGAGACATCTTTTGCAGGCGAGCCGCTGTGGTAGGATTCAGAGCTGGCATGCTGGCGTGGTTTCTTTATGGTGAGAAAGACACCGTGACATACCGCAAGCATACCATTAATTTTGCCCGATGGGTAGCCTCGCAGATGTTGACGCAACACTTATTACGTTTCCAGATAGAGGGAACGGGCAGCAACACCAACCGCTGGGAAGATGCCTACAAGTTGCTGAAAGATGAATTTACGAGAGATGAACTGGCGGAAGCCCTCAAGGCCATTGGAAGCGACACCCCTGTGAAGCATGTGGTTTACCGATGGAAACTGCTGGAATGCATAGAGCCGACGGAAGTTGCCGCTGCCCCCAAAGGGAATAAGCAGATGGTGAGATTCAGAAAGGCGAAGTCGAAATATAAACACTGGTAACCGGTAACCGGTGAATTTCAAATGTTTTTGCAGTTTTATGGTGTAGGAGCCGGTGTGTGCACTGGCTCCTACTTTGTTGTTTTTTTTTGGGGGGGGGAGGTGTTTATGATGGGGTTAATGGGGTTGATGGGGTTGATGCTGGCATTGGTCGTTTTTTTATTGTGGCGTGTAGATAGGAATAGGGGTATTACTTTTGGGGAGGGGATTTCTTTATACAACGAATTAAGCAGGTGAGTTAGCTGACGAGGGCGGCGGCGCCGAGGATGGCGACGTCGTTTTGCTTGAGCTGTGACACCATCACTTTGACTTTACCACGGTAGTTCTCGAGGATGTTGCGGTCGAATGACTTGATGACGGGGTCGAGCAGCACCTTGCCGGCTTTCACGGGACCACCCATCAGAAAAACGGCTTCGGGAGAGGAAAATGCCACCGCATTGGCCATAGCCAATCCCAGTATGTTGCCAGTATATTCAAATACCCGCAGGGCCAGCTCGTCGCCCTGATTGGCCGCGTCGCCAATCATTTTGGAGTCGATTTCCTCAGCGGGCACTTTTGACAGGATGCCATCATAGTAGGGGTCTTGGGTCATCATGTCGAGGCAGGTTTTGCGGATGCCGCCTGCAGAGGTGTATTGTTCGAGGCAGCCCTTGCGTCCGCATTTGCAACTGCGACCGTCGGGGAAGACGATGGTGTGGCCCAGCTCACCGGCAAAGCCGTCGTGGCCGTAAAGCAGCTTACCATCGACAATGATGCCGCTACCCACACCGGTGCCTAGGGTGAACATGATAAAGTGCTTCATGCCTTTGGCACCACCGTAAACCATCTCACCATAAGCGGCAGCGTTGGCGTCGTTGGTGATGACAGAGGGCAGATGAAGGCGCTCTTCCATCATTTTAGCCAGGAAGATGTTGCCTTTCATGTTGAGGTTTGGGGCGTTTTCGATGCAGCCCGTGTAGAAGTTGCCGTTGGGCGCACCGATACCGATGCCTTTCACTTCCACCTTTTGCTCGTCGATGAGCTGACGGATGGTTGCGGCCAAATCGTCGGCATAAAGGTTGGGGTCACTGTATTGTGCGGTGGGGAGATTTTTGCGGGCCACCACTTCGCCCGCAGGGCTTACCAAGCCGATGTCGGTGTTTGTTCCACCAATGTCTATTCCGATAGAGTACATTTGATTGTTTATTTGTTTATTTGTTTATTTGTTTATTCGTTTGATTGTTTGATTGTTTATTTGTTTGAATGTTTGAATGGGGAGGTGTTAATGCGAAATGTGTATTGTCACCATGCCTTTTATTAGAAGCCGGAGATGGTGTTGAAGAATTCGGCACCTATGAGACGATCGTAGAGGGAGGTCTCGTCGGTGAAGTAGATGAATACCTGGTAGTCGTTGGCGGTCTGCCAATGGCTGCCTTCAATGTAAGTGGCGTCGATGTCTGTGCTGCCGTAAGGTACGTAAACGTACTGGTAGTTGTAGATGCCTTGTTTGAGGTATAGTTCAGCCTCCCAGTACTTGGTAGTGGGGTTGTATTCGAGTTTGGCGTCGTCTTGAATCTTCCAGTCGGTGAGCTCGCCGAAGATGTAGATGTTGCCATCGGTAACGGGGAAATCGCATTTCAGCGAGAAGCGGGTCATCACATAATCCTCGCGGTTTTCACCCGAGTAGTCGCTACTTTCGTAGTAGCATTTGCCTTTGAGGGTGGTAGAACCCTGATAAGCGCCGTAGGGGCGGGCGATGTCTTCAAGCACGAGGGCGTAATAGCCTTTGCCATCGTAGCGTAAGGAGGCGATGCGGTCGCCATTATATCGCAGACTTTTGAGCGAGAAGTTGCGGAATTCTGAGCTGCCGTAGAAGCTATTCTCGTTGTCGTCGTAGTTGAAGCTGAACTCACCGGGTTTGCTGTAGCGATGGCGCAGGCCTATGATGGCATTGTCCCATCGACCATTTTGCATGATAGTGGCAGTCAGATTGCGGGCAGGGTCGTGCATAATCATGTGGCCTATGTTGACGAAGAAGTCCACCTCTTGACCAGTTTGACGGTATCGCACATCGCTGGCGGCATGTACATTGCCACTGATGGTACAGCTGCCGGTTTCCTGCACCATAAAGCGCCGAGTGAGGATGGGATTGTCGGGCGTTTCGTCATAGACATACAGAAGGTAGTTGCCCGATTTGGTGATGTTGAGCATATTGTTAGGAAACAAGAGTTTGAAATGCACATAGCTTTGCACTGTGTTGAACGAGTAGGAATGTTCGGTAAGCTCGTCTTCGAGATAACCGTCAATATAGTCGAAAGGGGTGAGGTCGGAGGGTTTCCAGTCGTGGGTACAGTGAATGACGGTGTATTTCAGATAGCGGTTATCGTTGCTGGACAAATCGTCGAAATTCAGCATCAATTGCTCTCCACTGCCCAGGGTGATGATGGGGTATCCCATAGGAGCGGTGGCGGGAGCGAGTCTGATGCTGGCCAGATTAGGGACATAAGTCCGGTTGTCGAAGGCAATATTGTCAAAACTCTGTGCGGAGAGTTGCAGAACGAGCGTGAGGGTTAATATGAATAGGCTTATGTGTTTCATTTTATAATGTTTTATATAACTACCTCGCCCTTCGGGCAGCTGAAATTTTTTTGTATGTAAAAACTATCAGGGAAATCACCAGGATGTAGGCAGTCCAGAGGAGGACGGTTTTCCAGTAATTGAGATGGTCGAGGCGGGGGTGGTAGAGGTCATTTGGGCTCTCGTGGCGGGTGATGGGGTTGAGCCACAACTCGGTGCCATCGGCAAAGGTGAGCACGGTGCGCACGTACTGGTTCTCGGGCTGAATGATATAAGAAGCTTCATCGATATCGGTTGCAGAGAGAAGCACTTCTCCTCCCTGTCCGATAAACTCGGCTTTGCTGATGTGTTTGGTGGCAGCCACCTGCAGGGTATCGCCCTGTAAGTCGGCTTTGGTAAGATAGGGCAGGTTCTCGTTCAGGCGTTCAATCTTATGTGGGATTGTTTCGGTATAAGTGGGATCCATAGGGAAAGCCACCCCCACCGCTTTTCCAGCCACCAGCGCGGCCAGCAATTGACTGCCTTCGTTGACGGGGCTGTTGATGAGGGTGAAGCGATTGGCGGGGTCGTTGATATTGGCCATATTGTGGGCATCGTCGCCACCAATCAGATAGACCAGGTGTCCATTAGACAGAGCCATATCCCAGTGGGCGGGAGACTTGCGGTAGCCATTGAGCACTTCCATCAGTTTGTAGTTGCTGAGGTATTTGAAATCGTCCACCAGATATCCTTTGTCCACAAACGAAGGGTGGGCAGGAATAGCCAACTCAGCCTGCTGTCCTATCCTGTTGAGGGTGTGTTGTTTCATGCTGAGGGTTTGCCACAGGGGGTAGTCGATTCTGCGTACCTTGCGGGCTCCCAGTCCCAGCTGGTGGATTTTGAATACACCATATCCGTGTTCATAGCCGGGCACATAGCTGGGGTTGTTGTGGTTGTAATCGCAGATGCTGTTGTAGTTGGAGATACCCACATGGTCGAAGCCGAAAAGATGATAAACACTGTCCACCAGTTCGGTGGTGTTGCTACGTCCATTGGCCACCCCTCCCGCTGTGCGTGTATGGGCATGGAAGTTGCACTTCAGCCAGGCGGTGGAGTCCATTCCCTCGTAGGGGTTGTGCAGGTAGTCGCCGCTAAAGGGGTGAGGCTCATCGAAGTCATATACAGGGACAAAAAGGCTTATGCAAAGCAGCAAGGCAATGAAAAATCCCAGGAGACAGAGGATAAGTTTGCCGATGAATTTCAGGATGCGCATTAGGATTACAGATTAGAGTGCAAAATTACATGAAATTCTTGAAATATGCGCCATCATTTGAAAAAATATTGTTGTGAGGCAATTTGTCTTATCGGATGGGATATCAGGGAACCGTATTCCTACAGTTTACCTTGCAATTTATAGACAAAAACATATTCCACCACCTGTCCATTGCGATAGACGGGGAAGGTGTCTATGGGGATAATACTCTCAAAATTGGGTCTCAGCCTCCAACAAGGGTCGCTGTAATTGTGGCTTTGGTTGATAAACCAGTAGTTTTCCCCTTTTTGAACACCTCCACGCTGTTCGTTAATCCAATAGTATTTGTGGATGTTCTCCAGATCACCGATGGCATAGAGCCGGAGACCCAAGGGACGGGCTATGTAATAGTCTATATTGGCGGCGGGAAACCAGTTGACAGCGATAATGCCGTTGTCGGCCCGCATTTCGCCAAGGGCTATCAGGCTGTCGCGCACTGCCTCAAAGCCCATGCGCTTCTGTTCCCATCCGTGCATGTCGAGTGTTGGGTCGCCAGTACCCACAGCGGTTATTTTTGTGGGTTTGTTGGAGGAAAAAAGCGACTGAATGCGACCGGTTTTGATTTCAAGGCTGCCAATGCCTACGGCAAGCAGCATCAGTAGCAGAGAGGCGATAATAACAGTTGGGATGCGGTAAAGCCCCGTCATGTTATCCTGTCTGTTGGCCAGCCAGGTTCCCGCAAGAGGAATCAGCAGACACAAGCCGGGAGCGCTCCAGTGGGGCAGCGTTTGTCGGGTGAGGGAGAAATAGAGAAAGAGTCCCACCCAGGGTAGGGCGGTAAGAACCAACAGACGGCTACCTGTGTTAGCACTGGTTTCTTTTTTTCGGAAAAAAGAAACCACCGCAATAATCACCAGTACATAAACTATGGGATTATTGTATATCAACTCACCTGCCAGTTCGGCGCCAAAATAGTCGAAACGGGGTTTCCCGAAAAGACTGACCCGGTTGCCATGAAAGGTGAAACTGATAAAATCGTGCTGCATGTTCCAGATGAGGATAGGCAGCAGACAGATGGCTGAAATTACAACAGACAGGTACATGTATTTATTTTTCAGTTCCTCACGATCAAAAATCAGCACATATAAACCCACTCCCACCCAGATAAAGGCAGCGGAGTATTTGGAAAGCATGGCCAAACCCGCACACAAACCCGCCGCCAGCAGATAGGTTTGGATGTGTGTATTTGGAGATGATTTTTGTTTGTTTTTGAAATACCTGATAAAAAACAAGATGGAAAGCAGCAGGAAGAACATCAAGGGAGTGTCAGGCATAATGAAAACTCCTGTTATGATGAAGGCATAGAGCGAAGCGGTGAACAGCAGGGCGGAGTAGAAACCGGCAATCTTGTTTTTGAGCTCTGTGCCGATGAGATACACCAAGCAGGTGGTGACGGTCATGAGCACCACTGACGAGAGGCGCAAGAAGAATTCGCTGTCGAACAGCAGGTTGAGGCTGAACAGCTGTATTATCCAACCCACCATGCCGGGGTGGTCGAAATGTGACCAGTCGGGGTAAAGGGCGAAGGTCCAGTAATATACCTCGTCGTTGCCCAACTCAAAGGCACTTGCCAGAAATCCTCTGATTACGATGCTGACAACTAATAAAAAGATAAGCGCTTTAGAGATGTTTTCTTCACGGATGTTCATTTTCTTGAGTTCTGTGTAATACCAAAAAGCAAAAATACGAAATTAATCAATGTGCCAATAATTTTTCGTATTTTTGCACGCTTTTTTAAATAGGTAAAATATAGAAGGTAATATTAACAGAAATGAGCGTCTTTCAATGATTGGATCTGTGATTGAGAAGATAAAAGACAAGCTGCACTGGAATATTCTGGACAGTTACATCCTCAAGAAATTTCTGGGGTCGGTAGTGTATTCCATTGCGTTGCTGATGACCATTATCATTGTGGTAGATATTTCTGAGAACCTGCAACGCTTTCTGGACAATAACGCTCCCATGTCAGCGGTGATTACTGGTTATTACCTCAATTTCATCCCTTATTTTGTCAACCTGTTTATCCCCCTGTTCACATTTATCAGTGTGATTTGGTTTACCTCGAAGCTGTCGGCCAACAATGAGATTGTGGCCATACTGAACGGAGGAGTCAGTTTCTACAGGATGTTGGTGCCCTATTGTGTGGGTGCGGTGGCAGTGGCCACATGCGCTTTGGTATTGGCCAACTTTGTGGTACCAAGGACCAATAAAGGCTTGCACGAATTCAGACAAGCCTATTTGGAACACAACGCATTGGCCCGTATAGACATCCATATCAAGAATTCGTCCAACAGCTACATCTATCTTGAGAGATGGACCAAGGCCGAGAAGGTGGGTTATCAGTTCACATACGAGGTGTTAGGAGAAAAGATGTTGGACTACAAACTGAGCGCCCAGCGGATTGTGTATAATGAAGACACGCAGGACTGGTCGCTCTATGGCGTAACCGAGCGAAGAATTGTGGATGGTCAGGAGTACTATTCCACATGTGTGCAAAAGGATACGGTGTTCAACATGACACCCGCTGACCTGAACCAGGATGTGTATATTAGCGAAACGATGATTACCCCAGAACTAAACCGCTTCATCAAGGAAGAGAAGGCGAGGGGTTCTACCTTTATTGACCAGTATGTCATTGAGCAGCAACGACGTCTGGCCAATCCATTTGGTATCATCATCATGACTTTCTTTGCGGTGAGTGTGTCGTCCAGAAAAACCAGAAGAGGGGTGGGGGTACATATTTTCATTGGTATGGGGCTGGCATTCTCGTTTGTGTTCTTCCAACAGATATCAACTGTTTTCTCGGTACAGGGTAACTTTCCTCCGGGTTTGGGCACCTGGATACCGAATATTCTGTGTTTGATCTTATGTGCCATATTGCTAAGGTCAACACCTAAATAGAGTTTAGAGTAAAAAATATAACTATGGGATTTTGGGATAAGTTTAAGGAAATCAAGAAAGATAGTCAGAGTCCGAAGCAGATACTTCGCGATTGTGGACTGATAGTGTTGGGCACCTTTATTATGGCCGTGGGCTATGTGGTGTTTGTGTCGCCCCTGAAGCTGGCGCCTGGAGGGGTGTATGGTATAGCTATTATTTTGCATCACCTCTTTGACTTTCCGATAGGTTTGTCGGGCATCTGTTTAGATTTGCCATTGTTGCTTATCGGCACTTTGTGGCTGGGACCCAAGTTTGGCTTGAAGACGGTAGTGGGAATTGTATCATTGTCTGGCTCCATTTCCATATTGGAATATTTTTACGGTTACGACCCGCTGATTGGCCTTGCGTCTAATCCGTCGATTCCTGACCCTGCCGCCAACTTTATCATTGCCTTGTGTGGCGGTGTGCTCATTGGTATCGGGTTAGGTGTGGTATTCAAAACTCGTGCAACATCAGGCGGAACGGATATTGTAGCGATGGTGATTGGAAAATACATGAAGCATGTTCCCATTGGCACCCTGCTGATATGTGTGGATTCATGCGTGGTATTGTTGGCATTGGCCGTGTTCAAAGACTGGACTATTCCCTTGTATTCGTGGCTGATTATTTATGTGAGCGGCTACGTGGTGGACAAAGTGATTGCCGGATTCAAGTCAGGGAAGGCGGTGCTGATTATCTCTGACCACTACAACGAGATTCGCGACCGAATTTTCAGCGACTTGGACAGAGGTGGCACTTTCCTGCATGGAGAAGGTATGTATAATAATGCGGAAAAGAAAATCATATTCCTTTCCATTTCCCGAAAGGAACTTCCACAGTTGATTTATTTTGTACATGAGATAGACCCCAACGCCTTCTTGTCAATATTAGAAGCCTCTGAAACCCTAGGCTATGGTTTCCAATCGCTGAGGGAACAAGCCTTAAGCCGATAAGGTTGTAGTTATTCTCTTCCCAGCAGTTCTGCGGCGATGTCCCAGTTGTTGTTGGCGATTAGTTTCCGGATTTGTGAGGAGCGCACTCTCACATCGTTTAGGGTGAATTCGGGAATCTCTATGATTTCCACACCATATTCCTGGCAGATGGCTTGCATGGATTGGTGGTTGCCTTCACGATGGTGGCCAAACGAATGGCCGGGACCCATTACGATGGCTTTGGCTCCTATTTTGCCGATGATAATGTCTTTCAGAAATTTTTCGGAAGGTAGCTGGGAGAATTCTTTGGTGAAAGGCAGGATAATCAGATAGTCGAGATCCTCTTCCTTAATCAATTTGATTTTCTCTTCCAAAGGGAATATTTGAAAGAAGTCGGAATTGGGGTGTAACACCAGCTGAGGATGCGGATCAAAGGTAACAGCCACACTTACTCCGTCAATTTTATGGCTGTACTCTTTGACTCGTTCGAAAATCTGACGGTGTCCCAAGTGGATGCCGTCGAATGCGCCCACTGTCACCACAGGGTTCTGTAGTCGGGGTATCGCATCTAAATCAGTGATGATCTCCATAATATTATAGGGGTCAGTGATATTAGGTTTCAGGTTACAGGTTACAGGTTACAGGTTACAGGTTACAGGTTTTTCTGATACCTAGTACTTGTCTTCTGTTATCTGAGTTTCGCTCCTACTTCACGCTCGTATGCTGCAATCAATTTGGTCATCACCTTGTTGATTTCCTCATCCGTCAAGGTCTTGTCAGGATGCTGCAGCACGAAGTTCAAGGCGTAGGATTTCTTGCCTTCCTCAATCTTGTCGCCCTCATAAACATCAAACAGCGTGATATTTTTCAGCAGTTTCGAGCCGTATTTGAAACCAATCTGTTTCAAGGTCTCGTAGTTCACATTCTTATCGATGATCAATGCCAAATCGCGTTTCACTTCGGGGAAGGCGGGGATAGGCTTATAGTTGACCTCGGATTTGCAAACCTCGTACAATACACGGGTGTCGATTTCAGCATAGTAAACAGCTTTCTTGATGCCGAAATATTTCAGCACGTAGGGCATGACTTCTCCGATACGCCCCAGACGTTCACCGTTGGCGTAGCACACCACCTGATTGAACACATCAGCGCTCTCTTCAGTTCTGATGTCAAGCTTCTCGAAATCAACATTCGCCTTGATAAGAATGTTGTTGACAATGTTTTTAAGGTAAAACAGATCCAAATCCTTGGAACTGAAATTCCAGATATCCTCGTATGTTTTTCCAGTTGCGAAAAGCGTGAGGTAGTTCTTCTCCAGAAAACGTTCGGTGACGGCATCCTCTTTCTTACTTTCGGGATTGAGGTGATATGTTTTTCCGAATTCGAACAGACTCAGGGAGTTCTGTTTGTTGTTGAGATTACGGGCAATGTTTTCAAGACCGGAGAACAGCAGGGTTTGTCTCAACACACCCAGTTCGCTGCTGAGGGGATTCAACAAGGTAATGGTTTCCTGCTCGTTGATGAAATCGAATTTCTGGGCATATTCAGCTCGTGTGAGCGAATTATTCATCACCTCGAAAAATCCGTTGTCAGCCAGATAGGTGGATATCTTCTTTTGTAGAGCCGCAAAATTATGTGTCTCTATCTGGTTCATCGGATAATGCAGAACTGTGGGTATCTCGATATTATTATAACCGTAGATTCTCAAGATTTCTTCAATCAGGTCGATAGGACGAGTCACATCCACACGGTAGAGAGGAACAGTTACCAGCAATTGCTCGTCACCTGAGGCTTGTACCTCCATACCCAGAAGCATCAATATATGATTTACGATGTGCTTGTCAATCACTTTGCCAGCCACTTTGTTGATGGCATCGTAGCGCAATGGAATTCTGGGGTGAGGGATTTCAGTGGGATAGACATCCACAATGTCGGAGGTGATGATAGCTCCCGACAACTCACGAATCATGATAGCGGCACGCTTTAATGCGTAGATGCAGATATCGGGATCGCAACCGCGTTCGAAACGGAAAGAGGCGTCCGTTTTCAAACCATGGCGTTTGGCTGTTTTCCGGATGCTGACGGGATTGAAATAAGCGCTCTCCAGGAAAAGACGCCTGGTGTTGTCGGACACACCCGAGTTGAGACCACCATAGACACCACCGATACACAAACCGCCCTTGGTGTCACAAATCATCAGGTCTTCCTGACTCAGTTTGAGTTCGTTGCCATCCAGAGTGGTGAAGGGAGTTCCTTCTTTCAGATTTTTGACAATAATTTTATCACCCTGAATTTTATCAGCATCAAAAGCATGCAAGGGCTGTCCGATTTCAAACATGATATATTGAGTCACATCCACAATATTGTTGATGGGGCGAACACCGATGGATTTCAGTCGATTTTGCAGCCATTCGGGAGACTCTTTCACGGTGACATTCTCAAGGGTGAGACCTGTGTAACGAGGACAGGCTTTGGGATTCTCTATAGAGATATCGATAGGAAGACTTCTTGAGTTGATGTTGAAGTCAAAATCGTTGGGCAGCATCAAAGCAGAACAGGGAATATGGTTCACTTCCAGAGCGGCATGCAGATCGCGGGCCACACCGTAATGAGAGATTGCATCACTACGGTTGGGAGTGAGTCCTATTTCGAAAATCCAGTCAGATTCAACTTTGAAAATCTTAGCAGCAGGAGTGCCTACCACAGTTTCGGGAGGCAGCACCATGATGCCATCGTGAGAGGTGCCCACACCAATTTCATCTTCAGCGCAAATCATACCCTCAGACACAACCCCTCTCAGTTTTGACTTCTTGATGGTGAAGGATTCATCACCATTATATAATACTGTGCCGATAGTGGCTACAATCACTTTCTGCCCCTGAGCCACATTGGGAGCTCCGCAAACAATGTTCAAGGGAGTTTCACCACCTACGTTTACGGTGGTCACATGCAGGTGATCAGAATCGGGATGCGGTTCACAAGTAAGCACTTCTCCTACCACCAACCCTTTCAAGCCGCCTTTTATCGTTTCAAACTCTTCTAAACCTTCAACCTCTAAACCGCAGTCGGTCAAGTATTTACCAGCCTCTTCAGCACTGAGGTCGCATTTTACGTATTGTTTCAGCCAATTATAAGAAATCTTCATCGAGATATGATTTTAAACAAAATGCAAAAATACAAAAAATGTTGATTTGTTGAAATGTTGTTTTTGTTGAATTGTTATTTTAATTGAAGACTAAGAACTAAGAACTATGAAGACAACAGCAACCACTATCTTCCAACTTGCTAATTATCGATTTCTCCGATCGTTGTGCAGGGGTTGTATCCCAATTGTTGCAACAGATGCACGTGGGCGGGAATTACAGCCTCAAAACGGTTCCAGTCCTTGAGTTCCTTGGGAGTCCACACGGTTTCGGCCAGTGCACACAAACGGGGCAGTAACATATATTCAGCATGGTCGTAGGTGAAAATAAACTCTGACCAAAGGTTGCACTGAGCCCCTTTGATGCATTTGGCTTGTACGGCTGTCAATGTGTCGGGAATAGGCTCGAAGGCGTATGCTTTGCCGAGGGGAACGTAGCCGCCTATGGCTTTGGGCTGGGTTTCGGGAGTGTCCTGATAGTAGTCGAAATAACAGAAGGCAGTGGGAGACATCACCACCTCGTTACCGAGTTGGGCGGCCTTGATGGCACTTTCGGCACCTCTCCATGATTGTACGGTGGCAGTAGGGGTTACGCCTCCATCCAGGATTTCGTCCCATCCAATGATTTTCTTTCCATGTTTGTTCACTTCTTTCTCGATTTCTGCCACCATCCAAGCCTGCAGTTCCTCTTCATTGGCCAATTCCAGATCTTTGATTTTCTGTTGGCATTTGGGGCATACCTTCCAGTTGTCCTTGTAGGCTTCGTCTCCACCAAGATGTACATATTCGTAAGGAAACAGTTCCATCACTTCGTCGAAAACATCTTTTAAAAAGACCATCACCGAGTCGTTTCCGCCACAAAGAATGGCTTTGGGAGGCCAGTAAGGTCCGATGGCTACGCAGTAGGGATAGTCGTCGCAGGCGAATTGTGGGTAGGCGGCCAAGATAGCTGAGCTATGGCCGGGCATTTCGATTTCGGGAACCACATCTATGTGACGCTCGGCAGCGTAGGCAATAATTTCACGAATCTGATCTTTGGTGAAAAATCCGCCGTAGGTACAAGGTTCGCCTTCTTTTGCAGGCTCTGCCTCGCCCCATGGAACATCACTGCGGTCAACCCGCCATGCCCCAATGCTGGTCAACTTCGGATACTTGTCGATCTGAATGCGCCAGCCGTGATCGTCGGTCAGGTGGAAATGGAACTTGTTGAGCTTATACAGGGCCATTACGTCCAGATGTTTTTTCACCTCGTCGATGCCAAAAAAGTGACGGCATACATCCAAATGACTTCCTCGCCATTCAAAGCGTGGATAGTCGGTGATTTTCACCCCTGGAACGGCAATAGCCACTGGATTCTTGCTATCAGCATTAGTTGGAGCCAACTGAAACAGCGTTTGGAAACCATAGAACAAGCCAGCTTCGGTACGGGCACTGATGAGAATAACATGTTTGTCCACTGTCAGCTGATAGCCTTCGTCCCCTAAAATTTCATTATCTTTGTCTGTAATTTCAAAAAGTATGATATTTCGGAGGGGAGAATCCTGTATTTTGGGTTGGAAACCGAAATAGTGACTGTAATTATCCACGATATATTTTCGTGTGATATTGTCCTCGCCAAGATTCAAAAAGGACATTTTTGTGTGTTTGTCAAGTATGAAATTCTTGAGCGAATCGACCTCAATAGACACTGGTTCAGGCACTAAGGCGATTTTTTTGGGTACTGGTTTTTCACTGCAACTGTAAAGTAAAACCGTCAGGCAAAGCAACAAAAAAATTTTTTTCATATTAAATTGAATTTAGTGGGTGCAAAAATAATGCATTTTTCCAAAAAAAAAGTTATTTTTGCAAATTCAAAAAAAACGATTGCTATGACATCAACTTTTACTACTATTTTATATGCTGCATTAATCCTCGGAGCCATTGGTCTGATTGCGGCTGTAATTCTATATTTTGTTTCCAAAGCTTTCAAAGTAGTGGAAGATCCCCGCATTGACGAGGTGGTTGAACATCTTCCTGGGGCCAATTGTGGTGGTTGCGGTTTTGCCGGATGTCGTGCTTTGGCGGAAGCCATTGTCAAGGCCAACACTTTGGAGGGATATAAATGTCCCGCGGGTGGCGATATGAAAGCTATCGCTGCTGTGATGGGTTTGGAAGCGGCGGAAGCAGAGCCTATGGTAGCGGTGGTACGCTGCAATGGAACTCGTGAAAATGCTCCAGCAAAGGTTAGCTATGATTCGGCATTGTCTTGTCAGTTTGCCTCTTCGATATATGCTGGTGAGAGTGCCTGTCCATTTGGCTGTCTTGGTTGCGGTGATTGTGTGAAAGCATGTAAGTTTGATGCTATCCATTTGGATGAGGCGACTACTTTACCAGTGGTGGATGAAGCTAAATGTGTGGGTTGTGGCGCCTGCTCGAAAGCATGTCCCAGAAAAGTTATTGAAATCCGTCCCAAAGGTAAATTGGGGAGAAGAGTTTTCGTCTCTTGTAT
>LXOW01291568.1_pt2 | contig 15068 bp, 7 predicted proteins | sample 1368591 | NCBI WGS metagenome assembly LXOW01 (sample SAMN04884650, study PRJNA319009) | bovine gut metagenome | isolation source: Cow rumen | host: Bos taurus | place: Italy: Legnaro (PD) | collected 2014-07-09 | reverse complement strand
GGGAGGTGTGATGTCAGACAATAATATGCAGGGAGGCAAGTGGGGGTACGTGGATGTCCGTACCGGAAAACTTGTTGTTCCTGCTGAATATGACAAAGTGGGCAATTTCTATAATGGAGCCGCATGGGTGGTCAAAAACAAACAATATGGGTTGATTAACAATAAGGGAGAACTGACCATTGGCTGTCAATATGAAAGTGTATCAGACTGCTATAACAACAAGGTGGTATGGCTTGAAAAAAACGGCAAATATGCCTTGTCTGATCAGAAAGGGCATCTGCTGACTGATTTTGTGTATATTGATTATAGCGGATTTGTAGAGAATGTGGCATGGGTGAAAAATGAAGAATCGCTGTTTGGACTGATTAATGGCAAAGGGGAGATATTGCTACAACCCCGCTATATCAAAGTAGAGCCCTTCTACAATAATGTGGCTGCTGTATTTTCCAAAGCGGGGCAAATCGGTTTGGTGAACACTAAGGGCAAAGAGATTGCCAGAACAGTGTATTCCGGAGCTTCCCAGCGTTTCGGCGTGTCACAGTTCAAAACCTCTACAAAAATATTCAGCTATCTCACTCAACCTAGCCTGGGTAATAGCTGGATAGACCAAGATGGAAAAGTCATTGCCCGTGGTGTGAAAATTGCGTATAAAATCACAGATATAATTCCGGAGGCCTTGTGGGATTTCTAAACAACAATTGCGTATGAAAAAGAAAAGATATTTTATACTGAGTTTGGCTGTGATGCTGTCCGTGTTGACTGTGTCAGGACAGGATAATCAGCAGAAGCCTTATAACAGAAGCTCTATCTATCCCTTGTATGTCACACATCCTGGAACCAAGATGTTCGACGAAATCTTTACCGCCTTGTGGGAGTTGCCCGTGCCGGACAAATTCAACGACCATTGCCTGAGCCTGCGTATAGTGAATGCTGCAGACAGCAAGGATGCAGGAAAATTCGAAGAGGATATGGCTAAGTTCTTCGCTGAGAACCAAGTGGCCAAGCGTATGGTATCCAAATGGTTTAACCGTGACAAGGAAACAGGGGCTTTTGACATCAATTTGGTGTCCGACAGAGGTTATTACAATGCTTCCCAAGCCGATTTGAACCTTGCCTTGAAAACCGCCCGCGGACAAGCCATGTTAGCGGATGCAGGGGAACAGCTGATACCTAATACTTTTATTGTGGTGAGTGATGTGACTTACGTGGATAAGCAGGAAAGAGCTGAGAATGCCGCCGCGTTTTTCCAAATTTTGGGTGCTGTGGCAGGCGCAGGTTCTAAAATTGGAGGAGGTGTCGCAGCGGCTTCAGTTCTTGCTAAAAGTATGGCTGACCTGGGTGGAAGCATAAGTGATATGGTGGCTGGCTTTACAGTGAAAATAGAAAGCCACCTCTTCCAGTTGGTATGGGATGATGCAACCGCAAGCACATTCTACAGTCAATATTATTACGATGCGCAAAATATTGATGAGGATAAAAAATCAGCTTACGAGGCAGATGAAAACACCTTCAAACTGAAATATATTGGCTCGTACAAGGCTACCAGCGACAAGACTGTGATGCGTGGCGTGAAAAACGATGAAGAGGTTTTTCGCAAAGTACTGGCTCGTGCTACCGACAAGAATATCGTGGAACTGCAGAAAGAATTTGATGTATTCAAAGTGGTGATGCCGGTATATAAAGTGCAAGGGGATAAGATTCTGGTTCAGATAGGTTTGAAAGAAGGTGTGAGTGCAAATTCAAAATACGAAGTTGTTGAACGAGTGGAAGATGCCAATGGCAATATTTCTTATCATCGCAAGGGCGTGATTAAACCTGTAGCCAAACAGATATGGGATAACCGCTATATGGCCGTTGAGGAAGAGGCGGAGAACGCCAATTTGAATTATACCACTTTCGAGGTGGTGTCCGGCTCCGGTTTCTATCCCGGTATGCTGGTACGCGAAATCAAGTTCTGACAACAGACTTGTACCTGCTGTTTGACAAAATATGCGAAGGTCACGACAAAGTGAGCTTCGCATATTTTTTTTCAGAAAAAAATCGTAACTTTGCAAGTTCAAAAATTCTATTTATTGAATTTTTGTTATTATTACATGTAGTTGATAATCAATTTAATACTGATTTTTATTCAATAAAAAGAAAGATAAAACTATGGAGNNATATCAGTCGTTTATGGTTTGTTTAAATTTTAAAAATGCAAATATATTATGGAGATTGCTACCAAGTACGACCCGAAAAGCATCGAAGACAAATGGTACCAGTTCTGGAATGACCATCATCTCTTCGCATCAAAACCCGACAGTAGAAAACCTTTTACCATCGTGATTCCGCCCCCCAATGTGACGGGTGTGCTGCATATGGGACACATGCTGAACAATACCATCCAGGATGTGCTGGTACGCCGTGCCCGTATGCGTGGCTTCAACGCTGTTTGGGTACCCGGTACCGACCATGCCTCCATCGCTACCGAAGCCAAGGTGGTGAAGAGCCTTGCTGATCAGGGCATCAAGAAGCGTGACCTGACCCGCGAACAGTTTTTGGAGCATGCCTGGGCATGGACTCACAAACATGGCGGCATCATCTTGCAGCAACTCCGCAAACTCGGTGCCTCCTGTGATTGGGACCGTACCGCATTCACCATGGACGAAATGCGTAGTGAGAGTGTTACCAAGGTATTTGTCGACCTCTACAACAAAGGGCTCATCTACCGCGGCCTCCGTATGATCAACTGGGATCCCAAGGCCCTCACCGCCCTCTCAACCGAGGAGGTGGAATACAAGGAGGAAAGCTCGAAACTGTATTACCTTAAATACTATGTGGTTGGGTTGGAGAAATTGGAGAATCAGGAAGCTTTGGAAGCTGACGGCAATATCATCCACCGCGACGAAAAGGGTTACTATGCTGTGGTCGCTACCACACGTCCCGAGACCATCATGGGTGATACCGCCATGTGCATCAACCCAAAAGACCCCAAGAACCAGTGGCTCCGCGGACGTCACGTCATTGTGCCCCTCGTAGGTCGCGAGGTGAAAGTTATCGAGGACCGCTATGTCGATATTGAGTTTGGTACAGGCTGTCTGAAGGTGACCCCTGCCCACGATGTCAATGACTACAATCTCGGCAAGACTCACAATTTGGAGACTATCGACATCTTCAACAACGATGGCACCATCTCTGAACAGTCGCCTCTTTATGTTGGCATGGACCGCTTTGCCTGCCGCAAGCAGATCGCTAAAGACCTGGAGGCCGCAGGACTTATGGAAAAAGTGGAGGACTACACCAACAAGGTAGGGTATTCACAACGCAATCCCGACACCGCTATTGAGCCGCGCCTCTCACTGCAGTGGTTCCTCAAGATGAAGCATTTTGCCGACATCGCTCTGCCGCCCGTCATGAACGACGAAATCAAGTTCTATCCCGATAAGTACAAAAACACCTACCGCCAGTGGCTGGAGAATATTCAGGACTGGTGTATCTCTCGTCAGCTTTGGTGGGGTCACCGTATTCCGGCTTGGTACATTGAGGTGGACGGCAAGGAGGAAATCGTGGTGGCTGTCAATGAGGAGGAAGCTAAGAAAATTGCCAAGGAAAAATACAACTACACTGGTGCGATGCGTCAGGACGAGGATGCTCTCGACACTTGGTTCAGCTCATGGTTGTGGCCCATCAGTCTTTTCGACGGCATCAACAACCCCGACAACGAGGATATCAATTACTACTATCCCACATCCGACCTTATCACGGCTCCCGACATTATCTTCTTCTGGGTGGCACGTATGATCATGGCCGGTATGGAATATCGTCATGCGGTGCCTTTCCGCCACGTCTATTTCACCGGTGTGGTTCGTGACAAGCTGGGGCGCAAGATGTCCAAACAGTTGGGCAACTCTCCCGATCCCATCATGCTGATGGAACAATTCGGCGCTGACGGTGTGCGTATGGGCATGTTGCTGAGTTCGCCCGCCGGCAATGACCTGCTGTTCGACGAGTCTTTGTGCGAGCAGGGTAGGAACTTCAACAACAAGATTTGGAACGCCTTCCGTCTGATCAAAGGTTGGCAAGTGGATGAGAATTTGGCTCAGCCACAGGCCTGTGCTACGGCGGTCAAGTGGTTCAACATGCGCCTGAACGAGGTGCTGGTTGAGATGAACGACCATTTCGACAAGTACCGTCTGTCAGATGCGTTGATGGCTGTTTATAAACTGGTTTGGGACGACTTCTGCTCCTGCTTCCTCGAAGTGGTGAAACCGCCTTACCAGCAGCCTGTTGACGGCAAGACCTACAATGAAATCATCGCCATTTTTGATAAACTGCTGCGTCTTTTGCATCCGTTTATGCCTTTCATCACTGAAGAATTGTGGCATGGTTTGCAGGAACGCAATGAAAATGAGTCTATTATGGTGGCAGTTATGCCTGAACCGGAAATCGGTGCCGATGACCAGGCCTTCCTGCAGCGTTTTGCCAACACTCGCAAAGTGATTGAGCAGGTACGCCGTATCCGTGCCGAGAAGAATATCGCTCCCAAGAATCCCGTGAATCTGTTTGTACAGTGTGCAAAGAAAGACGACGATGCGGAGATGGATTGTGTGATTGAGAAGTTATGCAACATCCCTCAGGTGGAATATGTAAGCGAAAAGGTTCCCGGTTCCGTGCTGTTCATTGTGCAGAATGTTGAATATTACGTGCCTTTTGCCGACAATATTGACAAAGATGCGGAATTGAAGAAGCTGAATGACGAACTGACCTACGCGGAGAAATTCCTGCAGTCGGTGCTGAAGAAGTTGGCTAATGAGCGCTTTGTTCAGAATGCCCCCGAGCAGGTGGTGGCTATCGAGCGCAAAAAGCAAGCCGACGCCGAAGCCAAGATCAAGCTACTGAAGGAACAAATTGCCGGACTGAAATAAAATAATATAATTAAGGTATGAATAAATCCAAACTCTTTTTATTCGCAGTGTTATTACTAGCGACGTGTATGATATTGTCTTGTGGCAAAAAGAAAAACAATGAGATGCCGCAGGTCAAATATGAGACAAAAGTGCTGCAACATGAGTCTCGCATCTATAACATGACGTTCCCCGCTTCATTGGAAGGTACCAACGAAGCGAAGGTCTATCCCCAGGTGGAAGGCATCATTAAGGCAAAGAATTACACTAGTGGAACGCTGGTACACAAAGGGCAGGCGCTCTTTGTGATTGACCCGACGGAGTTCCAGCTGAGTGTACAATCGGCGGAGGCTCAACTGAGCGTTGCCAAAGCAAAGCTGGAAACCACGAAGCTGCAGTATGAGTCCAATCAGGAGCTGTACGCCCAGAAGGTAATCAGTGACTACGTGCTCAAGACCAGCCTCAACGAATACAATTCAGCTAAAGCCTCGGTGCAGCAGGCGGAAGCGCAGCTCAACATTGCGAGAACCAATCTTGGTTACTGCACGGTGACCGCTCCTTTTGATGGATACATCTCCAGCAATAACTATGGAATCGGCGACATGGCCACTCGCGGCAACTATCTTTGCACGGTGAGCGACCACAGAGAGATCTTGGCAGATTTCTCCATGGATGAATCGCAGATGTTGCATATTATCAATGAGTTCCGACTTAAAGTAACGGAAAAGGGATTAATGGATTCCACCGGCAAATATCCGCGTGATGTCCTGCCTGCCGTCAAACTGAAACTCAAGGATGGCTCTATTTACAAGCATGATGGCCGTTTGACCCGTCTTGACGCCATGCTTAACGAAGGAACCGGTACAGCGACCTGCGAAGCGACATTCACCAACCCTGACGGTGTGCTCCGCTCAGGACTGACCGCCATGGTGATTCTGCCAATCCAGTTCGACAGCATTTTGGTGGTGCCGCAAACCGCAGCCGTTAACCTGCAAGACCAGAAAATGTTCTATCGTGTGAAAAAGGATGGAACCGTGGAAGGTATTCTCTGTGAGGTATATCCGTCGGATGATGGCAAGGAATACTTTATCATGAGTGGTATGGAACCTGGCGACGAGGTGGTCACCAATGGTGTTCGTAAACTTTCTAATGGTATGAAAATCAGATAACTATGGAAGAGAAAGTCAAGAAAACCAAATTCTTTGTGAAGCACTGGGTGGCAGCACTCGCCATCGCTGTGCTCCTCATTCTTGTCGGTGTAGTGAGTCTTCTCTCTCTCTCCATTGAGCAATATCCCGATATTGCCCCGCCAGAGGTGGTCATCCAGGCTAATTACAGTGGCGCGGATGCCAGCACGGTGCTGAAATCTGTCATCATGCCCATTGAGGAGAAGGTGAACGGTGTGGAAGATATGATGTATATGTCTTCCACGGCACTTTCCAATGGTAGTGCCGAAATCGATGTCTACTTCAAGCAGGGTACCGACGCTGATCAAGCTACTGTCAATGTGCAAAACCGTGTAAGTCAGGCAGAGGGCATCCTGCCATCGGATGTAACCACGCAGGGGGTTACTGTCTCCAAGAGTGTGAACTCCATTCTGCAAGTGTTGGCTCTGGAGAGCACGGATGACAAATTTGATCAGAAATTTATTGCTAACTACATTGATATTAATGTTTTACCTGTTCTTAGCCGTATCACAGGTGTGGGTACCACGCAATTGCTGGCAGATCAATATGGTGTGCGCATCTGGCTTAAACCCAATGTGATGGGTATGTATGGCGTTACCACTAATGAGATTATCTCCTGCATCAACGAACAGAACCTGGTTGCGCCTGTCGGCAGTTTCGAAAGCACTGTTAATAAGATTGATATCGAGTTTAACGGACTGCTTGACGATATGACTGAGTTTGAGAATATCGTCATTCGCTCCACTTCAGACGGCAACGTACTGCGACTGAAAGATGTGGCGGATGTGGAGTTAGGCTCAAAATCGTACAATTATCGCTCCAATGTGGAGGGCCATCCCGGTGTCTGTTTTTTGATCAAGCAGGCTCCCGGTGCCAATGCCACCCAGGTGAATGCTCAAATCGACAAGACTATTGAAGAACTTTCGAAATCGTTGCCTGCAGGGTTGGAATTCAAGCAGTTGCAAACTTCCGACAACTTCCTGTACGCTTCCATGCACAACGTTATCGAAACCCTCATCATCGCCATCATTCTGGTGATTTTGATTGTTTATTTCTTCCTGCAGGATTTCAAGGCTACCATTGTACCGTCCATATCCATCATTGTCTCATTGATTGGTACTTTCGCCATTGCCAAAGTGGCTGGTTTCTCTCTTAACCTGTTGACACTATTTGCATTGGTTTTGGCTATCGGTATTGTGGTGGACGATGCGGTTGTGGTAGTGGAAGCCGTGATGGCCAAGCTGGAGTCGGGCTACAAGAGTGCGACTGCGGCCGTCAACGATGCCCTTACCGATGTGTCCACAGCCTGTATTTCCACTGCATTGGNNCCACTGCATTGGTATTCATGGCGGTGTTTATCCCGGTAACCTTTATGTCGGGCACATCCGGTACTTTCTTCAAACAGTTCGGTACCATTTTGGCCGCCTCTGTGGCTTTGTCGGCCGTGTCAGCTTTGACCATTTGTCCCGCGCTCTGCGCCTTGCTGTTCAAGCCGAAGAATGAAAATGAAGCGGAAAAGAAGAATCTGAATTACTATGTGCGAGTAGCCTACAATGCCGCATACGGCACTATGGAAAAGAGATACATAAGCGGAATCAGCAAGTTTGTGAAAAAACCTGCTTTCGCTTGGATTCTATTGGTGGCCTTCACCGTTGGCATGGTTTGGCTGATGAGTACCGCCCAAAGTGAGTTGGTGCCGCAGGAAGACCAGGGCTTCATGATGGTGGATGTCACTTTGGCACCGGGTACTTACCTGAACGAAACTGAAGAAGCCGTTACCAAATTGGAGGATTACATACGTACCCTTGACGATGTAGAGTTGGTGAGTGGCGTTACCGGTATCTCCATGATCAACGGTGGTGCGGGCTCGAATTATGGCACTTTGATGGTGCGATTGAAGAATTGGGAAGAACGGAAATTTTTCAGTGTTGCTGCTGTACAGAAAAAAATCTACGTATGGGCAATGGTGAACATGCCTGAAGCAACTGTCAGCCCGTTCCAGATGCCTCAGATTCCCGGCTATGGTACGGGATCCATGATGGAGCTGGATTTGCAGGACCGCTCTGGAACCAACGACAACGAAACATTTGTCAGTTTGTGCAGCGAATTCGCTGAAAAACTCAAAGAACGTCCGGAAGTTTCCACTGCATCGGCCTCTTACTCAGCTGACTATCCGAAATACCATCTTGATATTGACGCGGCTGCATGCAAACGCAAAGGCGTTTCTCCGCAAACCGTTCTCAGCACTTTGGGATCTACTATCTCCAAAAAATACATCGGCAACTACATCCAGTACGGCAAGGTGTATCAGGTGCTGGTGCAGGCTGAAGATAACAGCCGCATGGATCCGGGTGCACTCAACAAAATTTTTGTCGAGGCAAACGGTGGTATGACACCGGTATCGGAGTTTGTCACGCTGAAGCAGGGACTTGGTTCCTCTCAAGAACGCCGTTTTAATTTGTACAACTGCTACAACATGTCGGTTAATCCGGCAAGCGGCTACACCTCCGCTCATGTGCGTAAGGCGGTTGATGAGCTGATGGCGGAAGTCTTCCCTGACAACTACGGCTATGAATACGGTGGTATGGCTCGTGAGGAGGCAGAAAGCGCCGATTCCAACGACACCATCATTATCTACGGTATTGCCATCCTGATTATTTACCTCATTTTGGCTTGCCTCTACAACTCCGTGTTCATCCCCTTCGCCGTCCTCTTCTCCATCCCGTTTGGCCTGTTCGGTGCCTATTTGGCTGTCCGTCCGTTAGAGTCGCTGATGGGTGTGGGTGCGAACGTTTATGTGCAGATCGGTGTTATCATGTTGATGGGATTGGTGGCCAAGACAGCCATCTTGATTACCGAGTATGCCATTCAGAACCGCGAAAAAGGCATGACTATTGTGGATGCCGCTGTTGAGGCTTGTAAAGCTCGTCTGCGTCCTATTCTGATGACCGTTGCGGCCATGGTAATCGGTATGATTCCGTTGGCTGTGGAAAGTGGTGCCGGTGCTGTGGGCAACAAATCACTCTCCTTCACCGTCATTGGCGGTATGCTCGTGGGTATTGTGGCTATCCTGTTCGTCACGCCAGCTTTCTATATTGTCTTCCAAAAGATCCACGAGAAGCTGACTCCCGGCGAAAAGGAAGAAACAGACAATGGTGAACCTGTAGCAGTAATAAATGAATAATGAACATAATATACCTTGAGCAGTCTCGAAGAGACAAGACGCACGAAGTGCAAATAACCCCGCATAAGGCGTAGCCGTAGTGTGGGGGAACAAAGGATGGGAATCAATATCTTCACACGCGGCGCAGCCGTAGGGTGGGGGATATAAAAAGTAAAAGTAATATGAAAAACAGACACGTATATATAATGATATTAGCAGCGATGGTGCTCCTTGCCAGCTGCAACCTTTACCGGAAATATCAGTCTGATGCCACCGTCCGGAACGATGTGATGGGCGATGTGGTGAACCCGCAGGACACCGTCTCCATGGGCGACATGGACTGGCGCTCCGTTTTCACAGACCCGCAGCTGCAGCGACTCATCGAGACTGCGCTGGCCAACAATACCGATTTACGATCGGCCCAGCTCTCCATCGAGCAGGCGCAGAACAGTGTGAAATCAGCGAAATGGGGCTATGCGCCCATGCTATCTTTCACACCGAATGCCACTTACGCTTATCAGGGAGGAAGTTCCTTCTCTGCCCAGATTCCCCTCAGTGCCAGCTGGCAAATAGGCATTTTCGGGCAGACCACCACAGGGGTGCGCAAAGCGAAAGCCCAAGTTGCCTATGCGGAGGATTACAAGCAGGCCGTGCAGGTCAGTCTGGCCGCCAATGTCGCGAACCTTTACTATACCTTGGTGATGCTTGACCGCGAGTTGGAAATTGAGGAACAGACGGAACAATTGTGGGAAGAGTCGCTGGAATCGGCCCGTGCCTTGTTTGATGCGGGTATCTACGAAAGCCCCGCTGTCTATCAGATGGAAGCATCGGTGTCATCGGTGAAAACGGAAATCATCGATTTGCGCAACACCATCCTCACCACGGAAGCAACACTCTGCAACCTGCTTGCCGAGCCGCCTCATCACATTGAACGTGCTTCTTTCGGTGCCTTCCAGATGCCGGAGCAACTGCATTTAGGACTTCCTGTCCGCCTCCTTGACGCCCGTCCCGATGTGCGTATGGCCGAACGCAATATGGAGCTTGCTTATTACAGCACCCAACAGGCCCGTCAGAGTTTCTATCCTACGTTTACCATTGAAGGACTCTTCGGAGCAGCTTTCAGTCCTGCCCAGATGATAGGGCAGGCGGTGGCCTCACTCACGCAGCCCATCTTAGAAGCTGGAAAACTCAGTGCCCAACTCAAGAATGCGAAATTGGACCAGGAAAAGGCGAGACTTGAGTTTGAGCAGGCGTTGCTGGATGCAGGTAAAGAGGTTTACACCTATCTCCACAACTGCCAGACGGCCGGACAGAAAGCCGTATTGATTGAAAACCGTGTCAATTCGCTCCAACAGGCGTACGATGCCACTTCCGCATTAATGCAACATGGCTCCACTACTTATCTGGAGGTGCTCACTGCTCAGGAATCGCTGCTGTCAGCACAACTCTTGCAAGTGCAGAACCAATACGAAGGCATTCAGGCGCTCATCAATCTATACTCAGCACTGGGCGGTTTCGGCACCCATGAAACTAAATAAGTCATGTGTCCTCGCAAAGGGATGGCCCTAAAGTAAAATAACAAAGCACCTACTGATTAGCAGGCATACAAAAAGAGACGCACGGCTGTGCGTCTCTTTTTGTATGGAGCCCTCTGCATCTCGCAGAGGGTGATGTAAGCGATTGCGTCTCGCAATCGCCTCCATGTTATCTCTTCACCACTTTCCTTACAGCGATGACCTTACCTTCGCTCACCGCCTTCACGAAATACACACCCTTGGCATATTGTGACAGGTCGATTTGCGCAGTTTGTAGGGACGCACCTCGTGCGTCCGCCATATTGATCACCTCCAACAATCTTCCATATACATCAAATACTTGAATGCCCACCTCGCCTAATTGTTCATTGTTAATTGTTAATTGTACATTGACAAGGTCAGATGTTGGGTTGGGGTAGAGCTGTAACATCTGCTCATTATTATGGTTGGCAATGCCCGTGACAATATTGTTACCGTTGACAAAATTACTCTCACCAAAAGAGCAAACAGATTTAACCCGCCAATAATAGTTGGCGTTTTGCAGATTATGTATTACATACTGGTGACTGGAGGTGTTTTCCGTCTGGGTGTTGCCTCCATTTATACCATATTCCACTACAAAAAAGCTGGCATTATCACCACCATTCCATGTAAGTGTAGCAGCATTACCGTTCACCGTATATGACAAATTTGTCGGAGCCTCACAAGTCTCCACATCAGAATATTGCCAAATCAGAATCGGAAAGCCATTGTTGATCGGGGTAGCATAATCGGCTTTCCACACAGGCACTACCAATCCTTGGTTTAGTGTAGCTACAAACTGCTGACTCTGCATCTGTTCATTGGTCAAGCCCTCATCATCCTTGAAGTTGTTCTCTCCAATAGCGCTGGTCTGTCCAGTAATGGAGGTGCTGAAATAGCAGTTGTACATTAGTACTTCATTGGCCCCACCAATAATGGCACCAATAGCATTGCCTTGTCCTGCCACGCTAGCGGCCACATAGNNGCTATAACCTACCAAACCACCCACATAATGGTTGCCGCTTACGGTGCAGGTATTATAACATCCTGAAATAATGGAATTTGTTCCCTGGTCTTGATAGCCAACCAAACCACCACAATAGCTAAGGGCAAAGAGAGAACCCCCGCTCACATAGCAGTCTCGCATATAAGTGTTTTTAGCGTATGATACCATACCCCCCGTATAGTTACGCCCGCTGGCGGTGATGTTCACTAAACCCACCTCGTACAGATAGGCATTCAGCGTGTAGCCAAAGAAACCTTGATACGGAGTGTTGGGCTGGTCGATATAAAGATTCGATATCAGCATTCCATTGCCATCAAAAGTGCCTTTGAACGGATAATTAGGATAGGTGCCGATAGATGTCATGTTATTTGGTTGATTGAGGGGGAGTACAATATTGTTCATCAATTTGATATATTTGCCCTCGAAAGTAGTGCCGCTATTGCAGCGATCGGACACCCACTGCAGCATATCCGCATCATAGATGAGAATGGTATCAGCGTTCAGCCAAGAGACTTCGAAGGATTGAAGGTTGCCATAATAGGGTTCCGTATTTTCAGCGATAATTACAAAAGCTCGATATTCATAGAAAGTGTTGACAGGAAGACCATAAAGGGTGCTTGAGAAAATATCCGACCCTCCCGGTGCATTTACAGTGGTAAAATTAGCATCACCCACAGCACGATATTCGAAGCCCTGATTGATAACAGTTGCATCTCCCATGGACATTGAACCATTAAACGTTGCAGAAGATTCCGTCAAATTTGTAGCAGCATTTGTAGTAGCTGAAACGGCTTGAGTAGTGAAGTTTCGATAATTACCATATACAGTTTCACAGCCAACAGCCGTACAGAATGTTCTGTATAGATATTGGGTGTTGGGAGTTAATCCTGTTACGGTTTCCGATACACTGCCTTCTCCCGACACTGTAACCGTTTGAAAGACAGTATCGGTGTTTTTTCTATATTCAAAACCATACGAGGACATATTGGCATCTCCAATGGTGAAAGAACCGTTTAGTGTAGCATGGGTTTGGCTGACGTCGGTGGCATAGTCTGTGGATGTACTAATAGCAGATGTAGTAAACGTTTTATCTGTACCAAATGTAGTGTCGCATCCTGCTGTAAGCATATAAATGCTATATGTATAATTGGTTGATGTTTGCAGACCTGATAGAGTTGTTGTGAGGGTGTCACTGAATGTATTGCACGGAACATAAGTATATGCTACAGCATTTGCTTCTTTGTATCTAAAACCGAAACTAATGATAGAATCATTTATTACTGTTAAATTGCCATTCAGTGTGGCATGAGTTTGCGTAACATTTGAGGCATTTAATGTATTTGCATTAAAGACCACCATGGTTAAAGTAGGATAACCCTGATTAATATTGGGAACAGCATCCATCTCATAAGTGCATGTGCCATCATTAAGAATATCTACGAATTCTTGTGTCTGCATATTAGCAGAAGAAATAGGTGAACCACCATAATTATTGTTGCCTCCACAATCATTCCTATAGTAACAATTAAGGATCTGTCCACTTCCGTATCCTACAATACCGCCAGAGTAAGTACTCCCAGAAACGCTTCCCGTATTATAACTATTTGAGATGTTAACAGTTAATGCAGAATATCCAACAATACCTCCAGAATAAGAGTTGNNGAGTAATAATCACCCGAAACATTCCCCATATTATAACTATTTGTAATATTTATGGATAAATTAGAATGTCCAATTATACCCCCAGAGTAAAAACCACCTGAAACGACTCCCGTATTATAACTATTTATGATATTTACTATAGAATTGGAATAACCAACTATACCTCCGGATTTGGAATTACTGAAAATATCACCTGTATTATAGCTATTTGTTATTAAAATGGAATCAGTAGAATAACCTATCACGCCTCCTGAATTGGAAGATGAGTAGGAACTGATGTTTCCTATATTATAACTATTGGTTACAACTATGTTCCCTGCGGAATGTCCAACAATGCCTCCCAAATTAGAATTAGTTAAAGATATAATCCCTGCTGTATTACTACTGTTTGTAATAGTTGTTTTACCTGACGAATAGCCAACAATACCCCCCACACTCATACTGTTAAAAGACAGTATATTACCTCCATGATTGCTACAATTATTTATAATTGTTTCATTAGCATAGCCCACAACACTGCCAAAACATCCAAAAGGTATGTTAATAAAAGAATTTATATCTTGGTAAAAATGAAGATTTTCAATGGTGCTACCATCCGTATAGCCAAAGAAACCATTATAATCTGATGAAATTCCTAAAACACTCGTGCCAAGATCCCCAATAAAAACATCATCAATATTGATTGAAAATTGATCCGTGCAATTAAAATGTCTAAAGGCAATATGGATATTCTGTCCGGCAAATTGGGTTAAAGGACAAATCTTTCTCTTCCACGTGCCTTGTTGGCGACTTCCTCCTGTTGCATCAATTGTTTCTTCAAAAAGCAATGTGTAATTATTCGCGTTCATATAATCATTACTGGTAGTAATATATACTCCATAGTGTTCTGCCGCATAACTTTGATCTTGGGAGCAAACCCAAAAAGACAATCCAAATTGATCATTATTAGGAACGCTTATAGCAGGAGTTATCAACCAATTATCAGGTATCAATGGCCCGGGTTCAAAGATATATGAACGAGAGGAGACACATCCTCCGATTCCCCCACAACCCATAAAATCATCATAGATGCTCCAATTATGACCATCACCATCAGCATCAATAGTTGTCCATGTCAAAGGAAATCCATTATTAAAATGTTCTCGGAATCCTATATTTGTTGAATCGGAAAATGAGTCAGCTTGCACATCAGGATATAAACCATATATAGTATGGTTGTTCCCATCAAAGTGACCGCCAAAACAGTAGTAATCTGTTGAGGAATTCCAATAACCTATTGGATTCCACCGGATAGAATCGCTGGCGTTAAGGTCAACATCCACCATTAATTTGTAATGAAGGTAATGATTAGAAACATGCCCACCTGCAGTATCCAAACCATTGTTCACGCGGTTGGCAAGGTAAGCTAATTGCTGGGCGTTCTCAATCAAGAAAGGATCGGCCTCGGTACCCGTACCATGGGTCCAAGGGGCGTAGGTGCCATCCCAAACAGAAACTTGGGCATTAATATTCAGCGGCAACATAGCAGCCATCACAAAGAGCATCAGCGTGCTCAAAAAGTAAAGTTTTTTCATATTGTTTAATTTAATAAATTTAAAGGTGTTTTTCTGT
>LXOW01393656.1_pt1 | contig 15069 bp, 12 predicted proteins | sample 1368591 | NCBI WGS metagenome assembly LXOW01 (sample SAMN04884650, study PRJNA319009) | bovine gut metagenome | isolation source: Cow rumen | host: Bos taurus | place: Italy: Legnaro (PD) | collected 2014-07-09 | reverse complement strand
TAATAAGGTATACTTCTTCCCCCCTGCCGAAATCGCTTGCAGTTGACGATTGACGATTGACACTTGACACTTACTTTCATCTTTCTCCCAAAATATATCGAGTACGTTCATCAGTAGCCTCGTCGGGGGTTAATCTGAGCCACTCAACGAGTTCGTGTGTTTCTGGCGACACATTGATTTCCGCCATCTTTTGGGACAGAAAATCGTCCTCGGCCTTGCGATTGGCCTCTTCCGCCTCGCGTATGGCTTCCTTCAGGAACTCAATGACGAAATACATATCGTTGACTTTCATCTCGCGCATCAGTTCCATGTATGGGGCCATCGGAGTAGATAAAACTCGCTTTGCTGCTGTCGTCATAATGTTGTTGTTTGATGCTGCAGAGATATACAAAAATTCCGAAACCGCAAGGGTGCTGAGGGAATAACATGCATACACGGTAACGAAAAGAACAAACCCAAGGAAAGGTGGATGCTTATAAGCAGGCCATCCGACAGGAATGTTACATGAAAGTGTTGCCGCATGGGAGAAAATTTGTAATTTTGGGGCATACAAACATTATGTTGTAGAGATACAAATAACGGATTAACAATGCATTATAACAGTCCCTTGTTTTTCATCGGTTTGTATTCTCCACATAAGAGATAAAAACGATGGTTGAAATAAAGTCAAAAAGAATACTTGCCGTTATTGATGAATTGAAAGACCAATATATGGAGCCCGACAGAAATTGTCGCCCGTGGATTATAGGTTTTTCTGGAGGTAAAGACTCGACGGTACTCTTGATGCTCACATGGCTTGCGATGCAAACTTTGAGAGAAGAGGGTTATGAGTTGCGACGTCGGGTTTACGTTGTTTGTAACGACACAATGGTTGAGAATCCCGTCATTGAAGAGTATGTTTCAACGGTACTTCTTGATATCAGCAAAGCAGCCATTGAGCAACATCTTCCCATACAAGTTGTGACTACGACGCCCCAGCTTGAAGATTCATTCTGGAGCTGCGTTATAGGAAAGGGATACCCTGTTCCCAACAATGCCTTCCGTTTCTGCACAGAAAAGATGAAAATCAAACCCACTTCAAAGTTTATTTCAGAACAAGTAGTAGCAGACGGTGAGGCTATTGTTTTAGTGGGAACTCGTTTGTCAGAAAGCCAGCAACGCGAACGTTCCATCAAACGACATGAGATTAAAGGGCACCGCCTTTCAAAACACCCTTTAAACCCCAATACTTATACTTATGCACCCATAAAAGAGTTGATGCTCGAAGAGGTGTGGTGGATCATTAATGCTATCCCTTCACCCTGGGGCTTTGATAATGAAATCTTATTCAAGATTTATTTGGATGCTTCCGCTGACGACTATGAATGCCCAACGGTGGTAACAGATGACAGTCACCGTTCTTGTGGACAAAGCCGATTCGGGTGTTGGGTATGTACTGTAGTAAAAGAAGATAAATCGATGACTTCGCTCATCCAAAATGGTGTCACATGGATGCAGCCTCTATTGGATTACCGCAATAAACTAGTTGAAAATAGAAACGTTTCGGAACTGCGCTATTCAACGCGTCGTAATGGACAAGAAGCTGTTGACGAGGAAGGTCACAATCTGGGAAATTACACAATGGAATATCGAGTGCAATTATTGAAAGAACTACTGGAAGTGCAGAAAAAAGTCCAAGAAATTCATTCCAGTGTTCGCTTAATAACCAGTCAAGAGCTGATTGCCATTCAGGTTATATGGTTCCGTGACGGCAACTTTACCACCACTGTAAACGACCTATACAATGAAATCTACGGATACAGTGTTCCTAATATGGAAATTGGATTACAAGAAAGATTATTATTGGAGCGTTCTTGCATAGACCCTAGTCATTTTCAGCTAATCCAAGAATTGTTGGCTTTGCAAAAGAGCAAAGTCTTATTGATGCGAAAGTATGGTTTACAAAACGATTTGGACGAGCAACTCGATCGTTACGTCAGGAAAGGAGAAAAGTCATGCTGATAGAAAAAATCATACTGAATAACTATCGTCTCTATGAAGGTGAAAACACCGTTCGTTTTGAATTTGACGAGAGAAAAAACATCTATTTGATATGCGGAGAGAACGGCTTCGGAAAAACCACGTTCCTTCATGCTCTTTTATGGTGTCTTTATGGTCGTTTTGTAGGTGACATCCCTGTTTCGGGACAAGAAGTTGGGAACTACTCGTTGAACCCTAAGGGTAATCTAAACACTAATGCCTGTAGACGTTATGAGAAACTGATTACGCCAGAGATTTTAGCTGATATCAAGAAAAACGGATATGGGGATTATAAAAGCATTCAAAAAGATTGCGTTTGTAGTGTGACGATCTGTTTTACCGAAGTGGGCATTCCTTCTATCCCCTGCCAAACTATCACCATTACGCGCAAATATGATGCCCTGTTTCAGAAAGAAGACGTGGAAATTAGAATAGACGGCAATTTAAATGAACTCACATACGAAATAGGTCCTGATGTTTTCATCAATGATTTTATTCTAAACAAGGATATTGCCAGCCTATTCTTCTTTGACTCAGAAGAAATAGTGACATTGGCAGAAACAGGTAATAACGCAGAAAGGCGAAGATTAAGCCAAGCCTATGAGGAGGTTTTGGGTATCAGCAAATACGAAGAATTGAAAACAAATCTTGAAGGCCTGAGGATGCGGTATCGCAAGAAGTCAAAAGACTTGAGCCTTAGAGACAAGTTAGTGCTGTTGGAAGAAGAAAAGACAACAAAACAAAACGAAGCGAAAGAACTCGAGTCTGACATCGAACAGTCACAAGCTTTCTTAAATGCTCTTCGGGAGGAAAACGAACAACTCCAAACCAAACTACTCAGAGAAGGAAGTAGTGTAAAAACCGAAGAGCTACAAAGAGTGAAAACCGTTATCGAGCATTGCAAGCAAGAAGATGTGAGAATGAAAAACGCCATCAAGCAGTTCATTGAATATTCTCCCTTTGCTGTTGCTGGCAATGTTTTTTCACAAGCGTTTCAACTTGCAAAAGCTGAACACAACACGGTCGCAATTAACAATGCTGCAGCGGCTCAAAACATTGTACTTGATGCATTAAGCAAAGACATAGAACAGCTTTTGACCACATTGCCGTTGAAACTCACGGAAAATGAAGAAGCCCATAAGAAGCTTGAAAATATTATTGCAAAATACCGAGGTGGTGCATCGAACCATGAATTGCGTTTATATATTTCAGACGAGGATTATGCGGAAATTGAAGCGGTATACAACAGTTTGACCACAACCTATAAGTTGGAATTCTCCAACTTAGCTGAAGCTTATAGGAAAAACAAAGTTATGTTGGAGCGTAATGTCAGACGGTTAGCTAATATCCAAAGCAAAGAGAGCGACGAAATTATCAAAGGACTTCGTGAAAAGAAAAACAGTATTGAGCAACAGTTAGTTGAAGCAGAGGAGCGACTGCGGCAAAAACACGTGAAGACAGGAGAGTTAAAACTTACATTGGAGTCTCTTGAAAGACAAATAAAAGAACTCAGTAAAAAAGTTAGTGTTGATGATGCTGACGAAAAGAAAGATAAAGTGGCGGGAGAATTGATAGGTGAACTTGACAATTTCTTGCTTTCTTTGAAGAAAAGTAAAAAGTCCTCTCTAGAATTGAGGATAAAAAATGCACTAAACACCCTAATGCACAAAGAAGATTTTATTGGGTCTGTTGAAGTTGAATTGAACGACGACCTAATGGACATTAAACTTTTCTCGGCTAACGGGTTTGAACTTGACAAATCATTACTTTCAAAAGGAGAGAAGCAAATATATGCCACGTCCGTACTAAAAGCATTGGTAGATGAAAGCGGCATTCAATTTCCAGTTTTCATCGACAGTCCGTTGCAGAAATTCGATAAGAGCCACGCTTCAAAGATTATCTCAGAGTTTTATCCTTCAATCTCAAAGCAAGTTATTCTCTTCCCTTTGTTGCATAAAGAATTGACCCCTTCGGAATACGAAATACTAAAACCCCATGTAAAAGCAGCCATAGTGATTATTAACGATACAACTCGTTCGACTTTCAACACAGCAAACACCAACAAACTAATGGAATTGACGTTATGAGTATTATAATAGCCCAAATAAAGACCAGTTCCGAAAACAAAGAAAGAGTAACAAGGTTGACGCGCAAGTTCGGTCTTGGAGCAGAAAATGTGATTGCACGTATAGCTATTGCTTATTCTTTGAAAAACGGCGAGCATTTTTCTCCATTAGATGTAAAAGACTCTGGAGGGAAAGAGTATAGCCGGAATGTATTATTCGGCAATCTTTTCCCCCTCTATCTTGCCATGATTTGTTCGCACTACAGCATCAAAAGTACAGACAAAAACCTAGCTCGTTATTTCAAGATGCATTTAGATGATGGTTTGGAGCGAATTGACCGAGACGTAAAAGACAATCCCAATCTGGTGGGATTTGACTATTTGTTTGACAAAATTGAAGAAGGATTGAAAGAAATATGAGTGTTGACCGGATAAAGCGAATTGAATACGCTGACGTGTTTAACTTTGACAAGTTTCACGAGGTGTTTAAGCATCAATTAGCAATTGCTAAAGGAGGCGAACGCTTTACACTTATTTCATTTATTGAAGAGCATCATGAATTTTGGCAGGACTATGACATTACTAAGTCCGATAAAATAGCAGAAATACTGGAGCAAGAGGTATTAGAGGCTTATAACATATTCCCTGACCCAAACGATTACTTCGAATTATTCAAGCCCAAAAGAACTCGACAACCTAAGCCTAGGAAGTCTTCAATTAGAGATTTGGCAAAAGAGTTCTTAGAGAACAAGACTTCTCACCAAGACTTAAATGACATTCTTGAATTTGTAAATAGTCACAGAGAAAACAAAACAACACGCTCAAGTCTTAATTCTTCTCTTTGTCAACAAAAGGAGGTGTTTAAGCATTTTCCTGATGGACTATGGGGGTTGTGTAGTATAGATTACGAGAATCAGCGCCCCACACACGAAGGTCTGGTTTCCTATGATGAACAGGAAAAAGCGTCAGATAGTTGGTATGCTTCTGATGTGGAATTATCATACAATGTAGCGCGAACCAATCTGGCGAGCCAGAGTTTTGAACTGCGATATTCTACAAAACGAGAACATAAACCAACGGATTTTTTTACCAAAGCTTTGTCGAACAGTACTCTATTGGACCTGGGTTTGGGGTATTTCAGCAGTGCCTGCTTCAATGTGTTGGCTTGTGGCTTTGCACATTTCATCAAGAACGGCGGCAACATGCGACTTTATATCAATCCCAATGTGACAGAAGAAGACTATTATTTACTAAGGGGTTACGATGATGTGGAAATTGAACAATACATGATAAACACATATGAAAAACTCTTAAAAATCTTCTCTCGGCGAGACGAGTTGTTTTTCAGATGTTTGTCATACCTGATTAACCATCATCGTATTGAAGTAAAAATTGTGCTGTTGAAGGAGGATGGTATTGCTCATGAAAAGTTTGGTGTTTTTACAGACACCGATGGGAAAGAGGTGGCCTTCAATGGTTCTATGAATCTCACTGCCTCGGGGCTCACAAAAAACATTGAATCAATAGACACTTTCTGTTCTTGGCGTTCGGAAGACGACAAGAATAGAATAAAAACATATCATGCGGATTTCAATAACATTTGGGAAAGCAAAAACCCCGATGTGATTGTATACTCTGCTGATGAGTTCTGTAAGCGAATTGTCTCAGAATACCCAGTTGGCGATATTGATGATTTAGTGAAGCTGGAGAAAGAAGTCTTGAAAGAAATCGCCACGAATAACTATATTGAAAATCAAGACGAGCCCCATTTTCCTTCAAAATTCAAAAGCGGGCCGTTCCCATATCAAAAAGATGCCTATCAGGAATGGGTAAAAAACGGCAAACAAGGTGTGTTCGCAATGGCTACAGGCACAGGTAAAACAGTCACATCATTGAATTGTGCATTGGAAGAGTATCTGGATGATGGTTTTTATCATATAATCATTCTAGTACCTTCTCTAGCGTTAGTTGAGCAATGGGGAGACGAAGTGAGTAGTTTCAATTATCGCAATGTGGTAAAGGTTTCTTCAGAGAATGCTTCTTGGAAGCAAGAGTTGGCAAAGACGACAATGAAAATGAACTTAGGGCGTAATGTGAATTATGTCATCATTTCTACATATGCTTCGTTTGTCATGAATGACTTTCAAATTTTGTTGCCCAAATTGTCAAAAGATGCAATTCTTATTGCCGACGAGGCACATAACATAGGTTCAGTTTCAGTTAAAAACGCTTTCCGTCATCTAGCCGTATCCCGACGTATTGCACTCTCAGCAACGCCTAATCGAGTGTATGATGAAGAAGGATCTAGGGAAATAGAACGTTTCTTTAACGACAGTTATCCTTACACCTATAGTTTCTCCATGCGAAGAGCAATTGAAGAGGAGCGTCTGATGCCATACTGCTATTTTCCTTATCCTGTAAAACTGCAAGAAGATGAGATGGAAGATTACACAAGAATTACCCGACAGTTGGTACAATTGCGTAATAGCAAAGGAATGTATATAGACCCAGAACGCGCAAAGAAATTACTGCTGATAAGGAAGAATATTCTCCACAAAGCAAGAAACAAAATGAAAGTTTTCCGCGATATCATTAAGAGTATCGGTGAAAACAATTTGAAATACTGTTTCGTATATTCTGCTGCAGGCAAGAGGACTCTTTTTGATGATGTTGAAGATGAGCAATTGGATGAATTTATCTTGAAAGAAATGCAAATGGTGCTCAAGCAAACATTCCCCAGAATCACTTGCAATTCATACACAGGAGAAGATTCAAAAGAATTACGCAAGCAGAAATTAACGGCTTTTACTGAAGGTCACTTGGATGTTCTGTTTGCCAAGAATTGTTTGGATGAAGGAGTGGATGTACCTCGAGCAGAATATGGAATCTTTACATCAAGTACGGGTAATCCCCGCCAGTTTATACAACGTCGTGGAAGGTTGCTAAGAAAGCACAAGGACAAACGGTTTGCATTTATTTACGACATGGTTGTAACGCCCAATTTTTACTCACCTGAATATGACAGAAGTTGTTGGGGATTGGAAAAAAGGCTCGTAGAAAACGAGATGAGACGTGTAGCTAATTTTGGCAGCTTAGCCTGTAATTATTATTCGGGTGCACTAAGTGCTTTGGATGAAATCATCTCGTTCTATGAAATAGATTTAGACGGTATGGTATTAAACGAAGAAAATTAAAACCTTAATAATATGGAAGCAGAACAAATATTCAAAGAACTAATGAAGTCTGACCAGTTACAGACACTAAACATCAGCAAAGAGGAAGCTGCAAACGCAACATACGTAGGCGACACTAACAACATTATGATTGAAATAATTAAGGATGTAGTTAAGGGAGTTGTCAATCACAAGTCCATTAACACAGTCTATCAAGGAGTTTTGAAAAAAGTGTCAGAATAAAACAATAGCTTTATGGGAACAATCATAAAATCAATCAGTTTCCAGAACTTCTATAATTACTATGGAAGTTACGAGGAAAACACCTATACCTTTAAGGAGGGTATAAATATCATCAATGCTGACAACAACATGGGGAAGTCCAAATTTTACAATGGGTTCCTGTGGATTTTGGATGATAAAGTATATGATTCGGACAACAAAAATACATGTTCAGTCTCAGAATCCTACAACAAAATGGTGTCAAGAAAAGCTTGTCATGAGAGAGATGACTTAGAGATGGGTGTGACCATTGTATATGAAGCAGACGATGTCTTATACAAAACCACAAAACAAGTTCATTGCGTGAAGGATGATGAAAGATGGACTTACACGCCATCTACTACGGTAATGAAAACTATAGATAACGAGGACTTACCCATCTATGATATTCAGGAGCAGACAGAGGCTATCAAAAAACTCATCCCAGATGAAATGAAAAAATACGCCCTACTTCAAGGTGAATCCATGGAGAGACTTGTTGATTTGTCAACCTTGAATGGACTTGCAAACACCATCAATGCCCTTGCTGATATCAACAATCTTATAAAGATGTGTGAATTAGCATCTAGTTTGGTAGAACAGGCTAAGAAAGGTTATAATGACGAAGAGAAAAAGAATAAAAATGCAAGCGAAGAGATACTTAAACTGAGAGAAAATCGAGATAATTTAGAGAAATGGATTGAGGATGCAACCAACAAAATTAATCTTGCTCGGCAAGAACAAATACGAGCCAGAGAGAAGGAGCAACAGTTTGAATCCGAGTTTTTCTCTACAAAGAAGCGTGTTCAACTGAGACAAGAATACGATAACGAACGTGGAAAACTGGCAGATTTGAAAAAAGAAAAAGAGGAACAAGAGCTTTCTATTACAAGCAGATTGTTTGATGAAAACTGTCCTTGGATTCTTATGGGATTGGATAATGAAACAGGTGATTTTGATTCCAATAGAATAGAGTTGACAAAAAAGATAGCCGCAAAAGAAATATCAAAAAACCCAGAGATTCTCCTTCCAGATGATTCGCCGGATATTCCTTCGCTAAAACGCATGCTTGAACACGAATGGTGCGAAGTGTGCAATCGAAAGGCTGAAAAAAACACAGAACCCTGGCTTCACATCAAAAAAGTAATGGAAAGGCCACATAAAGAAATGCGGACTACAGATTCCCTTACACAATTTTACAGCGGACTACAGAACGCTACTGGGCGTTATGAAACCACCATTCCTAACATTCAACAGGATTTTGAGCGTTACATGAACCACATTTTTGATTTGGACGATAAGATTGATGCACAGGAAAGAATCGTAGAGGCAAAAGAAAATGAATTAACGTTAGTTGGTTCTGAGAATAGTTCAGATGAGCAAGATCGCATGGTTCTTAGTGGTTACAACAAAGCAAAGCAAACCATCAGTAACAAAACTGACGAAATCGAAAAACTTACAAACAAGATTAAAATTTGGAGTAGTTCACTATCAAAAATCAATGATGAGTTAAGTAAAAAACAAGCTAACGCAAATATCAAGAAAGCAAAAGAACTCTATGATAATATGCAGATTGTAAAATCGATTTTTGATTCAACAAAAGAACGTATTTTCAAGGAAATTGTTGACCATCTCCAGACTAAAGCAAACGAGATATACAGAGATTTAACAAAAGGGAATCAAACATTAGGCGGCACTCTTACATTTGATAGACTTGATGACGGAACAGTCAGGGTGACCGTCATAGATTCTCAAGGTGAAGAGCTATTTGGTAATGGTACCGGCTTCCAAAGAATGAAGCAATTGGCAATCGTTATGTCTATCATTTCATCAAAGGTTGGCAATAAAAGTTTCGACTATCCATTTATTTCTGATGCCCCATTCTCAGAGTTTAGTTGGAACTTTATGAATAATTTCTTCGAAATTGCACCGAATGTGTTCCGTCAGAGCATAATTATGATAAAAGATTTGTGCGATCCTTCCGCTCAAAACTTAATTACTGATCACGGTGATGCTATTGTTAATCAGATGAAAGAAGGCCGACTAAAAGGTACATTCTATGTGAATTATCCCGAGACGAAAGCTGATGCAGGAAATATGGTTACAAAGAAAAAGTGTTATACTGAATAAATACTATCGATTATGAACGCTGCTGAATTCAAAGATAAAATTCTGGATCTAAGACCCCACTACAGTGATAAATATCGCTCAATGATCGATTCGATTTCCATCAAACAAGAGCGTTTGGGAAAAGGTAATATTGCTTCATTTGGAGCATATTATCAAACCTTTATGTATGCTTGCATCATAGGCATGCGTTTGGGAAAACCGAAATACTTTGATAAAGGTGAGAAATCTGCAGAATTTGCTCCCATATATAAATGGAAGCCAACACAGATTAGAGATTATATCATCTTGATGCTTTTTAATCGCTCAAAAAGCTATGGCTACGATTGGATGGATTTAGAAAACGCCAATAATGAAGTAATCGTTTCTTTTTTACAGGCTTTTGAACAAGAGATGGAAGGATATGCGAACCGAGGCTTTGAATACCTCCTCAACAAATGGGAAAATGAGCGTGTTACTTTTGTATCACCTACAGTTTTTGTAGATATTCTTCAAGGACTTGATAACCAATAACCCCAATTTATTAAGCTAAATGGCAAAATCTGATTATCTTGAAACATTAGAGAAGCTACAGGGCGCATTATCTTCGTTTGACATGTCGTTTAGTGTGTCAAACAAGATGTTTAGGTTTGCCCTTGTTTCAGAGATATTGGATGTTACATGTTTATTTGAGCAATTGTATACAAGTTGGAGCGAGCATTTGCCTTTTGGTGAAGGTCCAGATGCAGACATAGATTTCAATCATTGGAAGGATTTGGACTGTTGGAAATCTTTACTTGATAGCGCCCAACAGAATGCCTGTATAGACGATTACCCTTTCGACATGGGTAATGGTTTTTCTACAGATAAGGTCTCAGAAAACAGAAGAAAGCCTTATTTAAAAACGGTAAATACAGTATTGCGCCATTCAAAGTATCCTGAGGTGGAGGCTGTTTCAAACTTCGTAAAAGCAGTAAACAGCGATAAAACCCACATGATGACTTTTGGCAATATGGTATTTGAAGCATTATCTCCACTCTTATTGGTTTTGGGTAAAATAGACCAACTACTAGACAATCCCGATAAATCACTTTTCCCAGATTATTATAATCAACAAGAAGCTCGTTTTCATGGTAAATGTCAGGAATATAGTTGTCGAGTCGCTAATATAATGGAAGATGACATTCCTGATAGAAGAAAGTACAACAAACTAAATGCACTAAAAGACGAGGTATGGAAAAGCCTTTACAAATCAAGTTTTCTTGATTCACTGAAGGATGGAATCAATATTTATGATATTGAGGATTACAAAAATGACAATCCCACAACAGAAAAAACAGAGGACGAGATTCGAGAGCTGCTGGCATTTGAAGAGTTAGTTGATAAAAACAATACGCCAAACAAAGAAAAAATTGGCCAATATGTTTTTGAGCAACGTAAGCGTTTGTCGTTTGATGACATTAGCTGTTTTTTTGTCTATTTGGCTACAATCCCTGTTATTTCGAGTAATATTGATTCTCTGAATTGGGATCAAAATAGAATAAACCCAAACCAAACTCAAACCAAAACAACGGCTAATAATAATACAACAGATAATTCTATTGCAGAAGCTATACAGGCTCAGACGGAGGTTTTGAAGAAAATGGTTGAACAACCAAAAAACAATTCCAAAGTTAATGTCCCACGGTCACAAAACAAAAAAGAGTTGGAAAAGAACAGAGTCAAACCCCGTGAGACGATGACCTTCAAGCGGAAGTCAGAAGTAACTGAGGGGCATCTGAAACTGCTCTTTACAAAGCTGGCTCAAGACGGTTGGATTAGCGGCAACGAGGCTGATTTTTGCGCTCTGTTCTCTGGAAAACGCGACGACGACTGCGTGGTGACTTGGTTGGGGAAGTTCGGCAAGAGTACCCTCGTCGAGCTGTGCAAACAGTTCATCAAAACAGGTTTGGTTATTATTCCTGATGGCTATACTTTGTCATCCATTCTTGAAGGGCATTTCAAGGATAAAGCCGGGCAATGGCTTATTGGATTGGACAAAGGCGATCAACCCAACAAAAAAGCTATTCCCGTTATTTCGGAGTGTCTACGACTGCTCAAATTAAGACCCGATAGAGCACTTGGTTAGAACCTTTTCGGTAAATCTTTCGGAAGGGAAACATTTTTTTTCATTAAATTTATACTAACGGAATCTCTTTGAAAAACAAAGGGTTCCGTTTTTGTTTTTCCGTTATCCAAAAGACTGTTCCATTATTTTCCGAAAATTTTCCCGAGCGTTTCCCCGAAAAAAACGACAATTTCATGGTATTACGGAAGCCCTCCAAAAACAGAGGAGCAACCAAATCATTGAGCTCAATAACAAACGGAATATTAACTATCAAATTGATTTATCATGATGCGAATCGATACCGACGACACACATTCAGGATGGGAAGCTCAGAAAGGCATCCACCCCTACGACAGCGGAACGAGGAACTCATTGAAGCAAATGATCGACACCCTAGGCGTGACGATGGAGGAACTGCGCGGCAGAGGCCGTGAGCGTCGGCTGGTTGACGCACGTACCCTGATAGCAGCAGCCCTCCCCATCACCCAGACGCAGGCAGCCGAGCTGCTAAACTGCAGCCAACCTGCCGTCTGCGTCATGCGGAAACGCCATAAACAGCTGCTCGTCAGCGACTGTTACTACCGCGCCAAATGGCAGAAAATCAACAATGCAACATCAATTAACAATTAAATCTTTAACAGTATGAATTCTTACAACATTCACGTCCTGAACAACATGACGGTCAACCTGCAGAGTCAGGACAACTTCAACCAACAAGTGATGAACGGCAAACTTTTTGTCAACACCCAGAAGCGCCAGGCTTCATTCACGCAGAACAAGCCTCGCGGTCCACGCAGCATAGAGCTGATGCGTACGCCCCACTCGAGGCTGGTGCGCCGTCCCGACGGCAACTACACCCTCACCTTCCACTTCTCGAAAGAAGAGTACGGCGTAGGCCCGCAGATGCTCGAAGAGCTGCAGAAAGTGGTCGACTTCCTTTCGTTGAACCTTCCTAACCGCCGTGCAGCATGAGCAAGTTCAGCATGTTCAGCAACGTGAAAGCCCAGCGAGGCACACGCTGCACACAGGAGAAATTCAATGAGGTCAGCGCATCACCCGTGGTGCGCGACCTCTGCGAAGCGATTGCCGCCGAAAGCGACCACGACAAACGCGGTGAGCTGAAGAAGCAACTGCCAATCATCACCTTCCAAGCCTACTTCGCCGGTGCGCGCAAGAATACACTGGCCGAACCCAGCGGGGTGTGCATGTACGACGGCGACCAGATGGAGAACCCGCGCGAGTTTTATGAGATGAACGTGGCGCCCCGCCTCGGGGAGTTGGGCATCCTGTATGCCGGAATGACGCCCTCGTGCCACGGGTTGCGACTGGTGTTTCGCATGAAGCCCGGGGTGACCAGCATCGCTGAAGCCCAGAGGTGGATGAGCTTGCAGATTGGCTGGGACTGCGACCCTGCGTGCAAGGACTTGGCCCGCGCCAGCTATGCGGTGCCGAAGGAGTATATCTACTTCCTTGACCCCGCGCTGTTTGAGGACGACACACGGGATGAGACGTCAGCCAAAGGCCTCATCGCGAACAACGATCCGCGATCTCCTCAACCCAAGGACTTCGAACCCGACCAAAGCCTCCTGTTCAAGGGCATCCCCCTTACGGCTATCGCCCACGAGTGGCTTATCCAGAACGGCGGCGAACCTGAAGAGGGTGAGCGCAACGACGTGCTCCACAAGCTGGCACTGCGTCTGCGCCACATCACCGACTACAACGAGCAAACTCTGCTGGCCGTGATGCCTCGCTACGGACTGAGCGAGGAGGAGATGAAAGCCCTCATCCACTCCGCCTGTAAAGCCGACAGGACAGGTCGCCCGCGCGACCTCCAGCCCGTGTTGGACAAGCTGATGCTGGAGAAGGAAATGCCTGAAGACGGGGAAAAGGACATGGTGAGTGGCAGCAACATCGTCCCCCTCAGCGAGCAAATCAACAACCTCGACTTCACGCTGCCGCCCCTCATCAGGCAAATCGCGGCCACCGCCCCCGACGACTTTGTGGCTGCCTGTGTGCTCTGCCAGCTGCCCATGCTCGGCACATTGGCCTCAAAGCTCCGCGCACAGTATCTCGACGGTCGGATGCACTCGCCCTCCTTCCAAGTGTCGCTCGAAGCGCCTCAGGCCAGCGGCAAGAGCTTCATGACACGTATCGCCGAGCTGCTGATGGCTCCCGTACTCAACCGCGACAATGAGGAACGGCAAAAGGAACAGGAGTACTTGGAGAAACTCAACGAGCTGAAAGTGACCAACGTGAAGCTGACGCCCAAGAACCGCGAGGAGCTGCTGGGCGACAAGCCCAAGGGCATCATCCGCTATGTTCCAGCCACCATCAGCATCACCAAGCTGCTGCAACGCATGGACAATGCCCGTGGACTCCACCTGTTCGCATTGGCTGAGGAGATTGACACCGTCACCAAGGCCTTCAAGCGGGGTTTCTCTTCCTACGGCGACTTGCTGCGAGTGGCTTTTGACAACGGGTTCTATGGTCAGGATTACGCCTCTACCGAGTCGTTCAGCGGGATGGTCACCGCCTACTACAACACCCTCTTCAGCGGCACCCCCAAAGCAATGCGCCGCTTCTATCCCGACGTGGAGGATGGTCTGGTCTCGCGTGTCTGCTTTGTGATGCTTCCCGACCAGTTCGGCAAGCCTATGCCCATCTGGGGTGAGCTGAAAGGAAAAGACCTGGAGGAGGTGAAACGCCAGTTGGAGCGCTTGGACCAAGTGAGCATCGTGGGCAACACCGTACAACCCGACCACGTGATGGACCTCACGTTCCTGAACCGCGATCTGAAGACTTGGCTCAACGAGCAACAGGAGGAGGCTGTGCGCACCAACGACCGCACCCGCGATGTGTTTTGTCGCCGTTCCGCCGTGGTGGGCTTCCGTGCCGGCATGCTGGCCTGGTTCCTCTACGGCGAAAAAGACAGCCCGACGAACCGCCGCCGCACAATAGCCTTCGCCCGCTGGGTGGCCAACCAAATGCTGACGCAGCACCTGCTCCGTTTCGAGATTGACGGCACCGGCAGCAACGTAAACCATTGGGAGGACATCTTCAGTCAACTCCCGAAAGAGTTCACCCGCGAGGAGGCCCAGCAACTGCTGAAAGCCAACGGCGTCAACACGCCCTTGCGCATGGTGCTCTACAAGTGGCGTCTGCTCGGCTGCATCATCCCCCACGAAGAGGAAAACGGCACCAAGATTGCCCGTTTCAGAAAGGCAGGCTGAAAAACGTCAATCGTCAATCGTCAATTCACAAGTTTGCCTACACAATGAACCCCGTCATCATTGGTGGCGGGGTTTTCATATTTCTGTTTTATCGGGTCAGAAACGACC
>LXOW01267207.1_pt2 | contig 15071 bp, 17 predicted proteins | sample 1368591 | NCBI WGS metagenome assembly LXOW01 (sample SAMN04884650, study PRJNA319009) | bovine gut metagenome | isolation source: Cow rumen | host: Bos taurus | place: Italy: Legnaro (PD) | collected 2014-07-09 | reverse complement strand
GCCGCAATGGTGGAATTGGTAGACACGAGGGACTTAAAATCCCTTGACCCGAAACGGTCGTGCGGGTTCGAGTCCCGCTCGCGGCACTATATCCTTAAAAACAATTCGAATTATTTTTATGCAGAACAAACATCTTTTTCTTTTATCAGCCGCTGCAGTGATGCTCTTCGCATCGTGCTCCAAGTTAGGTCCGCTGTCGGCAGATAACTTCAACGTGACCCCCAATCCTCTGGAGACGCAGGCAGGCGTGGTACCAGCCACTATCAACGGCCATTTCCCAGAGAAATACATGAAGCGTAAGGCTGTGGTAACCGTCATGCCCGAATTGCGCTACTCCAACGGTACCATCGTCAAGGGTAACAGCGCTACTTTCCAGGGTGAGAAGGTGATGGGCAATGATCAGACCATCTCCTACCGTCTGGGTGGCAACTATACGATGAAGACGAACTTCCAGTATGCCGACGACAACAAGGCCGACATGTATCTCACCTTCCTGGCCCGCATCGGCAACAAGCAGATGAAGGTGCCCGAGGTGAAAGTGGCAGAAGGCATCATCGCCACCTCTGAGCTATATAAGAAGACGCTGACCACAGCCTCGGCTGCTATCGCTCCCGATGCCTATCAGCGCATCAACAAACAGAAGCAGGAGGCCAATATCAAGTTCCTCATCCAGCAGGCCAACCTCCGCAAGAGCGAGCTGGCCAACAACTCTGTACAGGAGTTTGTGAAGATGCTGCAGAAGATCAATGCCGACCGTGAGGGTCTGAACCTCGACAACGTAGAGGTATCAGCCTATGCCTCACCCGATGGTGGCTTCTCCATCAACGACCGTCTGGCCGCTGAGCGTCAGAAGAACTCTGAGCAGTATGTCAACCAGGAGTTGAAGCGCATCAAGATGGAGGCCAATGTCGACGCCAAGTATACCGCTCAGGACTGGGAAGGTTTCCAGGAACTGGTCAAGGCCAGCGACATCCAGGACAAGGACGTCATCCTGCGCGTACTCTCTATGTATAAGGATCCTGAGGAGCGTGAGCAGCAGATCAAGAACATCAGTTCTGCCTTCCGCGAACTGGCCGATGGCATCCTGCCCCAGCTGCGTCGCGCCCGTCTCACCATCAACTACGAGACCGTGGGCCGTTCCGATGACCAGATCCTTGCCCAGATCAAGGACGATGCCACCAAGCTCTCCATCGAGGAGCTGCTCTATGGCGCTGCCCTGAAGGACAACCTCAATGACAAAGAGGATATCTATAAGCTGGCTGCAGAGGTTTATCCCAACGATGCCCGCGCATACAACAACCTGGCCACTATCCAGTATGCCCGTGGCAACTACGATGCTGCCAAGCAGTACATCCAGAAGGCTCAGAATCTGGCTGCCAACCTGCCCGAGGCACAGGCCAATCTTGGTATGCTGGCCTTGAAGTCAGGCGACCTGGCCAACGCAGAGCGCTACATCGCTGCCGCCACTGGTGCCAACGGTCTGAACGAGGTGCTCGGCAACCTCCACCTCGCCCAGGGCAACTACGCCCAGGCAGAGCAGGACTTCGCCGACATCTACTCCAATAGTGCCGCCCTCGCCCAGATCCTCAACAAGAACTACGCTTCGGCTGCTGTCACGCTCAAATACGTGAAGAACCCCGATACTACGACAGAATACCTGAAGGCCATCCTCTACAACCGCATGGGTAATAAGGACGACTCGAAGGAAGCCCTCGCCAAGGCCGTTACTGACGCCTTCTACGCTAAGTACGCTGCCAACGATTTGGAGCTGAAGAAATAACTGGATGATTAAGGAGACAAGGAGACAAGGAGTTCAAGGAGTTCAGGAATACACAAGGGAATTTGGTAATGTCTTGAACTCCCTGAACTCCTTGTCTCCTTGTCTCCTATTCTTCCTTCTCACCTCTTTCCTCTTCCTTTCCTGCGGGCCTGACGGCGACCATTTCGAGCTGACCGGCAAATTTAAAGGCTTCAACCAGGGCGAGCTCTACATCTACGCCACTGACGGCCCCTCGCAGAAACTCGACACCATCGCCATCGTCAATGGCCGCTTTGAATACAGCGCCACGCTCGACGGCCCCCGCACCTACGTCATCGTATTCCCCAACTTCTCCGAACTGCCCGTCATTGGCGAGCCTGGCGAAGACGTGGAGATCGACGGTGATGCTTCCCACCTGAAAGAAGTCGAGGTAAAGGGCAGCGATGAGAACGAGGCCATGACGGCCTTCCGCCTACAGACCAGTCAGATGACACCCCCCGAGGTCGCCAAGACTGCCGAGGCCTTCATCAACGACCACCCGCAGTCGCTCTCGAGCATCTATATCCTCAACAAAACGTTTCTCCAAAGTCAGACGCCTGACTACGACAAGGCCCTCCAACTGGCCAACGTCATTGCTGAGGCCTCGCCCGACAATCACGCCATAGCCCGATTGAAAAAGCAGCTCGAAGGACTGAAAAACTGCAAGGACGGCGGCCGACTGCCCAAGTTCACAGTGACAGACATCAACGGCAAGACCGTCTCCAATGTTGACCTCTATGCCAAGGTCAACGTCATCACAACCTGGGCCTCGTGGAACTACGAGAGCCAGAACGTACAGCGCAGGCTCTGGCAGTTGGAGAAGAAACATGGCAGCCAGCTCAAGCTCCTCAGCATCTGTCTCGATGCTAACAAGAAGGAGTGCCGTCGCAACATCGAGCGCGACTCCATCCGCTGGAACAATATCTGCGACGGCCGCATGTGGGACACGCCTGTCTTAAGTCTGTTAGGGCTTTATTTCGTGCCCGACAACATCATCACTGACAGTCAGGGCAAAATACTCGCCCACTCCCTATCGAACAACGAGCTGGAACGGAAGATAGAGGAACTGCTGCAATAGAAACAAAAGAAACACAACAATAACCAATTAACTTTAAATAAAATATGCTGGTAAAAACATTTAGCGCAGCCGTTAATGGCTTAGAAGTAACGACAGTCACTGTCGAAGTTAGCATGACCCGTGGGGTGATGTTCCGTATGTCCGGACTGGCTGATACAGCCGTCAAGGAGAGTTATGACCGTATCCGTGCCGCTTTGGGCAACATCGGCTTCAAGCCGCCTACGGCAGAAATCACCATCAACCTGTCGCCTGCTGATATCCGCAAGGAGGGCAGCGGCTACGACCTGCCACTGGCCATCGGCATTCTGGCGGCTCATAATAAGGTTGACGACAATCTGCTGTCCCAATTCATGATGATAGGAGAATTGGGGCTCGATGGACAGCTGAAACCTGTGGCTGGTGCCTTGCCTGTGGCCATCCGTGCCAAGAAAGAGCAGTTCAAAGGGCTCATCGTTCCCAAGGCAAATGCCAGAGAAGCCGCTGTCGTGAACCAGCTTGAGGTCTATGGCATGGAGAATCTGGCCGATGTTATCAGTTTTCTCAATGGCAAAAGCGGTTACGAGACGACAGTTGTCGACACCCGTCAGGAGTTCTATGAGCATCAGTATTCCTTCGACCTCGACTTTTCCGATGTGAAAGGTCAGGAGAGTGTGAAGCGTGCTTTGGAGGTGGCTGCAGCAGGTGGACACAATATGATTATGATAGGTCCGCCAGGCAGTGGTAAGTCGATGATGGCAAAGCGTCTGCCCAGCATTCTGCCGCCTCTGTCGCTGGCAGAGAGTCTGGAGACCACGCAGATACACTCCGTCGCTGGAAAACTGCCCAGCGGCACATCGCTCATCTCGCAACGTCCCTTCCGCAGTCCGCACCACACGGTGTCGCAGGTGGCGATGACAGGTGGTGGCAACAGGGCGCAGCCTGGCGAAGTGAGCATGGCCCACAATGGGGTGCTCTTCCTCGATGAACTGCCGGAATTCAACAAAACAACCCTCGAAGTGCTTCGTCAACCTCTCGAAGACCGTAAGATTACCATCAGTCGTGCGAAATATACAGTGGAATATCCGTGTTCGTTCATGTTCGTCGCTTCGATGAACCCTTGTCCCTGCGGTTATTATGGGGATCCCACGCACCACTGTGTCTGTACCCCAGGACAAATCCAACGCTATATGAATAAGATATCAGGGCCTTTGCTCGACCGTATCGATATTCATTGCGAGGTTTTGGTGGTGCCGTTCAAGGATTTGTCGCAGATGAAGCCAGGCGAGCCCAGCAGCGCGATCCGTGAACGGGTGATCAAGGCCCGTCAGATTCAGGAACAGCGCTTCAAGGATTATCCTGGTGTTTACTGCAATGCACAGATGTCGGAGCGGATGATACATCAGTTTGCAGAGCCAGACCGACAATGTCTTGATATGCTCCGCATGGCGATGGAACGCCTTTCGCTCTCCGCCCGTGCCTACAGTCGTATCCTCAAGGTGGCCCGTACCATTGCCGACCTCGAAGGCTCGGAGAAGATCCAAAGCCAGCACATCGCTGAGGCCATCGGCTATCGCAATCTCGACAGAGGCGATTGGGCCGAGCGGGGCTGCTGAAGTATTGCCCTTTAACTCCTTTTAACGCCTTTAACTCCTTAAACTCCTTAAATTATTGTACCTTTGCATCCGTATGAATGAAGCGAATTGTACACAACTGTTGGAGGAGCATGGCATTAAGCCGACGGCGAACCGCATTGTGGTGGTGCGTGAGCTGGCCAGGAGCCTGAGTCCAGCGACCCTCGCGGAGTTGGAGAGCCGGATTATGACCATCGACAAGTCGAACATCTTCCGGGCGCTGACACTCTTCCGTGAGCACCATCTGGTGCATGTGATCGAGGGGGGCAGCGATGGTGTGCGTTATGAGCTCTGTCACAGTCACGACCACGACCATGATGAGGATATCCATCCGCACTTCTATTGTGAACAATGTCAGCAGACGTATTGCCTCGACTATATGGATATGCCAGACATACCGCTCCCCAAAGGCTTCGAGAAAAAGAGTGCCAACCTGATGATTAAAGGAATATGCCCCAACTGCCATACAAAGTAATTGCGTTTGATGCGGATGACACGCTATGGGACTGTCAGTCGCATTTCGAGGAGGTGGAGAATCATCTCTACAGTCTGATTGCGCCTTATTGTGAGAATCCCAAGCTGGAGCTGTTTGATACGGAGTCGGGCAATATGACCGACCTCGGCTATGGCGCCAAGGCTTTTACCATCAGCATTATCGAAACGGCCATACGCGTGGCTGGCAATGACCTGAGTATCACTGCGCTCAGCGATCTGCTGAAGGATTGTAAACGACTGCTCCATCTGCCCGCCACCCCGCTGCCTGAAGTAGAGGAGACGCTGAGAGCGTTGAGAGGAAAGATGGATGAGGACAGGTGTAAGATGGTGGTGTTTACGAAGGGGGAGCTGCAGGATCAGGAGAATAAACTGAAGCGTTCGGGCCTGCTGAAGTACTTCGACGACGTGGAGATTACCTCCGACAAGTCGCAAGCAGAGTTCCTCGCCCTCTGCGAGCACCAGCAGATCCATCCCTCGGAACTGCTGATGATCGGCAATTCGCTGAAGAGCGACATCGCTCCTGCCTTGGCAATCGGGGCCTCAGCCATCCATATCCCCTTCCACGTAACCTGGCAACTGGAACATGTGGAGGATTTCGACCACGAGCGGATGGTGAAGATTGAGCATTTCAGCGAAATCTTGGAGTATATTTAAGGAGACAGGGAGACAAGGAGACAGGGAGTTCAAGACGTATGAAAAAGCAAATCATATTGTTGGCGATGATGATTATCGTCTTGTTTGCGCTGAACCTGGTGATGGGGTCGGTAAGGATTCCTGTGGGCGATGTGGTTAGCATTCTGATGGGCGATGAGACAGCCAAGCCGTCTTGGCGCTATATCATCCTTGACTCGCGACTGCCACAGGCCATTACCGCTACACTCTGTGGCGGCGCACTGGCCGTGAGCGGACTGATGCTGCAGACAGCCTTCCGCAACCCCTTGGCAGGTCCAAGTATCTTTGGTATCAACAGCGGAGCAGGACTTGGTGTGGCTTTGGTGATGTTGCTCCTTGGTGGCAGTATCTCAGCAGGTTCCGTCAGCCTCTCTGGTTTTGTGGCCATTCTGGCAGCTGCCTTCGTGGGGGCCATGCTGGTGATGGCGCTTATCTTCTTTTTCTCCACCATCGTGCGTAACAATGTGATGCTGCTCATCATCGGTATCATGATCGGCTATATCAGCAATTCCGCCATCTCGCTGCTCAATTTCTTTGCCACTGATGAAGGCGTGAAGTCGTATATGGTTTGGGGCATGGGTTCGTTTGGCGGTGTGTCGATGCAGACGATGCCTGTGTTTGCCACCGTCACCATCGCGGGACTAATTGGCGCCCTGCTGCTCATCAAACCGCTGAATGCCCTGATGCTGGGCGACCAGTATGCAGAGAACTTAGGTATCAACATCCTCCGCACCCGCAACTGGCTGCTCATCGTGACTGGCATCCTGACCGCCATCACCACAGCTTTCTGCGGACCTATCGCTTTCATCGGACTGGCAGTGCCCCATATCACCCGTCTGCTACTCGGCACGGACAATCACCGTGTGCTCCTGCCAGCCACGATTCTCTGTGGCGCTGTGATTGCCTTGATCTGTAATCTGGTCTGTTTCCTGCCAGGTGAGAATGGGGTGATTCCGTTGAATGCCGTCACGCCGATCATGGGCGCACCCGTCATTATCTATGTTATTCTGAGAAAGTAGCGCGGAATGCTTTGATGGCGGCGATGAGGGCGTCGTTTTCCTCGGGTGACTGGGCGGCCACGCGGAAGCAATGGATATCAAGGCCATGGAAGTTGGAGGCATCGCGAATAAGGATACCATGCTGCGCCATCAGCCAGTTCTTCAGTTCGACCGAGGTAGTCCATTCTACATTTACCAGCATATAGTTTGTAAAGGTGTCCATCACCATCAGTCCCTCGATGCTTTCCAGTTCATGTTTCAACCGCTGGGCCTCGACCAGATAGTCTTTCATGTCGGGGAGTATCTTCGGATCGTGCTCAGCGAGGAATTTTCCAGCTTCAATGGCCAGGGTGTTGACCGTCCACGGCTGCCGTATCTGTCGCAGGCGGTCGATGATGATGGGCGAAGCTGTCAGATAGCCCAGACGGAGGCCGGGAATACAGTATTTCTTGGAGAACGAGCGAATCAGTATCGCATTGTAGCAGTCGATAACCTCGTTGGGTTTGATGATTGGCTGCAGAGTATAGTCGGCATACGACTGGTCGAGTACGTGCAGATAGCGCGGATGCTGTTTGATGATGCGCATGAGCAGGGGCTTCAGGAGCACGTTGCCAGTGGGGTTGTCAGGATTACAGATCCAGTAGATGCGGTCTTGTGGCAGGGTGTCGAGGTCGTCAGTACGCTCATAGGAGATGAGATGGCCGAACATCTTACAGGCGTCCTCGTATTCGTGATAGGTGGGCTGCGGAATGACTGACGACCAGCCGCGATAGAGCTGTGCAAGGAGGTAGATGGCCTCGTTGGCACCGCTGGTCACCATCACCATATTGGCGGGTATCCCCAACTTTGCGGCAATAATCTCTTCCAGTTCCTGAGCCACAGGTGCCGGATAGTGCCTGATGGCATCGAGGTGCTGCGACAGATAGGCTTCCAGAGCGGTCAGGTCTGCCTTCTGGTAGATGTTGGAACTGAAGTTGATCTTCACTTTGTCGCCATAGCGATAGGTATCGTCACCGTGTCCGAATATCATAACTCTTCACTGTTCACTAATCACTATTCACTCTCACAGTCAGTGCCTGTGCATCGAAGGTGATGCCTGGCCGTTCCACATATTTAGCAAGGGCACCGCTCTGGGCCAGTTCGCGCGGGGTGCCGACATGGAGCATTTCCTTTTCCATGAGCCATAGTTTGTCGGCCACTTGAAGGGCCAGCTCAAAGTCGTGGGTCGAGAGGAAGATGGTCTTCTGCCCCTCTTTGGCCAAACGGCGCAGCAACTGCATCATCTCCACCTTACTGGGGAAGTCGAGGAAGGCCGTCGGCTCGTCGAGGAAGATGACGGGCGTCTGCTGTGCCAGCGCCTTGGCGATCATCACTTTCTGCCGCTCTCCGTCGCTGAGGGTGTGTACCATCCGCTCGCGCAGGCTGCTGATTCTCACGGCTTCGATGGCCTCGTCTACCACCTGCCAGTCATCGTCGTGCAGGGTTCCCCAGAAGCCGGTATAGGGTGAGCGCCCCAAGGCCACCAACTCGCGCACGGTCATGTTGCGGATGTCGGGTTTCTCTGTCAGCACCACACCAATCAAGCGGCTCAGTTCCTTGTCGGAATAGGCCCCAATCTCCTTACCCACAATCTGTACATCGCCCGACAAGGCCGGCTGGAAGGCTGAGAGGGTGCGCAGGAGGGTGGATTTGCCCACGCCGTTGGCACCCAACAGGCATGTCAACTCTCCGCTAAGGATACCCGCATTGATACCCTCCGCCACCGTCTTGACATCGTTTTTCGTGCGATAACCGATGCTCAGGTTTTTCAGTATGATTGTCTCAGTGTTCATATTTACGCGACAAAGATAATAAAAATCTGTGAAACTTGTTACTGTTTCGCGGAATTTTAATAAATTTGCAGCGGAATATGGAATCATTGAAGGAGAAAACGGCTAAGGGACTCTTCTGGGGCGGGATGAACAATGGCGTGCAGCAGTTGCTCGGACTGGCCTTTGGTATCATCCTGGGCCGATTGCTCGATCCTTCTGATTATGGTATGACGGCGATGCTGACCGTCTTCTCCGTCATTGCCAACGAATTGCAGTCGAGTGGTTTCAAGACAGGCCTGATCAACCTGAAGGCACCCACCCACGACGACTACAATGCCGTGTTCTGGTTTAACATCTTCGCAAGTGCCGCTATCTACGTGGTGCTCTTCTTCTGTGCACCCCTTATAGCCGACTATTATTATCAGCCCAAACTCATCCCCCTGAGCCGATATGTGTTTCTGGGTTTTGTGTTTTCCAGCTTTGGCATGGCGCAGTCGGCCTATATGACGAAGCAGATGCAGATCAAGCAGATTGCCAAGTGTGGCATGATAGCCACGTTCTCGTCGAGCATCATCAGTGTGATCCTGGCGGCATTGGGCTTCGGCTATTGGGCCCTGGCCACGCAGTATCTGGCCTATATCGCCATCAACACCATATTATTATGGTATTTCAGCCCCTGGCGCCCAACGGTTAAAGTCACCTTTGAGCCCATCCGCCGACTGTTCCCCTTCAGTTTCAAGATCATGGTATCAGCCATCTTTACACAAGTGAACAATCAGATCATGAACATCTTGCTGGGGCGTTACTATGGCGAGGTCAATACAGGTCATTATAACAAGGCATACGAGTGGAGTTCGAAGTGTTTCCTGCTGGTAGGCAATATGATGCGGCAGGTGGACCAGACGGTGTTTGTGGGTCTGCACGACGAACGCGAACGCCAGTTGATGGTGCTTCGTAAGATGGTGCGCTTCACGGCTTTTATCGCCTTCCCCCTGCTCTTCGGCCTGGGATTGGTGTCGCATGAGTTCATCATTTTGGCGATAGGTGAGAAATGGGCTTTCTCAGCCTCTCTCTTACCCTACCTCTGTCTGTGTGGTGCCTTCATACCGCTCTCGACGTTGCTGACAGATGCCATCATTAGTCATCAGCGCAGCGATATCTACCTCTGGAGTACGATGGCCTTGGGTATCCTACAGATTGCACTGATGTTCGGCCTTTGGCGTGAGGGGATCTACACGATGGTGATTGCCTATACCGTTGTGAATATCCTCTGGGTGTTCGTCTGGCATTTCTTTACACATCGGCTGATGGGCTACTGTCTGCTGTCGTTCTTAAAAGATATCCTGCCCTTTGCCCTTGCCGCCGCAACAGTCATGGTGGCGACGGGCGTGTTGACACAAAGCATCGAAAACCTCTGGGTGTTGCTCATCAGCCGTACCGTCATTGCAGCCGTGCTCTATTATCTGGTGATGCGGATATCGGGCGCTGTCATCCTGAAAGAGTGCATCGCCTTTATCATGAAGAAGAAGTCGGCTTAAATCTTATTCGTAGATCTCTATCTGTCCCACGTGCGGCTTGAGCTTGTCCAGGTCGGGCAGTTGCATATAGTCGCCAAAGATATGGCGCAGATGGGCATCGGCATCGTGAGGCACAGGCAACTGATGACCCTCGAACACATGCGTGGTCAAGGGGAAGATCTCCTTGGCATAACGGGGATTGTGGAAGGGGATGCCCATGCCGGAAGTAATAAGAGGTGAGAGGTTGGAGGTGAGAGGTAAGAGAAATGTACGGAGGCAGGGGAAGAGGAGGCGGTTATTGAAGTCGAAGATACGACGCACGCGTTTGATGGCCTTGGTGTCGTCGGTACTGGTGCGCCAGATTTTGTACATGTGGCCAACAGTCTTCTCCGTCAGTTTGTGCAGCCAGATGGGATGTTGTTCCATGGGGAAGATGTCGATGTAGATGCCCTGCTCCTGCCACAGACGGTCGTAGCCATTCTGTTCCAGCATCTTTGAACGGCGGTCGCGCACCTTGGCGTAGAAATAAAAGTAGTTGGGGTCGGTCTCGTCATTCTGCAGCGCCAGCCAGTCGGGCAGTTCCGAGGGCAGCACCTCCATCAGCCGCAGATAGTCGCTGCGCATCATCTCGATGTCGAGGTCGTCGTCCCAGGGGATGAAACCGTCATGGCGCATGGCGCCGATCAGCGTACCGCTGCTGAGCCAGTAGGGGATATCATGCTTCTTACAAATCCTGTCTACCTCGAGCAGTATCTCAAGCATCCTCATCTGCTGACGACGCAACATCGAGCCGTCAGGATTGAAGCGTTTGCGAAGTTCTGAATCGTTCATAATTCTACATTTTTTCACCATAGCATAACAATATTGTCGTTCTCGTTTTTTCCACCTTTTATCACTTGTAGAAGGTGATCCAATTGGTTCTGAATTTGTAACTGGGGGCCATTTTGCTCTCTGGGTGAAGAACTGTCACATTTCCTTTTTTGTCTCGATACCAGGCATAGTTCCATCCATAGCCCATATCTAGATAGAGGGCGTGAGTAACTTTGTAGTCACTCAGACACTTCACGAAAGCCTCGTATGCCAACTTTTTCTTCGACTCTATGATGCACAGTTTCCCGTCCTTTTCGCACAAAGCCCTAAAGATGTTCTTGCTGTTCTTCATCTTGGCTCCAATAGGTCTGGCACTGCCATCCTTGATAATCAGCATTTGACAGAAGCCCATGTTCCAGCCATTTGCTTCAGTGGGATAATCCGCTTTCCGCATAAACTTCCATTTGCCTTTGCCCCAAACAAAGCCCCCTGTATTCGCCTTACAACTATATCCTTTAATCATTTTCCCATTGCAGATGTGGTTATCTGCAATGTTCGAGTGTTTGAACTCGTCAAGCAGTTCGCCAGTGAATGCCGCCTCGCAGCAAAACTCCACATCCTTCTGCACAGCTTTTGGCATTTGACCACATATCAAGTCTATCCTAGAATAATCTGGATAGTACACATTGAGATTAGCCGTTGTCTCAACAGCTACTGCAAAGACTTTCGCTGCCAGAACCAGGAAGGCTACTTGAATTATTATCTTCTTCATACTCATCAATCATCTATAAAAAACAATAACGTGCCACCTTCTTCTGAATGTACTCTTCGTAGGTGAACTAATGTACTTCCAGGTCTAAATATATCCAACGAATCGTCGGAATACGACCATTTTATGCTATATCCATCCTCTTCGTCATCATAGGGCTTTCCGTATATTCGATTAAGGTATATAACCACCTGTTTCATCTTTGGGTCGTCAGGCTGTACAGATGTCATTAATGCAATTCCGTTAGGCATAATGTTTATTCGCCATTTAACATTTGCAATTGAAACAATGCTATCCCCATACGAAAGTATTGGGTCTTGGGCTGCAATAGCACCTATTTGCTCACATATCGAATTGTTGATGATAATTGGCCGGCCGAGAAATGATTGGATTGTTTTGTCTTGGTGTATGTCTTGATCAGACAAATCGGATTCTTTATATGTGAATAAATCCAGGAACATCTTCACTCTTGCAAAATATTCGCGTATAGTGGTAAGATAGGCCCGTCTTGACTTGGGGTCTTTGGCGTTATAAGCCTGGATATTCTCTACATCCAACCCCAGATGTTCCGCCTGATAGATGGCCCGCTCGTTGTGGAACTTCTGTGAGATAATCGTAAAGCTCTTCAAGCCATATACCTTATTGGCATTGACAACAGAGCAAATCGTCCTATAGCCTTTACCATCCAAGATGATAGCACTTGCCGGCACACCTCTCGCCACCAGCGAATCCCTCATGCATTCTGGCTCATTGACACCATCCAAGCTATGTTCATCACCACTAATCAGAATCTTCTCAATCTTCCCAGCCTTATACAACTGCTCAGCAGCATCGATGCGATAGATAAAGAAGTAGTTAGTAATACGCCCAATACGAGCCTGTGGCGTCGTTCCTAACAACAGCCCCACCTTATTATATTTAATACTGTCGATCTCAGAGAACACCTTCCCCTTAGCATTATTCACCACAATCTGATTACAGATTAACATAATGGCTAAGCATATCACTGNNGCATATCACTGCCATTATACATCCTAGCCATACTATTATTTTTACTATCTTCTTCATCTCAATTACCATTTCCTTGTTTTATACCATACGAAACAGAATAATATATTAGTAAACCAAGCGACTGCGATATGAAGTGTCTTTTCTACTTCATTCAGTTTACCAATGATAAACTCTTTAATCCCTTTAAACAAAGCTTTTTCCATATTCTTCTCATTATAGTTTAGGGTGGAACTCACGCCAATCCCATTTCCCTCATAATATCCCAATGAATCATTTCGTTCTTATCATAGTACATTTCGCATTGGTTGTACGCAAGGACATTGACATCGTTACTTATCTTATCCATGAAGCGACAACCTTTCGTTAGATACCTAACAGCATAACGGAAGCCGTTAACCTCCAAGCCATGCAAACCGTATGAAGATGGAATATCCTTCACATCAATAATCTCTTCTACCTTTTCCTTTAAAGTATAGGCAAACACGTATAACCCATTTGAATATTCTGCCCTTGCACCTTCATCAAATGGAATCCATTGATACTTATTGGTCTCAGAATATAAGGGTACATAGTGATATGCGAATATTGAATGTAGGTCCGATTCGTACCTCTCCCCATTATTAAGAACCTTATCAAGCAGTCTTTCTCCCTTGCTATAACATCTTAGCTCATAATCTATGAGATAAGCACCCTTCACCATCACAACATAGAGGCCATCCTTATTCATTTGTACGTTTTCAAGGAAGATGTCATTCCACATGAGCTGAATATCCTTGATGCTGTCAATTCTAAAAGTCAATTCGGTATCTGAATTAAAGGGAGTGCCATTTATACATTTACCGCCATAACCTTCCGAATAACTAATATTGCGGAGTTGATAGAACTTGCTAGTAACACCATCCTTGGAATACTCCATTTCTATCATGCCCTTTGTCCTGATGGCTTTGTCAATAATGTCTCTTACCATAATATCTGATTTCAAAAAAGCATTTACCACATGTAACGAACAAAAGTAGCCGTTCCTTTTGACGGACGGATAATCAGAGAGTCCCTGTACTCGTTCTCGAAGACGATGGAATTAAACACATATTCTTCACCTTTCTTCTCCCATTTATCATTGGCACTGCACAAGCTATCTAGCTTCGGTTTAATGGACTTTATGCTAGCATCCTTGAACACCATTTGATAAGTATCTTTGAAATCATCAGCCATTACATGCTCATTCTTGTAACTGGTGATTTCATAAGGTGGCAGTGTTATTCCTATGCTATCCAAACGTCTCTCCATATTGGAAGTGCTATAGAAAGAATGCTGCAAGCTGTAGTAGTCATAGCATACAAGTGCCAAAGGAATGGCAAATGCAAGCAGAATCCTATACAACAGTCTTATCTTCCCCTTCAATATCCATCTGTTGACAATCCAAAGGATAATTATCAATACAGTGAATAGAACCACAAAGATTATTGCAGCATTTATTCCCCAAAACAATAGTTGTAATTCACTCATAACTTAACTCTTATATCCGATAATAGAAACCTCCCTTACCATTAGCCCAAGACCAATAACACAAACTTCCAAAATACATTTTGATAGTGTGGTTCTTAGGAAACATATCCTTATACACTGTTGTTAATGGTATAATGGGAAGAACACTTATCCAATTATTGCCGACTTTCTTATATTGGCTTATCTTAGCCTCACAAAATCCATAATGTGCCTCTGTGTAAATAGTCTGTTGCAAATAGTTTATTGTTGTGTATGCTCGATGTGCTGGACAACATCTGTGAATGCGTATCATACTGTATGGAATCTCATTCGAGACATCCGTATATGCTCCATACTCATTTATCTTATTTACCATAATAATGCTATTCTCATCAACATCAATTCTCTCGTTTACGCCATCGAAATCCACGTCTATATTATAAATCCCCTCTTGGTCAAGAGTAATTTCATGGAATGGGTTTATAACAGGACTTTCAATCATATTATCCTTTCCGAATACTGTGTTGGTTTGATAGCCCAAACAGATTAATGCAACTAAAAATATACAAATCTTCTCAAAATTATTATTCATATCCAAGTTCTAATGTGCTATATCCTTCATATGCGCTATCATATGCTTCCTTTAATTCTTCATAAGACCATACCGATTCATTAGGTTTGCAAAGTGGGCCTAAAATTTTAGTCGATATTTCTTTTGTTACCTTATTTATTCTATATTCAATATCTTCATATTCAAAAGACAACCATTCCTTATCTTCAATAAACATATGTGTAAATAGCATATCTCCACTATCAATAAAAAACAAATAATCATCTTTTGTTGNNATATCATCAAAATGATAAGGTGAAAAGAAAAACCCATTAAGAACAGAATAGACATAACACCATCTATTGCTCAAATCACAATAAAAAATAAGAGAATCCCAAGTGCTTAGTATTTCACCTTCGGATATATTCACTTTTAATAATGGGGTGCAAAAAATTATATTGTCGTAG